>JAEEGH010012532.1_pt1 | contig 18981 bp, 19 predicted proteins | sample 9134181 | NCBI WGS metagenome assembly JAEEGH01 (sample SAMN16246544, study PRJNA631951) | gut metagenome | biome: gut microbiome; feature: rumen; material: DP-attached | host: Bos | place: Iran: Karaj | collected 2018-10 | reverse complement strand
TGCGTGAGTTGGGTATCGTCAAGTCCCATGACCCGGAGCGGGGTGGGTACTGCTATGTGGATTCGCGCAGGGGAAAGATCCTGCCCATCGATCCGCACCGTAACCGTTTCACCGTCGAGACCATCAAAAGCGTGGAGTTTTCCGGCAATCAGGGCGTCATCAAGACCTATCCCGGGTTTGCCGCGGCGGTCGCCTCGGTCATCGACGACAATGTCCACTCCGGCATCATGGGGACTATCGCCGGCGACGATGCCGTGCTGGTCATCCTGCGGGAGAACGCGGACATCTCTCAGCTGGTCGCCGAGATTTCCCTGTACATCGGCGGATTCGCCTCCAAATTGATTGAAAACAGTTAGTCGCTTATACCTATGGAAGAAGAGTTTGTCATTGAAGTGGCCAATGAGAGCCACGTCCATTACATCCCCGAGATCCTGAAGACCATCGAGGACGCCACCAAGGTTCGGGGCACCGGCATCGCGAAACGGAATCCCGAATATGTCAAGAAGAAGATGCTCGAAGGCAAGGCCATCATCGCGCTCCACGGAGACGATTTCGCCGGCTTCTGCTACATCGAGTCCTGGGACCACGAACAGTTCGTGGCCAATTCCGGACTGATCGTCAAGCCGGAGTACCGGGGCAAGGGGCTGGCGAAACGCATCAAGAAAACGGCCTTTGAGCTGTCCAGGAAACGTTTTCCGAACGCAAAACTGTTCGGCCTGACCACGGGCGCCGCCGTGCTGCGGATCAACACCGAGCTCGGCTACGTCCCCGTGACCTTCGACGCGCTGACCAACGATCCCGTGTTCTGGAAGGGCTGCGAAAGCTGCGTCAACTACGATGTCCTGACCCGCAACAATTTCACCCGCTGTCTCTGCACCGGCATGCTCTACACACCCCCCGCCAAGAAAGTCGTCGTCGCCTACAGCGGCGGCCTCGACACCTCCTTCGCCATCAAGTACCTGAGCAAGGAGAAAGGATACGAAGTCTATGCGGCCTGCGCCAACACCGGCGGCTTCTCGCCCGAGCAGCTCAAGACCAACGAGGAGAACGCCTACAAGCTGGGCGCCAAGAAATACGTCACCCTCGACGTCACGAAGGAATACTATGACAAGAGCCTGCGCTACATGGTCTACGGCAATGTCCTGCGCAACGGGACCTATCCCATCTCCGTCTCCTCGGAGCGTATCTTCCAGGGCATGGCCATCGCGCGCTACGCCAAGGAGATCGGCGCGGACGCGATCGCGCACGGCTCCACCGGCGCCGGCAACGACCAGGTGCGTTTCGACATGACCTTCCTCGTGATGGCCCCCGGGATGGAAATCATCACCCTGACCCGCGACCTCAACCTCTCGCGCCAGCAGGAGATCGATTACCTCAACGCCAACGGTTTCCCGGCGGACTTCAAGAAGCTCAAGTATTCCTACAACGTCGGCCTCTGGGGCACCTCGATCTGCGGCGGGGAGATCCTCGACTCGAAGCAGGGCCTGCCCGAGTCCGCCTACCTCAAGCAGGTGGAGAAGACCGGGACCGAGACCATCGCCCTGACCTTCAGCAAAGGCCAGCTGGTCGCCGTCAACGGCACGCCGTACGACGATCCCATCGCCGCCATCCAGAAGGTCGAATCCATCGCCGCCCCGTACGGCGTCGGCCGTGACATGCACGTGGGCGACACGATCATCGGCATCAAGGGCCGCGTGGGCTTCGAAGCCGCCGCCCCGATGCTCATCATCGCCGCGCACAAGTTCCTGGAGAAATTCACCCTCAGCAAGTGGCAGCAGTACTGGAAGGACCAGGTCGCGAACTGGTACGGCATGTTCCTCCACGAGAGCCAGTACCTCGAGCCCGTGATGCGGGACATCGAGGCCATGCTCGAGAGCAGCCAGCGCCACGTCAACGGCACCGTCACGATGCAGCTGCGGCCCTACGGCTTTGATACGGTCGGCGTGGATTCCCCGGACGACCTGGTGAAGAACAAGCTGGGCGAATACGGCGAAGGCGCGACGGGCTGGACCTCCGAAGAAGCCAAGGGCTTCATCAAGGTCACGTCCACGCCGCTGCGGGCCTATTACCTCAACCACAAGGACGAGGGCGAGCAGTTGGAGAAGGAGCTATGATCCGGGTCGGCATCATCGGGGGAGCGGGGTACACGGCGGGCGAACTGCTGCGTATCCTGCTGAACCATCCCCAGGCGCACATCGCCTTCGTGCAGTCTTCCAGCAACGCCGGCAACCCGCTCTGGGCGGTGCATTCCGGCCTGTACGGGGAGACGGACCTGCATTTCTTCGCGGACGCGGACCTCTCTTCGGCCGATGTGGTTTTCCTCTGTTCCGGACACGGGAAGAGCAGCGCCTTCTGGGCGGAGCACCTGCGGCCGGAAGGGCTGAAGGTGGTCGACCTGGCCCAGGACTACCGGGACGAGCACGACGGCTATGTCTATGGCCTGCCGGAACTCCAGCGGGACAAGATCGCCGGCGCGGACCTGGTGGCCAATCCGGGCTGTTTCGCCACGGCGATCCAGTTGGCGCTGCTGCCGCTGGCCGCTGCGGGCCTGCTGCCGGCTGAGGTCGGCGTGACGGCGATCACCGGTTCCACCGGGGCCGGCGTAAAGCCGGGCGCGACGACGCATTTCAGCTGGCGCAACAACAATCTCTCTGTCTATAAGGCATTTACGCACCAGCACCTGCTGGAGATCCACCGCAGCTTGAACCTCCTTCAGCCGGGTTTCGGGGACTCGGTCCGCTTCGTCCCCGTCCGGGGCGATTTCGCCCGCGGGATCCTGGCAGCGGTGACCGTGTCCTGCCCGCTGTCCGCCGAAGAGGCGACGGCGCTGTATCAGGATTATTACAAGGACGCGGCGTTCACCTTCGTCTTCCCGGGCGCGGTCGACCTCAAGCAGGTCGTCAATACCAACAAGTGCCTGCTTTCGCTGGAGGCGCAGGACGGTACGCTGCTGGTCACGTCCGTGATCGACAATCTGTTGAAGGGCGCCTCCGGACAGGCGGTGCAGAATATGAACCTGATGTTCGGGCTTCCCGAGAAGACCGGACTGCAACTGAAGGCTTCGGCTTTTTAGGATATGGAACTGTTTGACGTATATTCACTTTTCGATGTCGTGCCCGTACGGGCCCGGGGCTGCAAGGTCTGGGACGAAGAGGGCACGGAATACCTGGACCTGTATGGCGGCCACGCGGTGATTTCCGTGGGGCATTGCCACCCGCATTACGTGGCGGCCCTCAAGGCCCAGCTGGACAAGATCGGCTTCTATTCCAACAGCGTCGTGAATCCGCTTCAAGCGGAGCTCGCGCACCGGCTGGGGAAGGCCTCCGGCTACGAGGATTATTCGCTGTTCCTGGACAACAGCGGCGCCGAATCCAATGAGAACGCCCTCAAGCTGGCGTCCTTCCACACCGGCAAGGACCGCGTGATCGCGTTCAAGCGCAGTTTCCACGGGCGTACCTCGGGCGCCGTGGCGGTGACCGACAATCCCAAGATCGTCTCGCCCTTCAACTCCGTCCATAAAGTTACTTTCTGCGAACTGGAGGACGCCGCGGGCGTCGAGGCCCAGTTGCGCAAGGGCGACGTGTCGGCCGTCATCATCGAGGGCATCCAGGGCTGCGGGGGCATCCACGTCCCTTCCAACGAGTTCCTGCAGGCGCTGGAGTCGCTCTGCGCGAAATACGGCGCGTGCCTGGTCCTGGACGAGGTCCAGAGCGGCTATGGCCGCAGCGGGCATTTCTTCGCGCACCAGTGGGCGGACATTCGCCCCGACATCATCACGATGGGCAAGGGCATTGCCAACGGATTCCCCTGCGGGGGCATCCTGATCGCGCCGAAATTCCAGGCGGTCAAGGGCATGCTGGGCACGACCTTCGGGGGCAACTACCTCGCCTGCGCGGGGGCGCTCGCCGTGCTGGATATCATTGAAAGTGAGAATCTTGTCATGAATGCCTGGCAGGTTGGCGAATACCTGAAGGGCGCCATTCCCGCTTCGCCGCGCATCAAGGAGGTCCGCGGCCGGGGCCTGATGATCGGCATCGAATTCAACGAGGACGTCGCGCCGCTGCGGAAGCAGTTGCTGTATGAGAAGCACATCTTCACCGGGGTCGCGGGTTCGAACATGATACGCCTGCTCGCGCCGCTGTGCCTGACGGTGGAGGAGGCTTCCTATTTTGTGGATACTTTGAAAGAGATTTTATGAGGACTTTTTTTCACGTACAAGATATCGGCGACCTGAACGCCGCCTTGGCTGAGGCCCGGCAGGTCAAGGCCACGCCGCTGGCCTGGAAGGCGCTGGGGGAGGACAAGACCATCATGCTGGTCTTCTTCAACAGCAGCCTGCGCACGCGCCTGAGCAGCCAGAAGGCGGCGCTCAACCTCGGCATGCACCCGATCGTGCTGAACGTCGGGGCGGACAGCTGGAAGCTGGAGACCGAGCTGGGCGTCGTGATGGACGGCGACAAGTCGGAGCACCTGCGCGAAGCCATTCCCGTGATCGGGAGTTATTGCGACCTGATCGGCGTGCGCTCCTTCGCGGGGCTTCAGGATCGGAAGTTCGATTATGCGGAAACCATTCTGCGTCAGTTCATTGACTATTCCGGCAAGCCGGTGATCAGCCTGGAGTCGGCGACCGTGCATCCCTGCCAGGCCTTCGCGGACTTGATCACGATCGAGGAGTATAAGACGGTCAGGCGCCCGAAGGTGGTCATGACCTGGGCGCCGCATCCGCGCTCGCTGCCGCAGGCCGTGCCCAATTCCTTCGCGGAATGGATGAATGCTGCGGACGTGGATTTCGTGATCACGCATCCTCACGGGTATGAGCTGGATCCCAAGTTCGTGGGGCCGGCCCGCGTGGAGTATGACCAGATGAAGGCCCTGGAAGGCGCCGATTTCGTGTATGCGAAGAACTGGAGTTGCCCGGGTGTGACCTGTCCGGCCGACTACGGCAAGATCCTGAGCAAGGATATGTCCTGGGTCGTGGACGAGGCGCACATGGCGGTGACCAACAACGCTTACTTCATGCATTGTCTGCCGGTGCGGCGCAACATGATCGTGTCCGACGCCGTGATCGATTCGCCCCGGAGCATCGTGATTCCGGAGGCGGCCAACCGGGTCGTTTCGGCCCAGGTGGTGATGAAACGGATGCTGGAGTCTTTGTAGAAATCATTTGAACGAACCATCTGATGGATAAGGAGTTGCTGCAAGTTGTCAAGGTGGGCGGCGCGGTGGTCGAGGACCCGGCGTCGCTGTCTGCCTTGCTCGCTTCCTTTGCCGCGATGCCGGGACTGAAAGTCCTGGTGCACGGCGGGGGCCGGGCGGCGACGCGGGTGGCCGAGGCGCTGGGGATCGAGTCCCGGATGGTCGGCGGCCGGCGGGTGACGGACGAGAAGACCCTGGAGGTCGTGACGATGGTGTACGGCGGCCTGGTCAACAAGCGCATCGTGGCCGGCCTGCAGGCGCTGGGCGTCAACGCCCTGGGCCTGACGGGCGCGGATCTGGGCTATATGCTTTCCGACAAGCGTCCGGTCGGGGAGGTGGATTACGGCTGGGTCGGGGATGTCCGCGAGGTGGATGTCTCGGTGCTGGCGGACCTGATTGCCAAGGGTGTCGTGCCTGTGCTGGCGCCGCTGACTTACGACGGCGCGGGGCACTTGCTGAATACGAATGCGGATACGATCGCTTCCGAGGCCGCCAAGGCGCTGGCCGCATGTTTCGACGTGACGCTGGTGTATTGTTTCGAGAAAAAGGGCGTGCTGGCGGATCCCGCCGATGAAGAGAGTGTGATCCCGCTGATCTCCCGCGAATCGTACGGCTCGCTGGTGGATTCCGGCGTGGTTTCCGGAGGGATGCTCCCAAAGCTGGACAATGCCTTCGGAGCCTTGTCTGCGGGGGTCTCTCAGGTGGTCATCACGCGGGCCGATGCGTTGGGTTCCGAGGGCGGAACGGTCGTACGCTTGTAACTGAGTTTGAGTTGTTTGGATGATTGCATTTGAATCCTATATCGAACTGCTGTCGCAGCTGATTGCGGTGCCTTCCTTCAGTCGGGAGGAGGGACCGGCCTGCGATGTGCTTGAGGCCTGGATGGCCGCGCAAGGCGTGGATTCCTACGGTTCCCAGTATCCGCTTCGCCGGGAAGGCAACAACCTGATTCTGGAGGAGAAGGGACGGGGCGACGGGCGGCCTGTGCTGCTGCTGAACGCCCATATCGATACGGTGCGGCCGGCCGCGAGTTATACGCGCGATCCCTTCAAGGCTTCTTTGGAAGGGGACTGCCTGTATGGCCTGGGTTCCAATGACGACGGGGGCTCGCTGATTGCGCTGCTCGCCGCTTATTTGGAGCTGGTGCAGAAACCGCAGCCCTACCGTCTGATCTATGCTGCGACCTCCGAAGAAGAAGTTTGCGGCCGGGAGGGGATCGAGCGCATCCTGCCTTTGCTGGGGCCTGTCACCTTGGGTATCATCGGCGAACCGACGAAGATGCAGATGGCGGTCGCGGAACGGGGCCTGATGGTCCTGGACTGCGTGGCGCGCGGCAAGAGCGGCCACGCGGCGCGGGGCGAGGGCGTGAATGCGATCTACGGGGCGCTGCCTGCGATCGAGTGGTTCCGCTCGTACGTTTTCCCGAAGGTGTCGCCCTGGCTGGGGCCGGTGGGGATGAACGTGACGATGATCCAGGCGGGGACGCAGCACAATGTGGTGCCGGACGCCTGTTCCTTCGTGGTGGACGTGCGGCCGAACGGGATGTATGCCAATGAGGAGCTGCTCGCGCTGATCCAGGCTGCGCTGCCTTCGATCGGGATCCGGGCCCGCTCCACGCGGCTGGGAAGTTCGCATTTGCCGGAGTCTTCCGCGGTCGTCCGGCGCGGGCTGTCTCTCGGCCTGGAGGCTTTCGGCTCTCCGACCTGCAGCAACCAGACGCTGTGCCCGTTCCCGACGCTGAAGATCGGGCCGGGGGATTCTGCGCGCTCGCATACGGCGGACGAATACATCCTTTTGTCGGAGATCCGGCGGGGCATCGACCTTTACGTCGCGCTCCTTGACGGATTGGACATTAATCCGTAATTTTGAAGAAACCTATTGTTCTGGCATTTATGAAACGCATATTCCTGTTTGCCGTCCTGGCGCTCGTCGCCGCTTCGGCGCCTTCCTGCGCCGGCCGCGCACCCAAGCCCAAGGCGGACCACCTGATCTTCATCGCCCTCGACGGTTGGGCCACGCAGAGCTTCAAGGACAGCATGGACCGGATGCCCACGGTCCAGGCGCTGATGGCCGACGGCTGCTATACGCTCCACAAGCGCTCGACCATGCCTTCTTCGTCTGCGACGAACTGGGCCACGCTCTTCATGGGCGTGCCGCCGGAGATGCATGGCTACAATGCCTGGAATTCCAAGGCGCCGGTGATCGAGCCGTATGCGATGGGGCCGAACGGGATGCCGGCGACGGTTTATACGCTGCTTTCCCAGCAGCGGCCGGATGCCGAGTCCGCTTGCATCTTCAATTGGGATGGCATTGGCTATGTCGTTGACAGTACGGCGGTTGGCTTCTGTCTGTACGATCCGGGTTATCACGACAAGAGTGATACGACGTACACCCTCGCGGGCTACACGGAGCGGGATGCGCTCCCGTATCTCCGCGCGCACAAGCCGACGTTCTTTACCTTCTACATCGGCGATGTGGATGAGGTGGGGCACCGCTGCGGCTGGGAGTCGGCGGGGTATCAGCAATGCCTGGAAGAAGCGGATGCGGCGATTGCGGCCATCATCGAGGTCTTGAAGGAGCAGGGCATGTATGACAATGCGATTCTCGTTGTGTCTTCGGATCACGGCGGCGTGGGCCGCAAGCACGGGGGCATGACGCTGGAAGAGATGGAGACGCCGTTCGTGATTTGCGGCAAGGGCATTGCGCATAAGGGCGAGATTTCCGATTTCATGATGCAGTATGACGTGGCGGCGACCTTTGCCAAGGCGTTGGGACTGAAGGTTCCTTCGGAGTGGCGGGGCCGGGCGCTTCCGGTGTTTGAGAAATAGGATATATGGCTGATAAACTGTGGGATAAAGGCTTCTCGCTGGATAGCAGGATCGAGAAGTTTACGGTGGGGCAGGACCGCGTCTTGGACCTGGCCCTCGCGCCGTACGACGTCCTGGGGACGATGGCGCATATTACGATGCTCGCTTCGCGGGGGCTGCTGGGGGCTGATGAGTTGCCCTTGCTGCTGGCGGAGTTGAAGGAGATTCGTGCTTCTGCGGTCGCGGGTTCGTTCGTGATCGAAGAGGGCGTGGAGGATGTGCATTCGCAGGTGGAGCTGATGCTGACGCGTAAACTCGGGGACCTGGGCAAGAAGGTGCACACGGGACGCTCGCGCAACGACCAGGTGCTGGTGGATCTGAAGCTGTTTTCGCGGGCGGAGCTGGAGAAGACAGTTTTGCGGGTGCAGGCGCTATTCGAGGTGCTGCAGGCGCAGAGCGAGAAGTATAAGGATGTCTTGATGCCGGGGTACACACATCTGCAGGTGGCGATGCCTTCGTCTTTCGGGCTTTGGTTCGGGGCGTATGCGGAGTCTTTGGCGGATGATCTGAGCGTGCTGAAGGCGGCTTGGGATGTGACGAACCAGAATCCGTTGGGGTCTGCGGCCGGTTATGGGTCTTCGGCGCCGCTGGATCGGTCTATGACGACGCGGCTGATGGGTTTCGATGACTTGGATTACAATGTGGTGTACGCCCAGATGGGGCGGGGGAAGACGGAGCGGCTGATCGCCTTTGCGTTGTCGTCGGTTGCCGAGACGCTGGGGCGTTTCGCGGCGGATTGCTGCTTGTTCAACAGCCAGAATTTCGCTTTCGTGAAGTTGCCGGATGCGATGACCACGGGGTCGAGCATCATGCCGCATAAGAAGAATCCGGATGTGTTCGAGCTGATTCGGGCACGTTGCAACAAGATCTGCGGGGCGCCGGAGTCGATCCGCTTGCTGACGACGAATCTGCCGTCGGGGTATTTCCGGGACATGCAGGTGATCAAGGAGGTGTTCCTGCCGTTGTTTGACGAGTTGGGGGATTGCCTGGAGATTGCTGCGTATGCGGTGGGTGCGATGACGGTTTCCGAGGATCTGATGTCGGATCCGCGGTACGCGCTGGCATTCAGCGTGGAGGAGGTCAACGACCGGGTCGCGAAGGGCGTCCCGTTCCGGGATGCGTACAAGGCGGTGGGGCAGGAGATCCAGGCGGGGTCGTTTGTCTTTAACGGCACGCTGCACCACACGCACGAAGGCTCGATCGGCTGCCTGTGCAACGACCGCATCGCCGCAAAGTTCGCCCGCGTGCTGTCTTCCTTCACTTTCGACCGCGTCCACGCAGCGGTCTCGGCCCTGCTGGCGTAACGGGCCGTTTCTTTGGCCCGGAGGGGAGGTACCCCATTGGCGCGGAACTCCGCTCCCTGCGGTCGCTCCGGCCCCTCCCAGTGTCTACTTCGTCATTTGGCACCAGAAAGCAAGCTTTCCGTTGCTAAATAACTTATATCCACCGGGCCCCGTCCCCCTTCCCGTGCCCGGGGGTGGGCACGTCCGCGCCAACGGGGTACCTCCCCTCCGGGCGTGAACGCCCGTTCATCCTTCGAGAACCCCGCGCTTCCACATCCTCCCGCCTTGGCTCGTGCGACGAAAGGAAAATAGGAGGGCGTGTTTTCCTTTCGTGTAAGGGTTTTCCGAGTTTGGGGCTGTTTGGGTGCGACGAGAGGAAGGGACGGGGGCACTCTTTCCTTTCGTCGCAGACGATGTGCAGAGGAAGCTTGGGAACAGGCAGGTCAGATACAGAGACACCTTCGGAGTTGGGCTTCGGTCACGTATTTTCCCGAAAGAAATCCGCGCGGGGTTCTGCCGAACCTTGACTGAAGACATTCTTGCCAAAGGTGGTTGCAAATGGTTGCGCGCTTGGACTCGGATAGTCGGTAGATGGAAGCTGACTCACTGCCCTTGAGGTACCTGGGGACAATTTGCCCGTCTACGACGGCGCACAATTCCAGATCCGTCATCTTTTTTCGGTCTACCTTTCCTTGCTCGAAGATCTTTGCCGTTTTGGCGTTGAAATCAGGGACACCGGATTCAATGAGGTCCACTGTTATCGGCGGCGCATCGTTCTCCTTGCGTTGTTCGTCCAAGTCCCTTTCGTTTGACACTTTGTTCATTTGGAACAGGTAGTTCCGGGGTGAGATGTAGATTTCTTCCACGTATGCCGTATCAATGATATCTTCCCGCAGAAGAAGTCCGTTTGCTGACATCCGGTACCGGTCTGCGGGAAGGCTTTTGTTTTTCGGAAGATACAGATATCGGTTTGAGTCACGCAATAGTAGCGTTTCTTCGCGCCTGCCCAGCTCATTCCGGAAGAAAGCGTTCGCCGAACAATGCGGATATTCGTAAGGCGTTGAGGTCAGACCATGATGGAGTCCCTGCCGGATCACATAATTGAGGGCTGCCATCGTATGGAAAAGCCCTTCTACTTCCAGGGAGAAATACTTCCGTTCTCCAAGTTGTCCGTTTCGGGAGTATTTTGCGTTGAAGTATCGGGCGTAAGCATACCGGCTGCGGTACATGAGTTCCTTGTAATGGTCTGTTTGTACGAGATTGTGATGGTGGGTCGTCATGAATCCTTCCGCCAACAGCCGGGATTCCGTTTCTAATACGGCAAGGGCCAGGCAGTTGAACCCCATAATGAGGTCTGCCTCGTTTCGGTACATGACTTCGTCGTGGGACGAAAGACACAGGTGGACAGTCTTTCTCATAGCATTCCTTATTCAACAACTCATCTCCAGCTCCAGTCCTGATCCGCGAATCGCACGCCTCTCAAGAAACGCTGTATGTCAAAAACGAAGATAGTACTTTTTCCTCGCATTCTGTAGTATTTGCGACGAAAGGAAAGAAGCTACGGAATCTTTCCTTTCGTCGCACGTATTTTCGGGTAAACGCTCGTTTTCTTGCAACGAAAGGGATGTCAGGGCTATTCCATTCCTTTCGCCGCAGGAGGATTACCGGGCGGGTTCGGTCATGAAGAGTTCGGCTTTCAGGAGTTCGATACTTTTGGCGGCGAACTCGTAGCCTTGGGTGCCGGGGGTGGCTTTGGAGAGATACTTTTCGTACCAGGTCAGGGCGTTCTTAGGGTCTTTTTTCAGTTCGTAGCAGTAGGCGATCTGCTGGAGAAGGGGCGTCAGCTTGGGGTTGTAGCGGTAGGCTTCCTTGTAGTGGAAGATGGACTGGTCCAGGTCGGGGACACGGAAAAAGCCGCCGGCGTATTGCTGGTGGATGCGGGACATCAGGATGGGATCGGGGCGGGTCATTTCTATGGCTTTGTCCAGCCAGGGTTTCACGGTCTCCAGGAAGGGACCGCTTCGGGATTCCGCATTGATGGCTGCCAGGGAGTAGGCCAGGCTGACATCGCTCGAGTCAATCTGCCAGGCGGCGAGGAGTTCCTGTTTCGCCCGGTACAGAATACCGGTCTGCCAGTAGCTCTGGCCCAGGTAGTTATGCAGGGCATAGCCGTCGTTCCCCTGGTCCTCCAGGCGCTGGAAGAGGCGGGCGACTTCTTCATAGTTCTCTTTCCGGAAGAGGGCGACGCCGCAGACGGGGGCCACCACCGGATGGTCGGGGTTGTCTTGCAGGAAAGCGCGAGTCAGTTCCAGCGCACCGTCATAGTCTTTGAGGGCCAGCATCAGGTTGCCGGCCTTGGCGATGACGCTGGGGTAGCCCGGGCGAAGCGCCAGTGACTGCCGGTAACAGACTAGCGCGGAGTCGGGCTGGGCCATCTGCTGGAAGGCGTCTCCGATATAGCTGAGGACGGCCGGGATCGAGTCTCGTTGCAGGACTTCCTGCCCGGCGGCGATACACTGGGGATAGGCCTTGAGGCGGAACCAGATCTGCATCAGTTTCAGTTTGTACGCCAGGTTGTCCGGCGAGCGCAGCGAAAGTAGGGTGTAGGTGTCGGCTGCTGTCTCCGCATTTCCATTCTGGAGGTGGCACTCTGCCAGTTCCGCGAGGATTTCTTCGTCATAGTCTTGCGAGACCTGGATGGACAGGAGTTCGATGGCCTTGTCTGCACGGAACAGGCTTTTCAACTGCCGGGCTTCGGCCAGGACGGAATCCCGGACGGATTTTTCCTGCGCCACCAAAGGGGAGGCGATGGACAGGGACAATGCGAAGATGATGAGGTATGGTTTCATAATAGTTGTCGTCGACAGGAACGAAAGTACTGAATTATTCCTTTCGTTGCAAGAAATAGGGCGATTATCGCTGAAATGATGCGACGAAAGGAAAAGGGGAAAAGCTGTATGCCTTTCGCGGATTTGTCGTTATATTTGTTTGCGTGAAACACTTGAAGAGATGAAGAATGCTTTCGGTTATTTGCTGGGGTTCCTGATTTTTGTTGCGGGGATTCCGGCTTTGATGTGGTGGGTGTCGGGGCGGCCTTTCCCTTGGGCGCCCGCTTGGACTTGGGTGATCGTTGCCCTTCTGCTGGCCATCCCCGGTCTGGCGCTGAGCATCTGGTCCATCGTTTATATGAAGCGGGTCGGAGAAGGGAATCCTTTCGACGCTTATAACCACGAGGTGGCGCCCCGGACCAAGCATTTGATGACGGACGGGCCTTATGGTTTTTCCCGCAATCCCATGCTCCTGGGCATTTACATCTTTGATCTGGGCGTTCTGGTTTGGCTGCAGAGCGGGTGGCCGCTGATCGTTTTCGCCGTCGAGGTCATTCTCCTTACGCTGCAGGTCCGCTCGGAGGAGAAGCGGCTGGAGGCAGATTTCGGGGAGGAATATGAAGCTTACAAACAGCGTGTTCCGCGTTATTTCATCAGGTAATGGACTTCAAGTTATTTGGAAAAGAGGGCGCGCCCTCGCTGTTGTTGATTCCCGGCCTGGGTGTCTCCTATGAGATCTTCCTTCCGCTGATCGGTTTGCTGGAGGATCGCTTCCGCATCATCGCCGTGCAGGTGGACGGTTTTACCCTGGGTAAGCAGACGCGTTTCACTTCCATCGATGACCAGGCGGCGCAGGTGATCGACTATGTTAAGACCTGCTACGAGGCACATTTGGACTGCGCCTACGGCCTTTCCCTGGGTGGGAAGATCCTTTCCCGTGTGCTGGAGAGAAATGAGATCGTCATCGACCATGCCGTCCTGGATGCGGCACCCCTGTTGCCCCTGCCGAAGTGGTTGGTGGGGCCGCTGCGCTATTATCAGTGCGCCAATGTCTGGACCTGCTATCACTGGACCGGATTCTGGAGATGGGTCTTCCATTCCCATTACTTCGACGTCTTGCTGGACGAATGCAAGAAGGTATATCCGTTCGGCGGCGGCCAGGCTGTTCTCGATGGATACAAGTCGGTCTATACCAACAAGTTGGAGTCTATCTTCGGCGCCGATATCCATTATTGGCACGGTTCCCTGGAGGCCTTTGTCGCCAAGCCGCAGGCGCGGCATCTGGAAGCCCTCCACCCCGATGTCCACATCGAAGTCTTCCCGAAGATGAACCACGGCCAACTGCTGGTCGATCATCCCGAAGAAGTCGCCCGCCGTCTCGACAAAATGATTACAGCATGAAACAGGTATTGAGATATCTCCATTCCTTGTCGCTGCATAACGATAAGATTTGGTTCGAGGCGCACAAGGCGGATTATCTGACGGCGAAGGCCACGGTGGCGGCGCTGGCGGAAAAACTCATCGCCGGGATCCGTTCCTTCGATGACAGTATCGGACCGCTTTCCGTGTCCGACTGCACCTACCGCATCTACCGGGACGTGCGCTTTTCCAAGGACAAAAGCCCTTACAAGACGCACATGGGGATCTTTGTCAACCGGGGCGGGAAGAAGTCGGGATACTGCGGCTATTATTTCCACATAGACGGGAGTGGGAATCATCTGCTGGCCGTCGGGAATTATTATACCGAGCCCCGTGTACTGAAGGTACTGCGGGAAGATATCGAGTTGGGTGGGGGAGACTTCCGCCGTATTCTGGAGGGCGTCGCTCCGGGTTTGGAGCTGGAGACTGAGAGTGCCCTGAAGAAGGTCCCGAAGGGTTTTCCGGCCGACAGCCCGGATGCGGAATTCTTCAAGCTCAGGAATTTCTGCCTGGTCGAAAACCTGGATGACGGATTCATCCTTTCGCCGGACCTGGCGGAACGTGTATTGGCCATTTTCAAGACGGGGAAGCCATTCCTTGATTACGTCAACCGGGCGATCGACTACTGCCGCGAGGAGCAGAAAGAATACTTTTCCAGCCTGGATTTGTAAGTTACCAGATGATGGAGGAGGCGACGATGTTGGCGACCTGGGCGCGCAGGCGGCCTACGGCGCCGTCGTCGGAGGGGTGGACGCGGTTGGTTAGGAGCACGACGGCGGTGCGGGTGTCCGTGTCGATGAGGATCGAGGTGCCGGTGTAGCCGGTGTGCATCAGGCAAGTCTCAGGATTAAATAAGTCGCCTCGCAATCCGCTGTGGGCGCTGTTCACGTCCCAGCCGAGGGCGCGGCCGACCGAGGGGTCATTCTCCGAAGGAACGGTGCCCATCAGGCGGATGGCGGCGCGGCTGAGGATGCGCTCCGAGGGCTCCGGGAAGCCGAGTTTCTTGTCGGCGAGAGCACTGCCGCCCCGCAGGATCATCATGCAGATGCGCGAGAGGTCGACCGCGTCTGAGAAGACGCCGGCATTGCCGGAATTGCCCCCGTTCACCAGGCGGGCGAGGGGATCGTGGACGGCGCCGAGCAGGGGCGTCCCGTCGGCCTGGACCTCGGTCGGGGCGATGAGCGGGAGCCATTCCGCGTGGCGGGAAGGGGTGCGCAAATCATCCTGCAAGGGCAGATAGCCGGTATGGCGGAGGCCCAGCGGGGCGAAGACGTGGTCTTCAGCGTAGTCGCAGAGGCGTTCGCCGGTCACGCGCTCCAGGATGTGCTGCAAGGTGATGAAATTCAGGCAACTGTAGAGGAAGTCGCTGCCGGGGCGGAAGTGGCGCTCGACTTCGGTCGCGATGACGCGCATCAGGGAGTCGGGCTGCTGCGGTCCGAAACGGGCGACGATCTTGTCGGCGTCGTAGTAGGCGCTCAGACCGGAGGAATGGGTCATCAGGTCGCGGATCGTGATGTCGGTCGTTTTGCAGGTTTCGGGGTCGGTCCAGGGCTTGAATTCCGGGATGAAACGCTTGACCGGGTCAGTCAGGCGCAGGCGGCCGTCTTCGATCAGCTGCATTACGGACAGGGTGGTGCCGACGCATTTGCTTAGGGATGCAAGGTCGAAGATGGTATTCGTGGTCATTGCGACCGTGTCGGGTACGACCGACTTGTTGCCGTAGGCCTTCAGGTACACGACATGGTTGCCGCGCACGACGGAGAGTACGGCGCCAGGCAGTTCCCCGTCGCGGATGGCCTCCTCGATGACCCAGTCCACGCGGGACAGGCGCTCCGGGTCCATCCCGTGATCCTTGGGATTGTCGATCTTGACCTGGGCGTTCAGGGCCATGGAAGCCAGCGCGGCCAGCGCGAATAATACGATGCGTTTCATATTGCGAAGATAAGGAAAAAACGTGTATCTTTGATTTCGTTATGTTCAAGGTCAGTGAGATTATTACTACGGCGCCGGAGGCGTTTGCTTCCGAGCTGCAGCAGCGGGTGTATGAGACGTTTGCCCGGCAGGGGATTCCTTTCGAAAGGGTGGAGACGGATCCGGGCCTGACGATGGAGGATTGCCAGCACATCGATGCGAAGATCGGCGTGCGCATCGTCAAGACGCTCTTCCTCTGCAACCGGCAGCAGACGGAGTTCTACCTCTACGTAACGACGGACGACAAGCCTTTCGTGACCCGTGACTTCTGCGGGGCGCTGGGGATTCCGCGGGTGTCTTTCGCTTCTGCGGAACAGCTCTGGGCGCGGACCGGCGTGCTGGTCGGGGCGACCACGGTGCTGAGTGCCATCCTGCCGCAGGTGGCCGGCATCCATTGGGTGATGGACCGAAGCGTCGCGGAATCGGAATGGTTCGCCTGCACCGACGGGACGGCCACGTGCTTCGTAAAGCTCCGCACGGCCGACCTGCTGGGGAAATACCTGCCTTCTGCAGGAATCAGTCCTGTCTTGATCTAATCGGCAAAGAGCGCGATGAGCGCCAGCGCGTCATCGACCTTGTCGGGCATGGAATGATGCGACTTGAACCAGGCCTTGATTTCCTCCTGCTTGCGGGGGAATGCCTTGGCCAGGTTCTTCTTGTTGAATGGAATGACGGCGTCCCTTACGAAAACATAGAGCCTTTCGGTAACATCGTAGGGGTAAATCGTCTCGTGGTCCAGCCGGTAGGCGTTGCCGTCAGAATAGGCCGCCCCTCCGACGCTGGAGGTGCCGCCGCGTGTCGCGGTGCCGTATGAACCGTCCTTGGCGTCCTTGATGACGTTGACGATGCGCCGGCAGGCTATGCCAACTTCCCCGGTATGCGGATACAGGCGGTAGAAAACCTTGTCGTATCTGAGGAACAAGACACTGTCGATCCGCACTTTGACGATGTTGTCGCTGTCACCCGACGACATTTCCTCGCCGCTCTTGTTGAGGTAGCGGAGCGTGTTGTCGACGGCGCAGATGTTCATCTTGCCGGTTGCGGGCGCCTGTCCGCGAAGGTAGGCCGTGCCTTCTCCGAATGACGGCATCAGGTAATAGACTTCATCGGGAATGCCGAAATGCTGGGCCTTCACCTGTGCTCCGGCGTGGGTGCAGAGACCGGTCAGGAAGAAAAGAATCCCTAAAAAAATCGATACGCTTTTTTTCATGGCTGCCAAGATAGCAAAAAATACTGAAAACCGTATGCGGGCCCTTTAGTCGGCCCAGCGGGAGAGGAAGTCCAGGGCGTCCGGGACTGTTTCGGGGAGTTTCGACCCGGATTTGAAGAAGGCGTCGATCTCGTCTTTCCGGGCCGGGAACAGCTTCCGCAAGTTCTTGCGGGTCAGCGGGTAGACGGCATCATCCTTATAGATGCAGACCAGTTCGCTGACGGTGAAAGGATATTCCTTGTCGCTGTCCAGATTGTAGACGACGCCGTCGGCATAATAGGTGCCGTAATTCTGGACGGACGTGGTCTGGGACGTGGTCCCGTAAGCGCCTTCCTTGACATCCCGGAGGATCCGCACCTCGCGCCGCAAAGCCACGCCCAGACCGGACGTCAGGGGGTGCAGGCGGTAAAAGATGTTCTGGTCCCGCAGGAACATCACGCTGTCGATCCGCACCTTGATGACGTCCCCGTCCTGCGTAGCCGTCAGTTCCTTGCCATCCGGCCCGAGGAAACGGAGCGTGTTGTCGACGGCGCAGATGTTCAGCCGCCCTTGCGCCGGCCGCTGCCCGCGGAGATAGACCATCCCGTTGCCGAATTCCGGCATCAGGTAATAGACGTCGGCCGGGATGCCATTGTGACCGGTTTTCTCCTGCGCGCCGGCGCCCAGGACCAGGATGAAGGACAAAAGAAATACGAGACTGCGTTTCATATTTGCCAAGGTAGCAAAAATAAATGAATAATCGTGCGCCCGGGCCCCGTCAGGCGCCGAGGCTCTCCTGCACGCGGTCTTTATATTTCCGGGAAACGGGAAGCGAGACACCGCCCACGGATACGCTGTCGGGCGTCTCGGCGCTGGCCAGGCCCCGGTTGACCAGATACGAGCGGTGGATGCGCAGGAAGCCTTCGCCGAGCAGGTTCTCCCACTGCGAAATGCCGGTCTTGTTGCGGTAGGAACTGCCGTCGCGCAGGAAAACGCGCACCTCCGTGTCGTTCGACTCGATGTAGGCGATGTCTTCCCGGTTCACCGTGACGGAGCGCCGGTCGGAGAAAAAGGTGACCGGATGCGTTTCTGACGCGAAGCGCCGGTCCAGCCATCGCATGCAGAACACGTCGCCCAGCGCGAGGACCGTCATGATGATGCCGAGGAACACGGGATTGACCAGGATCGGCTGGACGGTGATCATCCAGACGTATTCGGCGTGCTCCGAGGGATGCCACAGCCAGTGGTGGACCAGGAGGATCAGCAGGAAGGCCGTGACGAAGACCGCCAGGGAAAGCCAGACTTTGTCCCAAACCTTCCGGGCCTTCGGGAACAGGAATTCCAGCGCCAGGCTGCAGGGACAGAAGACCACCAGACTGATCAGCAGGGCCTGTGTGAGCGTATAGCCCACGCTGACCAGCACGGCCGAAACCAGTCCGAGCGCTACGATCCAATAGATGATCCTTCCTGCGGTTTTCATTGCAGGACAAAAATAGGCAAATGTCCGGTAGAATTCAAGTCTTTTGGCGCCGGAGGGGGATTTGACCGGGGGAGAGGGGGATTCGCATTTGCACTTTTGGGTGGCATCCCCTTCCTTTGCAGTAAACCAAAAACTCTTAGCATCATGGCAGCAGATTCTTTGTATGTAGCTGATTCGCTGGGAATGGTCGAGGCCATCCCGATCGAACGTGCTCCCTTCTCCATCGTCAATTTCTTCGTTGAAGGCGGCCTGGGCGGCATGATCATCATCACCGTCCTGCTGATCGCCCTGCTGGCGGCTGCCTGGAAGGCGCCGAACTGGGTCAAGGAAATCGGCATCGCCGCCCTGGTCGTAAGCGTGTTCTGGACCGTATGCGGTCTCAGCCAGGCGGCCGAAGCGATCCAAATGTGCGGTGATGTCTCGCCCGCAATCATCTGGGGCGGCGTCAAGGTGATGACCATCCCGCTCCTCTACGGCCTGGTCATCTATTTCCTCTCCCTCATCATCCGCATCATCCAGAAACCGCGGATCTGATCGTTGGACGCTGAAAATAACTCAATTAATTCTTGCACGGAAGACATTTCTGTGTAGGAATTAATTGTTATTTTTGGAATTAATTGTTATGAAAGCTCTATACGCCAAAATCGCGTTGATCCTCGTAGCCCTGGCTGCCGCACTGAGCGCCCGGGCGCAGATCGTCTTCACGGACAGCATGATGAGGCAGTTGGCGCACGTAAAGCTGTCGGTG
>JAEEGH010012531.1_pt1 | contig 18981 bp, 13 predicted proteins | sample 9134181 | NCBI WGS metagenome assembly JAEEGH01 (sample SAMN16246544, study PRJNA631951) | gut metagenome | biome: gut microbiome; feature: rumen; material: DP-attached | host: Bos | place: Iran: Karaj | collected 2018-10 | reverse complement strand
TCTTTTGTATGCAGGACTATGCGGTTCGTCTTATCTCGGTTTTAAATATTGGAAAAGCAACCGCTATTACAGTGGGCGTTGGGCCGAAGATTACTACGTAAAGAACCGTGTGATGGGTTTTGATCCGGTGGCGGCCTTGGGCTCGTTTTCAAGTAACTACAATTCAAAGTACAATAACGAAATTGTCTTGCGTCTTTGGGATACGCTTGCTCCAAAATACTTGCGTGCCGCTGCTTATGAAAAATATGTGGCAGGTATCTGGAAACTCCCGGCGAAAGCGGAAAGGAAACTTTATCCGGCGCGTTATCGCGTAGATTATGCCGTTTTTGAAACGGAAGATTCCATAGCGGTGGCTCCGGGTATCAAATCGGTTTGGGTGCAGGCGACGCTTGACAATTTTGGCTTCATGTTTGCGGCTCCGAATGCGGTCGGCGTGGCGAGTAAGAATGCGGACTCGCTGGATTATTATTCGACGAATGTTTTTGCTGGGGCGAACGGAACGCGCAGTGACTGGTATTATTACGTTTCGGATTCTGCAGAAAATCTTGCCATTGCGGCTTCGAATAGAGACTCTTCTAAACTGGATTTTGCGTTCTTGCAGATTCCGAATAAAGAAATTGAACTTCTGGATTCTGTGATGGTGGCAATGGAGCTTCCTCGGCAACATGATTTGGGTGAATCCGAATTTGCCGTTGCCAACTTAAAGACAATTCAAAACTATTTTATCCAAAACTTCAACTACTCGTTTACCGTTTCCGGTTATAGGGCAAATTCAAAAACGGATCCGTTAGTCCGTTTCTGGCGAAATAAGGAAGGGTATTGCGAGTATTATGCAACGCTTGCGACGCTTCTTTTGCGCCATCAGGGGATTCCTGCGCGTTATGTGACTGGCTTTGCAAACCCGGAGCGTGTCCCTGGTCGGCCTTACGTGACGTTCCGCCGTCGCCATAGTCATGCGTGGGTCGAAGTTTATATCGACCATAAGTGGTACATCTATGATCCGACACCGCCTTTGACGGAAATGGTTTTTACAAAGTCTTCTTGGTTCGCTGTAAAGTTGGAGGGGCTGAAAGGCCGTGTTTCTTATATTCTCCATTTGTTAAAAGATGGCGAATGGCGGCGAGTTGTCGATAGCTGGCAGACGACTTCGGAACGCATTGTTGAAAACCCTGTACTCTATATCGTTCTCGTTGTTTTGCTTGCGGTTTTTGCAGTGCTCAAATTCCGCAGAAGTCGGCAACGGTTGAGCCGACAAGCTGTTTCAAAAAATGCCGCACATTGGGTCGCTCTCCTTGAAAATGCCGAAAAACGTTTAGCGCGGTTCAGTTTTGTGCGTGCTTCTGGTGAAACCGTTTCTGCATTTGCAAAGCGCGTGAACGGGACTATTGAAAAAACGGCAGAAAATGAGGATGGTTCTTCTGTTCGAAATGTCAAGGAAAATGAACGTCGAATTCGCGAATGCACCGTTGCATTGACGCAACTCGAAGAATACGAAAACAACCGCTGGAAAATCTAGCTCTAGCAGATTGCAAGTTAGTTCTGCAGGCTATAAAAAAGGCGGGACTTTGCCCGCCGTGAATATATTCCATTCAAGTTAAATTTATTCCGCACTCACGAACGTATAGACTTCGTACTTGTCCTGCAATTCGTCCAAGGATGCGCTTCCGCCATATTCTGGCCTCATGAAGAACAGCTGCTTAAACGTCATCGTGACTTTAGCACCTGAAACGGCTATTTCTGGCGTGATGGTAGCCTCTACGTATTGTCTTTCCGGTATGCATGCGGTATTGGTGGTCGCTTTGAGGTGTAGTGCTGTTCCGTTGAGTTCCCACGTGCCGTAAGTCTTGGTGAGGTCGCAACCCGCCTTGCTGAGGCTGGAATGCGTAAATTCAAATGTTTTTACGTTTTTTTCGGCGATATAGAACTTGACTGTTGCCGGGCTCGATGTTAAATCGTGGCTTGGGTCGATGATATAGACGATGTCATTACCGACGGCGGTTGCTCCTGTTGGACCGTTGATGCTCCAAGTGCCCAAGAGACAATCGCTTGTGAGACCGGTGGCGCATTGTTCTGCCTTGGTCGGCGGGGTGGATGTCGATTCGTCACCGCAGGCGGTGAAGAGTGTTGCCGCGATGGCGAGCGTTGCCAAAATCTTTATTGTCATAGAAATCCTCGTTTTTCTGTTCTGAATATAAATAAAAAAAGGGGTTTCATACCGCTATGGCATGTTTTTTCAAAGATTTAACATAAAATGGAATAAAAAAAAATATATTAAGTATAGTTGTTGGTTGGGGCTATATTTGAGCCCTGAAGGAGTGTAAGATGAAAGTCTCGCGTTTCGTGAGCTTGTTTTTCGGTTTGGGGCTTGCCGTTTCTATGGTTTCTGCGGCTCCGGATCCTAACTTCCACATTTATCTCGCTTTTGGCCAGTCCAATATGGAAGGCCAGGGCGATATCGGGTCGCAGGACAAGTCTGTTGACGAGCGTTTCCAGTTGCTCTGGTCCGCAGATGCAGGGTCCTGTAACCAGGGCGCATCCAAGGGGAAATGGATCAAGGCAATTCCGCCGCTGGCACACTGCCAGGGTGCGAAACTCGGGCCTGCTGACTATTTCGGGCGTACCATGGTCGAAAAGACCGATCCCCAAATCAAGGTGGGTATCATCGTGGTCGCTATCGCGGGGTGCAGTATTGATTTGTTTGACAAGACCGGCTATGCAAATTATGCAAGGTCGCAGCAGAGTTGGATGACTCAGCGAATCAACACGTATGGTGGAAACCCTTACGGCCGCATGATAGAGATGGCCAAGAAAGCGCAGGAAGAGGGCGTCATCAAGGGCATCATCTTCCATCAGGGCGAAACGGATGCCGGTAACGGCCAGTGGCCCTCCAAGGTCAAGAGTGTTTACGACAACATTATCAAGGATTTGGGCCTTGGGAGCGATATTCCGTTCCTGGCGGGCGAGGTCTTGCGCAGCGGTTCCAGTTCCGGCGCGAATAACAACATTTCGAAACTCCCGCAGCAGTCCAAGAACTTCTACGTGGTTTCTTCTGAAGGATTCAACCAGGCTTTGGGCGATGGCCAGAACGTTCATTTCACATCGCAGGAATACCGCGACTTCGGTAAGCGCTACGCCGAAAAGATGATAGAAGTTCTCGGCGACAAGATTAAACCGGAGGCTTCTGCGGTATCGAGCAGCAGCGTGGCCCCTGCAAGTTCATCTGCTGCGGCGCCGAAGTCGTCTGCAGCAGTTCCTGCATCGTCCGGGAGCGTGGCCAGCAGTTCGTCACACTCGCACCACAGGAGTAGCAACAGTCATAATCCCGGCAGTTCTGCAACTGAAGGCGTTGTGATTCCGAATGCAACGTATGCGTTGTCCGTGGGCAATATTGTATCTGATGGTAGTATGCTCCAGGTGCCGCTTACGGTTGCGCGTACTGGCGTCGTGAACGTTCGCCTTTATTCCGTGCTTGGTAATGAAGTCTCCAACATCACGGATGTCGTGAATACGGGAACGAACAGCGTCCAGATTTCCAGGAAGAACATTCCTTCCGGCGTCTATATGATGAGCGTCCAGATGGGTTCTACTCATGTTACGAAGCGCATCGACTTGAGCCGCTGATTAGTTCTTGCAATACGACATCTTCGATTACGTCGTCTTGACGCGTTGTCACCCCGGACTTGTTCCGGGGTTGGCTTTTTTTACGTGATTTAGCTGTGTTGCAGTCATCTACAACGGGTTTTACCTTTTTTCGTTTAAAGAACGAGAACGGATAATATATTTATAAACTGTTGGGGGATTTTATGCCCCAAGGAGTGTGTAAGATGAAAGTCTCGCGTATCGTGAGCTTGTTTTTCATTTTGGGGCTTGCCGTCTCGGCATTTGCGGCTCCGGATCCGAATTTCCACATTTATCTCGCTTTTGGCCAGTCCAACATGGAAGGCCAGGGGACTATCGAGGCTCAGGATAAGACTGTCGATCCCCGCTTCCAGATGCTTTCGACAATCGATAACTTTAATGGACGTAAACTGGGAACGTGGAACGATGCGATTCCGCCCCTCGCTAACAAGCATGGCGGTTTAGGCCCCACAGACTATTTTGGACGCACGTTGGTCGAAAAATTGGACCCGCAAATCAAAGTCGGCGTCGTAGTCGTGGCTATTGCTGGTTGTAGCATTGTGGCGTTCGATTCTCCTCTTGACCAAGGCTATATGTCCACTCAGGCTGGCTGGTTCAAGGATATCGTCAAGGATTACGGTGACGATCCGTACCAGCGTCTAGTCGAGATGGCAAAGAAGGCCAAGGAAGACGGCGTCATCAAGGGTATTATCTTCCATCAGGGTGAAACCGATGAGGGTGACAGTGATTGGCCCAACAAGGTCAAGAAAGTCTATGACCGCTTGGTCAAGGATATCGGGCTTGACGAGAACATTCCGTTCTTTGCGGGCGAAGTTCCGTATAACGGGAGTTCCAAAGGTACGAACACCAACATCAGGCAGCTTCCGAACAAGTCTAAGAATTTCTATCTCGTGTCTGCCGAAGGTCTCAATGATCTCGACATGATGCGCATCCACTTCTCTTCGCAGGGCTACCGCGATTTTGGCAAGCGCTATGCGGAGAAGGTGATGGAAGTTCTCGGTGACGATCTTAAGCCTGTAACGACGACTTCGTCGAGCAGCAGCGAAGCTCCGGCAAGTTCTTCTGCGGCTGCGCCCGGTTCTTCGGCGGCGGAAAGTTCTTCAAGCGTTTCAGGTGGTGATGCAAGTTCGAGTTCTACGACGGGTATCATCATTATCGGAAATGCCGCTCCCGCGTTGAATGTAGGTCGTGTCTCGTTTGCCGGTGATTTCTTGCAGGTCCCGCTTTCGCTTGCCCGTGCAGGCGTGGTGAACGTGCGCCTCTATTCTGTGCTTGGCAACGAAGTTGCGAACGTGAACCGTCTGATGGTTTCAGGCTCGGGGAACGTCTTGATTTCTAGGAAGAATATCCCGTCGGGCGTCTATATGATGAGCGTCCAGATCGGTTCTTCGCATGTTACGAAACGCATCGATTTGAAATAAATAGAAACACATCCTCAATGCCAAGGGTTCCGTGCTTTTGCATGGAACCCTTTCTTATTACGTTATACTGACGACATCCAATTCATCGCCTGCAACTTTGAACTTGACTTCGTATTTGGCAAATGAAAAACCGTAGATGCGTTCGGGATTGTTCTGGTAGGCGGGGCGTGGGTCCTGCTCCAGTATTTCGATAAGCGTCGAGTGTTCTTCGGAACTTAATTTGTTGAGGGCGTCGGAATCCTTGACGTGGATTTTGTTGCGGAGGACGGTGTCGGCAAATCCGCCAACGGCTTCGGGATGCGCATCGGCGTAGGGGAGGTACGGTTTGATATCGACGATGGGCGTTCCGTCCAACAGGTCCGCACCGCTAACGACGATTTCGGGGCCCTCGGCACCGTTGATGTTGATTTGTTCAATCTTGACGCAAGAGAGTGCAATCGGGTTTGGCCTAAAGCTGGAACGAGTCGCAAAGACGCCTAGACGCTTGTTGCCGCCGAGTCTTGGCGGGCGGACGGTCGGGCTCCAGCTCTCGCGAATGTTCTCCGAAAAAATCCATACGATCCAGAGGTGGCTGAAACCTTCGAGACCGCGCAACGCATCGGCATTGCGGAACTCCGGTTCGAAGCGGATTGTTGAGCGCATGCTTTGTACGAGCCCGCTTTGCCGCGGAATGCCAAACTTTTCGTGAAAGTCGCTCTTGATTCGTGCAATAATTTTAAACGTCAGTTCTTGCATCGTCTAACAACATAGCAAAAAAGAAAGGCTAGAGTCTGCAAGCGTTCGCATTGCGCCCTAGCCTTTTTAAGTGTGGGGATTGGTATAGTAATTGAAACTTTTGCTTATTTAATAGCGATGGCCTTTCTCAAGAGCAACTTGCCGTTTGTGTCGACAACTTTTGCAATGTACTTGCCGGTCGGGAACTTCTTGAGGCTTACGCTTCTGTTTCCGTTCACATTTTCAGAAAGGAGCGTCTTGCCGTTCAGTGCCACGAGTTCGAACTTGCTTTCGCTCGGGACGTTGACATGCAAAGTCCTGTTCTGCTGTGTGAGTGTTGCCTTGCCTATATTCATCGTGACGGTGTTCATGCCCAAAGTCGGGTCTGTCGGGGTGACGATATCGACGAACTTGGTGCCTTCCGGTGCGCCCACGACAAGGCCGCGACCGACCGTACTCATATAGACGACGCCGAAGTTGTTCATGTCGCCCTGCACGAAGTTGCCGTTGCCAGGACCGCCGTACTGGTGAGCGTCATCGTTCACGCGTTCGAAAGTCTTGCACTTGTCCGTACTGCGGTAAATGCCGATCGGGTCGCCCGATTTTGCGGCACCCCAGATGAAAATGGTTTCGTAGGAGGCGCCTTCCTTGGCTTTGCCGATGCCGACGGAAATCGCGGTGCTTGCGCCTTCGCATCGGTTCCAAGTTTTGCCGCCGTCTTCGGTGTAGGCGAGGCCGTATTCCGTGAAGCCCTTCGGCTGCCAGACTTGAGCTTGGTCCATCGGAACCCAGAGGTGACCTTCCCTTTTCGGGACGGTGCGGATGAGACCTGCGCCGTTGTAGTATTCGCCGGCACCTTCGTTCTGGAGGCGGGCTTCTTGAGCGGTGAAGTTCTTGCCGGCGTCTGTCGATTTGTAGAGCGTGCCCATGGAACCCATCACGTAGAACGTTTTCGTATCAACGGGGTCTGCTACGATGCGTGCGTATTGCGTCTGCGTGCCGGTTTCGACTGCGGTCCAAGTGGCACCGTTGTCATCGGAGCGATAGACCGTTGCGCTCTGGTCTGGGCGGTGGAGGATTACCTTGCCGTCTGCGGAGAGAACCACGAGGCCTTTGCCGCCCTTCAGTTCTGTCTTTACGCTGTCCCAAGTTTGTCCTAAATCTTCAGAGCGGTACATGACGTTGAAGTTCTTGGATTCGTAAGTGTAGTACTTGGTGATAACGCCGGTGCGGAGAAGCGTTCCGGAAAGCGGAGCGTATGCCATGCTTTCGGTCGTGCCGATAATCGGCGTGTGGCGCGGAGAACTCTTCTTGATGTCGGTGTAAATTGCTCCGTCGTAGTCGCCAATGGCCGTGACAAGCGGGCCGCCGGGAATGCTCACGACGTCGAGCGGGACCGTTTCTTCGATGCCCACGGATTGGAATTTCCAAACAGGAACCTTGGCGGTGATATCGTCGGTCTGGAAAATGCCGTTGCCGCTAGTGACCCAAACTTTCTTGTTGTTGAACGGGTCGAACTCGATGGAACCTGCCCAATGAATGGCGTTGCCGTGAATCCAGTTGTTGCCGTTTTCGTCCATGTTCACGCCGTCATCGTAGTGCTGGCCGTGTGTCCAGTTTTCGCCGCCGTCGGTCGAAACGTAAATGCGGTCGCCGTAGTTTTCGGTCTTGTCCTTGAAGTAGTGGCGTCCGGTATATTGCCCGAGCGTGGAAACCACGATGTGCTTGGAATCCTTCGGGTCAATTGCGATGCCGCCGTAAGAACAGTCGTTCTTTTCGTGGGCGATGGTGCCGTCTTCTTTTTCGTTGTCGTCAAACGGGGTGATGTCCGTCCAAGTGCCGGCCTTGATGTTGTACTTGAAAACGCCACCGCGAGAAATATTGTACGGACCCGGGCCGTCGGCGAACGTGACGTACATGTTGCCGTCCACAATCTTTGCTCGGTGCGGCATGAGTCCGCTCGGTGCTCCCTTGATGACTTCCCAGGTGGCTCCGCCATTGTGGCTGACCTGCAGATTGTCCTTCGTTTCGGAAGTGCCGATGTAAATCGTGGCGGTGCTGCCGTCCGCGAGTTTGCCTTGCGCCGGGTCGAACATCACGAAACTTACGCCGTTCACGCCGTTGAGGCTGCTTTCGGTCGCGGTGGAGAGGGCGACTTTGTAGAGGCTCGTCCAAGTCTTGCCGGAATCTGTGCTTTTATAGACGCCCTTCGTGCGGCTGCCGCAGAGAATGATGTTCCCTTTGTTCGGGTCAACGGCGAGTTTTTCGCCGGTTTGGCGGCCCATGCCATTGCCGTGGGCGAGCATTTCCACATAGCTTGTGTCCCAGGTGGCGCCCATGTCGGATGAACGCAAGATTGCGGTGCGGCCCTTGCTGAAGTAACCGGTGCCACCCAGGACGTAAATCTTTTTCGGGTCTTGCGGGTCAAGCGCAAAAGCTTCGGTGCCGTAAAGGCCCACGTCGTTTTGGCTGATCCAGTCCATCAACGGAATCCAATGGCTGCTTGTTGCGTCCCAGCGGTAGATACCGCCCACGTCGGTGCGAGCGTAGATGAGCCCTTCGACAGTCGGGCTCGGCATAATGGCGCTGACAAATCCGCCGCCGTCAAAGCGCACATTGCCCCATTCGTACTTCTCGGCGCTTGCTGTCGTGGCGAGTGCGGTCAAGGCGGCAATGCCGATTAAGGACGTTCTGAACGAAATTTTACCAAACATATTGTCTCCGTTGAAATTTTGAGAACAATTAAACCCTTACAACTATTGGTAATATACATAAAAATTCGGAAAAGAGGTTCTTATATAAACCTTAAATTAATAAATTTTTTGAGAACATTTTGAAAGAAACGGTCATGAAATGTGTTGACCACCTTTTTGTGTTTAAAACATTTTACGCGAAAATCAAAAAAGTTTTGGACAAAACGAGTCAAAAAAGCGTGTTAATAAATGGGTAGGGATGTTCCTTACTGTTATATGAGGGAAAAATGATAAGAGAAGAATTTGCATTGTTTCTTAAGGGACTCAAAAATGTTCAGGAAAAAGGTGGCGACGGTGATGCTTATTTTAAACAGTACGAAAATCGGAATGTCTATTTTTTCAATGACGGCTGTATCAAGAAAATTCTTGCGAGCGAGAAAAATCTTGCGCTGACAACGGACCTGATTAATGCGGCGCTGAACCTTGTCGGTTCAGACCGTATCGAAAATCCAAAGCTCGTGAACCCATATGTTCCTGGAGAACTAGGGCACCGCAGTATTGAACCTGACCTGTTGCTGACGAATGAACGTGGTTGTGGAATTCCTCGTGACCGCATATCTATCGAAATCCAGCATGAAAACCACAAATCTTTGTATAGCGATCGTTTGGTTTTTTGCGTGGCTCGCCTTACGAACAACATGGTGTCGAAAGGTGCTGTTCCGCAACTGGAAAACCTGCATGTGATCAGTTTCCAGTTTTTCGACACGTTCAAGGATTCCCCGAATTACCGCCATACGGTTCAGTTGCGTAATCAGGAGCAAATGGTTTATTTTGACCGTCAGACGGTTACTCTTGTTGAGGTGGGCAAGTTCTTGAGGCTGGCGGAAAAGTTTGCGAGCGACAATTGCCGCATCGCGTTGTGGCTCCGTGCGATTGATGCGCTGAATCGTGAAGCCGATTTCAGTAGGTATGAAAGCGACCCGATGTTCAAGGTGTTGCAAAACGAAGTTAAAATGTGTAATTTTAGTCCTAGAACTATGTCAAATTCATGGATGAAAGATTACGATGACGCAGTCCTCAGGTATGAGGGCTTTCTAGATGGTGCACAAGACAAGGCTCGCGAAATGGCTAGAAACATGCTAGCGGAACATCTTCCTTTGGATTTGATAGTTCGGATTTCGAAACTCCCAGAATCAGAGATTCTTGAAATCAAGGCTTCCCTTGATCAGGAATAATGAATGCTTGGAAATCGAAGCTATAGCTTTTTATAGAATACAAAAAAGACCCTCGATTACAAGTCGAGGGTGATTTTAAAATTAGTAAACTAAGTTCTAAGCTCTAAGTGCCGTTTACTCAGCTCCGATACCGAGTCCTCTGAACGGAACATACCTAATTTGGTTCTTGTTGTCGATGATGACAGCGACACCGGTCAAGAAATACGGCCAATGTCTCGAAGCCGGGTCGTGGAATCTGTAATTTACGGTGCCGTTCGAGGCGAAAACGGAGAGCGGGAGGATGAAATCGTCGTGGGAGCAGATGACGCGGAACTTGTTCATGGATGCGTAATCCGGTGCAATGTGCGTCTTGACGATTTCGGTTGCTTTTTCCTTCAGGTCGTAGAAGGCGTCGGCGTACAGATTGTCGTAGGCCCAACCTGCGATGACGAGGCGGACGTTCGTGGTAGAATCTTCATAGAAGCTGTAACGTTCCTTGTCCTTCTTGAACCAGCTGATGGAGTAGTAATCTGCGGAATCGTGGGGGAATGTTGCCTGTCCGCGACCCTGCGCGATATAGAAGCAAGTCTGCTCTGTGCGAAGGTACTTGGTATGCGTGTATGTGAATTCGTCGGCGCTCACGAGCTTTTTGCCGACAGCGATGGCTTGACGGACGCCGTCCGAAGGCTGCCCCTTGACGGAATCGGGTTCGCCTTCCCAATAGGTGAGAGGCGTTTCCTTGCCTGTCTGGCCGTCGTCGCGTTCGCCGTGGCGGATGACGAATACGGCCTTTTCGTTACAGCGGACGGTCTTGAACACGTCGGCGATGTCGGCAAGTCCGATGGAGTCGATGGGAATGGTCGCGACCGGCGTTTCGACGCAATTCGGGTCGAGGGGGGCGGTGTTAGCGCTAGATGCCGGGGTCGGTGTTGTCGCGGAACTTGAAATTTCCGGGGTCTGGACTGCAGAAGAACTGGATTCTGCGACTGGTGCGGTTGCGGAACTTTCGGGCTGAGTCTGGGTTGCCGAAGATGCAGGTGCGGCAACGCTCGAAAGCGGAACGGCCTGTTCGCTTGAGGTCGGGGTGGTTCCGCCCTGGTTTACGTTTACGAATACGTCGGTCGAACTATCGTCGCCACAAGCGGTTAAGAGAGACGCCGCCAGAAGCGCACCTGTAAATGCCAAAGAAATGCGTGTTTTTTTAAGCATTGCGTAAAATTCCTTGTATTATCCCTTTAAATTTATTTTTGTTGGGGTATTTCATCAAGTAAAATTTTACAAAATAGCCCTATTTTTGGTTGGTAGAGCTACAACGAATTGTAATTAATCTCGTTCCGGCGTTTGAGTTCTTTGTTGAGCGGCCAGTAAATCAGCGCAAAAACGATATAGCCGATGAGGAGCACAATCCAGTGGTTGAGCCCGAACCCGATTTCCACGTAGCGCATGGTGATGAACATGAACGGCCCTGCGATGAGAAACAGCGGGAGTTGCCTGCACTGGTCGCCGAGCGAATAGCGGCTTTCGTAGCTTACGATGGAGTTCATCATCGGGAAACTGGTGCAAAAACCGCCCATCAGGCGCTTGATGAGCATGAGCCCGGAAACGACTCCTGCGATGGCGGGCGCCTTGATATAGACGGGGAGCGGGGTCTTGTAACGCACGCCGGACTTGTATTTTTGTTTTTGGAAAAAGATGACGCCGATGACAAGATCGAAAAGGCATGCTCCGAGGAAGTAGGCTTCGCCTTCGGGGATCCGCGAGTGCAAAAAAGTGCCGAGACAGACGAAAAAGGCGAGCCCCGCGATGATGGAAAGTACGATGGGGACCTTAACTTTATAGTGGAGCAGGCGCACGATATGCACGTACAGCATGCACATGAACCCGGAAACGGCATTTTCGGTGCCCATCGGGAGTCCTACGGCGATGTAGGCGAAACCGCAGGGGATGGGGATGGTCGCCGTGACGGCTTTGAGCTGCGGATCTTTCAGGTAGGCGCTCAGAGTTCCGAGGGCGGTCACCATAAAGACCAGCAACCAGTCGTATATTCCGAAATGAAAGTTCAAATCTTCCAACATTGAGTAAAAAAATAGAAAAGTCCGTTCCTTTTTCGACTTTGCATTATAAATTTATCTTGGGTATTTTTCTGGGTCGATAAAGCCCAATAAGCGAGGTGTTTATGCTCTCGATTCCATCTTATTGGTATTTTATCCCGGTTGCGGCGTTGGTTGCTCTGGGAATGGCTTTGTTCTTTTATCGCTTCATGAAGCGTCAACCCAGCGGTACCCGCAAAATGAAGGCTATTGCGCACTATGTGCGCGTGGGCGCCTTTGCGTATCTTAAACGGCAGTACAAGACGGTCTCTATAGTCTTTGCCGTGCTTTTCGTAGTGTTCCTCGTGCTGGCGCTGCTCGGCATCCAGAATCCGTTCGTGCCGGTGGCGTTCTTGACGGGCGGTTTCTTTAGCGGCCTGTGCGGATTTTTGGGCATGAAAACGGCGACTCATGCAAGTTCCAGGACGGCGAACGGGGCGATTTCGAGCCTGAATCGCGGGCTTGTCATTGCTTTTCGCAGCGGTGCCGTGATGGGGCTTATCGTCGTGGGTTTTGGCCTGCTCGATATCTCGGCTTGGTTCTTCTTGCTCAATTACATCTACGACCACAACGTTTGGCAGTTCGGGGCGGATATCGCATCGAAGCTATCGCTGGGGGCGTGGAATGATGGTATGGTGAATAACGCCGAGTGGGCGCATGCGAAGATGGTGGAAATTACGACGACGATGCTTACGTTTGGCATGGGTGCGTCGTTGCAGGCGCTTTTTGCCCGCGTGGGCGGCGGCATTTATACGAAAGCGGCCGATGTCGGTGCGGACCTCGTTGGTAAAGTCGAGGCCGGAATTCCCGAAGACGACCCGCGTAACCCGGCGACGATTGCGGATAACGTTGGCGATAACGTGGGCGATGTGGCTGGCATGGGGGCCGACCTATACGAATCTTATTGTGGCTCCATCCTCTCTACGGCGGCTCTTGGCGCGGCACTCCCGATGGGCGGAATCAAGATGGTCATTGCGCCGATGGTGGTTGCGGCGATTGGAATTGTGCTTTCGATTTTGGGAATTTTTGCAGTGCGCACGCGTGAAGATGCCGACACGAAGTCGCTTTTGCGTTCGCTTTTGACGGGGACGCTCGGTTCTTCGGTGCTGATTCTTGTGGCGCTGCTTGTGCTTGTGAAGCTTGATTTCATTTCGATGGGAATTTTTGGCTCCGTGCTTTCTGGCCTTGCGGCGGGCATTCTCATCGGTCAGTTTACGGAATACTACACGTCCGACGCTTACAAGCCGACGCGTGGAATCGCTGGCCAGGCGAAACTTGGTGCCGCGACGACGATTATCGACGGCATTTCGGTCGGCATGTTCTCTACAGGGCTCCCGGTAGTGACGATTGTTATGGGCATTGTGGCGGCCTTTGGATGTGCTGGTGGTTTTAGCGACATGTCGATGGGGCTTTATGGCGTTGGCTTTGCCGCTGTGGGCATGCTCAGTACGCTTGGCATCACGCTTGCGACGGATGCGTTTGGCCCGATTGCGGATAATGCTGGCGGTAACGCTGAAATGGCTGGCCTCGACCCTGAAGTGCGCGCCCGTACCGATGAACTCGACATGCTCGGAAATACGACTGCCGCGACGGGCAAGGGCTTTGCGATTGGTTCTGCGGCGCTTACGGCTATGGCGCTCCTTGCTTCTTATATCGAAGAGGTGAAAATTTGGCTTGGGCATTTGGCTGCATCGGCCGAGGGCGTATGGAAAGTCGGCTCAGTCGCGTTTGCGAACGGCGCGAATGATTTGATGAAGGCGCTTTCGGGTGTCGCCGGCGTGAAATTCCTCGATGGGGGGACGCGTGCCATTACCGAAAATGGCGACCTCGTTGGAATGGTTGCTAATAAGGTAAACTATGTTGACTTTATGCACATCTACAATCTCAATTTGATGAACCCCATGCTTTTGGGCGGACTCTTTATCGGTGCGATGATGACGTTCGTGTTCTGTGCATTGACCATCAAGGCTGTGGGCCGTGCGGCAAGCGCGATGGTTGAAGAAGTGCGTCGCCAGTTCCGCGAAATTCCTGGAATTATGGAGGGCACGGGCGAGCCGGATTATGCCCGGTGTGTTGAAATTTCGACGACAGGCGCTCAGCGCGAGATGATTATTCCCTCGGTGCTTGCTGTTGTCGTTCCTGTGCTTGTCGGGCTTACGATGGGTGTTGCTGGCGTGTTCGGCCTTTTGGCGGGCGGGCTTGCATGCGGATTTGCGTTGGCGACGATGCTCAATAATGCTGGCGGCGCCTGGGATAACGCGAAAAAGTTTGTCGAAAAAGGCAATTATGGTGGCAAGGGCTCCGATACCCATAAGTCCGCTGTTGTGGGCGATACCGTGGGTGACCCGTTCAAGGATACCGCAGGCCCCTCGCTCAATATTTTGATTAAACTCATGACCATGGTGAGCGTCGTGTTCGCCGGCGTTATTGTCCGCTTCGGGAATATGTTGTTTTAGTTATTAGTTATTGGTTTTAGTCATTGGTTGCTTGTTAGACTTTTCTTACTTAATTAGATTAGTCTAATTTTTTGGATTGTTTCGAGTCCATTTGGAGTAGAACTTTCTTTGGCAAAATTCTAAAATAAGTTTCAGAGAGAATTGCCATAGAATCTCTGCTGGCATATAGATTTCGTTACCTCATATATGCTAGATAGGTTATCCCGCCTTGGCGAAGGCTAAAGGCGGGATTTTTCGATTTTATTTATTGCTGGTTTAGGTCATGCATGGATAAGAACCTTGATTTTTGTTTAGTTCGGCAGTGTGCCCCGACCCTTGCCGGGGTGAAGTTGGGTAATCTGTTTTGCGTTGATGCTGCCGATGGAATTTTGATTTGCAATATTCTGGCTCGTTGGAATCAGGCGTTGAACTCTAAGGGTGTTATTGCTCGTGTCGTTGCTGAACGTTGCGGGCGTTATTTTATCTATGTCTATCGGAATAGCGCTTTACAGAATTTGGGAAATTCCTGTGAAGTGCGGAATTTTTTGAAAGGTTTTGGGTATAGTTGCTTTGATACTGAATCGATGCTGAATTTTTTTCAGCATCGCATGAAGCGCTCGGTGTGCTTCCCGCATGAAGTAGGCGTGTTTTTGGGGTACCCGCTTGACGATGTGAAAGATTTTATTTCGTATGGCGGAAAAAATTACAAGATGATTGGATGTTGGAAGGTTTATAATGACGTGCCGAACTGCATGCATATTTTTGAAGTTTATAAAAAGTGCCGCAAAATATTCAATGAACGCTTTGAACAGGGCGATTCTTTAACGAATTTAACCGTGGCATGTTAATTTAGTTAAAAATCTAAAGGGAGCCTCTAAAAAATGCTTTGGTTAATAAAATTTGAGCGAGACCGAGTGCAGGCAGGAACGAAAAGTGGTGAATACTGGAGGTCTTTACCACTTTGAGTGACGAAACTGCACGATGTGTCGCAGCCAAATTTTTGAAAATGAGTTTTTAGAGGCGACCGAAAAACAAAAGGAAAATAAAATGAATAAAATTGCAGTTGTCTTTTGGACAGGGACTGGTAATACTGAAGTTATGGCGAATGAAGTTGTCACAGGTGCTAAAGAAGCGGGTGCCGATGTGACGCTGTTCAATACGTCTGCTTTTAAGGTGGAAAATGCCACTGAATTTGACAAGTTTGCTTTGGGTTGCCCGGCAATGGGTGCTGAAGAACTCGAAGATAGCGAATTTCAGCCGCTTTATGACCAGTTGAAAACGCAAATCGCAGGCAAAAAGGTCGTGCTTTTCGGTTCATACGGCTGGGGCGGCGGCGAATGGATGAATGCATGGAAAGAAGATGCTGTTAATGCTGGCCTCGTTCTTGCTGATGATCCGCTCGCCATTGAAGGTGCTCCGGATGATGCTGGCAAGGCAAAGTGCCGTGAACTCGGCAAGGTTCTTGCACTGTCGTAAAAATTACGATGTTGTCATTCCCGTGACCTTTGTCATTCCCGCGAAGGCGGGAATCTCCTTGTGCAAACTTAGACTCTCTAAAAATGTTAGTGAGTCTAACAAAATTAGAGAGTCTAACAATGTTAGAAATTCACTAACAATGTTAGCGTCAGTCGCGTGAAACTCAACTGCGACGCGGGGTTGCAAGAGTTATGTACTTAATTTGTTTGTAATTTACAATTGGAGGGGAGAGTATCTATTTTTTTTAAAGCGGGCAAGTGCTCCGCTGATTTTTCTTTATTAAGGAGAATGATATGTCTATGTTCAAAAACGAAAAATTCTGGCTCGTTGTTGCCGGTGCTGTGGGCTCCGCTGTCGCAAAAAAGGTTCTCAAAGCTAAAAAGACTCGCGAACTCGCCGTTCAGGGACTTGCTCATGGCATGAAGTTTACTGCTGACGCCAAGGCCGCTTTCCAGGACATGAAGGACGAAGCCGCTGATATTTGCAACGACGCCAAAGCCGAAGCGGGAATTAATTAGACGAGAGATCATATAATCTCGTTAGAATCGTCATACTGAGCACGAAGTGCGAATGTATCCAGTGATTTTACAGTCTTGGATTCTTCAGTCGCAGAGCTCCTTCAGAATGACGAAATCCACTTCTAACTGCCTACTTCCTACTGTCTTCTGTTAACTATGCAATATCGAATTGTCTATGATAGACCTGGTCGCCTTCGCTTGCGCGCCGGAGCGTATGCTTTTGAACGTGAGTATGAAGCGCGTGTTCACAAGGCGTGTGTTGGCGTACCTTGCGTAAAAAGTGCCGTGGTGCACAGCGAGAATGGCGGGCTGCTGCTTGAATATGAGCCGCTGAACGGTGATTACGGTGCAAGTCGTAGCCAGATTCTTGAATTTGCAAAATCGCTGAATCCCAAAGCGCTGCCGGAATGCGATGGCGAAACGGAATACCAGTTGCAAGCTTTGGATGACGGGTTTAAAAACAACCTTGCGATGATGATTGCTAGGCGCTATTTGCTGCGCTGGTTTGTTCCGTTCCCTATCCGCACTGTGATTACAACGATTCGCGGGTTGCGTTATGTGGCACGCGGAATTTCAACCCTTGCTAGTGGAAAACTCACGGTCGATGTACTCGATGGTGCTGCAATTGGAACTTCACTGTTGCGCCGCAATTACGAATCCGCCGGAACGGTCATGTTCCTTTTGGGCGTTTCGAGCTTGCTGGAGGATTATACCAAGGCGCGTACGCGTACGGCGCTTACAGGGAGCCTCGCCGTAAAAGTCGATAAAGTCTGGGTCGTGAAAGATGGCGTAGATACTTTGGTCGAACTCAAGAGTGTCCAGGTAGGCGATTTGGTGCGTGTGCGTTCCGGGAGCATGATTCCTGTGGACGGTCGCGTCATGGAAGGTGAAGCCTTCGTGAACGAATCGACGATGACGGGCGAATCCAAGGCGGTGATGAAAACTACTGGTCGAATCGTTTTTGCGGGGACCGTCCTTGAAGAAGGCTCAATTGTTGTTGAGGTTCAGGCGGTGAACAGCAATACGAAAATCCAGAAGATTGTGGAACTGATTGACCGTAGCGAAGACTTGAAGGCGAGCGTGCAGAGCCGTGCGGAACATTTGGCCGATAGCATCGTGCCGTTCAGTTTCCTCGGCTTTGGGCTTACGCTTTTGTTTACGCAGAACATCTCACGTGCGGTTTCCATCTTGATGGTGGATTACTCTTGTGCGATAAAACTCTCGACTCCGATTTCCGTGATTTCTGCATTGCGCGAAGCCGCGGATATGGACATGACGGTGAAGGGCGGCAAGTACTTGGAAGAGCTTGCGCTTGCCGATACGATTGTGTTCGACAAGACGGGAACGCTCACGAAGGCGGAGCCGCGTCTTGAAAAGATTATTCCGTTCGGCGGTCGCAACGAAGACGAAATCTTGAAAATTGCGGCATGCATCGAGGAACATTTCCCGCATAGTATGGCACGTGCGATTGTGAAAGCGGCGCTTGAACGCGGAATTGCTCACGAAGAAGAACATGCCGATGTCAAGTACATTGTGGCTCATGGCATTGCAACGGCGCTTGACGAAAAACGAGCAGTCATCGGCAGCAAGCATTTTGTCATCGAAGACGAAAAGGTGATTGTGTCCGAAGAGGACCAGCGCATCATCGATAAAGAAGCGGGGGCTGCGTCTGTGATTTACCTTGGCATCGGTGGTGAACTTGCTGGCGCCTTGTGCATTAGCGACCCGCCTCGTGAAGAAGCGGCTGTTGCCATACGCAGGTTGCGTGAAAGTGGCATCAAGAATGTGGTGATGATTACGGGCGATAGCAAAAATGCGGCAGAACGCGTGGCGGAACGTTTAGGGATTGATACGTTCTTTGCCCAAGTCCTGCCCGAAGACAAACATCGTTATGTGGAACAAATGAAGTCCGAAGGCAAGCGCGTGATAATGGTGGGAGATGGCATCAACGATGCGCCTGCTTTGGCTACGGCAAACGTTTCTGTCGCTATGAGCGATGCCAGTGATATTGCCCGCGAAACTGCCGATGTGACGCTCCGCCGCGAGAATCTCGAAGACCTCGTGGAATTGCGTCTCTTGAGCCAAAAGCTGATGGAACGCATCTCCGAAAATTACCGCTTTATAGTTGTTTTCAATACGAGCTTGTTATTGGGCGGTTTTCTTGGATTCTTGTCGCCGACGACATCAGCATTCTTGCACAATGTTTCAACGATGGGCATCTGTGCAAAAAGCATGACCAAGCTGAAAGTGGAGTAGATTACCACGGACTTGGTCATGCTCGCAAAAAAAATGTCATTCCCGCCTCCGAGCTCTTTGATCACTTAGTGCTTTAGCACTTATGTGAGCATGATCCGCGAATGGGGAGGGAATCTCCCTCTTGTTAAGTATTCCCTTTGTTTTGGGGAATACTTTTTTGCTGAGATGGCGATGCCCGCCTTCGCGGGCATGACATGCTGGCTAACGGTGCTTGCGGACTTGTTTATTTTGTTTCTCTCTCCCATACGGCTTTGTTAAATAAACTAATGCCGTAGTGAGCGTGTAATCAGCAATGAGGGCGGCAGCAAGACCAATGATGGAAAGCAATCCGACGTTGTGCAGTGCACCCATGGGGCTGAAGATGAACACGAAGAACATTGCGCAGAGAATGAATGTCGTCATGCCCATCGTCTTTCCGATTTCGCGGTAAGAGAGCAATAGCGCTTTTTTGTAGCTGCCCGTGCGCTCGTAACCGTATTTGATGTGGTTATTCATGTGGATGGTGTCGTCAACGGCAATGCACAA
>JAEEGH010012530.1_pt1 | contig 18983 bp, 9 predicted proteins | sample 9134181 | NCBI WGS metagenome assembly JAEEGH01 (sample SAMN16246544, study PRJNA631951) | gut metagenome | biome: gut microbiome; feature: rumen; material: DP-attached | host: Bos | place: Iran: Karaj | collected 2018-10 | reverse complement strand
CGCATCGCCATCTCTCACGTGGTCCTGACCACCAACCTCGCTGCTGCTGCCGGTGGTGTGGCCACGATGTTCCTCACCTACTTCAAGTACGGCAAGCCCTCGCTCTCTCTGACGCTCAACGGTGTGCTGGCTGGTCTCGTGGGTATCACCGCTGGCTGTGACCTCGTATCGCCTTTCGGTGCTGTGATTATCGGTCTTGTCTGTGGTTTCGTGCTGGTCTATGCTATCGAGTTCATCGACCACGTGCTGCACATCGACGACCCCGTGGGTGCCAGCTCTGTACACGGTGTCTGCGGTATCCTCGGAACCCTGATGACCGGTCTGCTGTCAACGTCGAACGGTGCGTTCTATGGCCACGGCTGGGGTTTCTTCGGTGCTGAGTGCTTCGGCATCCTGGTCATCGACCTCTGGGCAGCCGTCTGTGGTTTCGCCCTGTTCTACGGCATCAAGTATGCTCACGGCCTGCGTGTCGGCAAGCGTATTGAGGAAGAAGGTCTCGACATCTACGAACACGGCGAGGCTTGTTACAATTAAAATTGAAAAATTGAAGAATTGAAAAGCTAAAGAATTGAAGTTATGAAAAAGATTGTTTTATTCGCATTGGGTATGGCCATGAGTATGACCACCTTTGCACAGGACGAAGTAGAGACAACGGTTAGTGGAGACGTTGTGAGTAGTTACATCTGGCGTGGCTTGGATCTGGGAAGTACCGCCATACAGCCGACACTCGGCGTGGGTTACAAGGGCCTGTCGCTGACAGCCTGGGGAAGCTACGGCATTGCCAACCCCGAAGACACGAAGGAGTTTGACCTGACGCTCGGGTATAGCCTCGGAGGGTTCAACATCGGCGTCACCGATTACTGGTTCAGCACGGGTCTCGATCCGCAGAACCGTTACTTCAAATACGACGCTCACGGGACAAACCACATCTTCGAGGCGTTCCTGGGCTACGACTTCGGGCTGGCCTCGTTCCAGTGGTTTACGAACTTCGCCGGTAACGACGGTGTGAACAAGGACGGCGACCGTGCCTACAGCAGTTACATGGAAGTAGCTGTCCCGTTCCAATTAGCTACAGTCGACTGGACTGCCACGGCCGGTGCCGTTCCTTTCGCCACGACATCGTACGGCACGACGGGCTTTGCCGTGACCAACCTCACGCTGAAGGCCTCGAAGGCCATCAAGGTCACCGACTCGTTCTCCATCCCTGTCTTCGCACAGGTCACTGGAAACCCCTGTTCACAAAAAGCCTATCTGGTCTTCGGCTTCACTCTACAGCCGTAACCTTACCTAAACTTCCTACTCCCCTTCCGCCTTTCGCGACGGAAGGGTTTTTTGTGTGTGAAAGCCACACAGCGAGAGAAGAAAAGAGCGAAAGTGACGTATTGTAACCATCTGACGGCAATTCTCATCAAAAAGAAAGCAATTTGACAGCAATAACCTCTTGAAACATTACATTTTGTTATTTTCATTAGATTTCTACAAACAAATTGCTATAATATTGTTTGTTTTCCTTGCAAAACGTCGTACCTTTGCACCGTGAACAAAAAAATTGAAAACAGTCAATAAGTAAATCGTAAATCATTTCAAGATGGAAGCATTAAGATTTCAGGTTGTCGGTGAGGCATTCAAGAAGAAGCCGCTCGACGTAAAAACACCCAGTGAGAGACCCGCTAAGTATTTCGGAAGCAAGGTCTTTAACCGTGAGAAGATGTACAAGTACCTGCCCAAGGACGTGTACGAGAAGATGATCGACGTCATGGACAACGGCGCCCGTCTGGACCGTGCTGTTGCCGATGCCGTTGCCGCTGGCATGAAACAGTGGGCCACGGAGAACGGTGTGACGCACTATACGCACTGGTTCCAGCCCCTGACCGAGGGCACCGCCGAGAAGCACGACTCGTTCATCGAGCACGACGGCAAGGGCGGCATGGTTGAGGAGTTCAGCGGCAAGCTGCTCGTTCAGCAGGAGCCCGACGCCTCGTCGTTCCCCTCCGGTGGCATCCGCTCTACCTTCGAGGCCCGTGGCTACTCCGCCTGGGATCCCACGTCGCCCGTCTTCATCATCGACGACACGCTCTGTATTCCCACCGTATTTATATCGTATAGCGGCGAAGCACTCGACTACAAGGCTCCCCTGCTCCGCGCCCTCCACGCCGTGAACGTGGCTGCCGTGGACGTCTGCCACTATTTCGATCCCGCCGTAAAGAAGGTCACTTCGAACCTCGGCTGGGAGCAGGAGTACTTCCTCGTTGACGAGGGACTCTATGCCGCCCGTCCCGACCTGCTGTTGACAGGCCGTACCCTGATGGGTCACGATTCCGCTAAGAACCAGCAGATGGACGACCACTACTTCGGCGCCATCCCCGAGCGTGTGCAGGCCTTCATGAAGGACCTGGAGTTCGAGGCCCTGGCTCTCGGCATCCCCTGTAAGACACGCCATAACGAGGTGGCTCCCAACCAGTTCGAGCTCGCCCCGATCTTCGAGGAGACGAACCTCGCTGTCGACCACAACATGTTGCTCATGTCGGTCATGAAGCGCGTGGCTCGCAAGCACGGTTTCCGCGTGCTGTTGCACGAAAAACCCTTCGCTGGCATCAACGGCTCGGGTAAGCACAACAACTGGTCGCTCTCTACCGACACCGGCGTGCTGCTCCATGCCCCCGGCAAGACACCAGAAGCCAACCTGCGTTTCGCCACGTTCATCGTCGAGACGCTGATGGGTGTCTATAAGCACAACGGCCTGCTGAAGGCCTCGATCATGAGCGCCACCAACGCCCACCGTCTGGGTGCCAACGAGGCGCCTCCCGCCATCGTCTCGTCGTTCCTCGGCAAGCAGGTATCTGAACTGCTCGACCACATCGAGAAGGCCGACGTGAAGGATATCCTCGCCATTGCCGGCAAGCAGGGCATGAAGATGGACATCCCCGAGATTCCCGAGCTGTTCATCGACAACACCGACCGTAACCGTACCTCTCCCTTCGCCTTCACCGGCAACCGTTTCGAGTTCCGCGCCGTGGGCAGCGAGGCCAACTGTGCCAGCGCCATGATCGCCCTGAACAGCGCCGTCGCCGAGGCCCTCGTCTCGTTCAAGAAGCGCGTCGACGCCCTCATCCCCGACTACGAGAAGAAGCTCGCCGGCACCGGTCACTCGGCCACGTTCCACGCCATCATCGACGTGCTGCGCGAAGACATCAAGACCTGCAAGCCCATCCGCTTCGACGGTAACGGCTACTCTGACGAGTGGGTCATCGAGGCCGAGAAGCGCGGACTCGACGTCGAGAAGTCGTGCCCGAAGATCTTCGAGCGTTACCTCGACGAGGAGAGCATTGCAATGTTCGAGAGCCTGGGCGTGATGACGAAGAAGGAGCTCGAGGCCCGCAACGAGGTGAAATGGGAGACCTACACGAAGAAAATCCAGATTGAGGCCCGCGTGCTGGGCGACCTGTCGATGAACCACATCATCCCCGTGGCCACCCGTTACCAAAGCGCCCTGCTGAAGAACGTCGACAGCGTCTCCACCGTCTTCCCCATCGACAAGGCCGAGAAGCTCAACGCCCGCAACCTGAAGATTATCGAGGAGATAGCCGAGCGCACCTCTGCCATCGAGAAGGGTGTCGAGGAGCTGGTCAACGCCCGCAAGCTGGCCAACAAGATCAACGACGAGCACCAGAAGGCCATCGCCTACCACGACAAGGTGGAGCCCTATCTCGACAAGATCCGCTACGAGATCGACAAGCTCGAGCTCATCGTCGACGACTCTCTCTGGCCGCTGCCGAAGTACCGTGAGCTGTTGTTCATAAGATAAACATTTTTTGTTCTTTCTCTGGCTAGTAAACTTACTGCCGAGTAGTTTGAAGTTTCTTAGCTAAGCCCAAGGCAAAGCTTATTATCCATGGGGGACCCGACGCTGCGACAGCATCGGGTCCCCTTTTTTCTGCCGATTTTCTTGCAACTTTGAATAATAATGCCTATATTTGCAGGCGCTAAAGGGAATCAAGAATAATTGGCAATGGGATAACTAATGCTTCTGCTATATTTCATCCTTTCCGTATTTCCTGCAAATTCAGAATCTTAGGAAATAAAAAAACGCTGAACTGATTTGCTAACCCGATTACGGTGCTACTCTTTCATTTCAGCGGGAGGAATCTGTTTCCTTTCGGCTGCAAAGATAGGGAATATTTTCTTATCTTCCACATATTTTCGCTGGTTTTCGACCATTTTCCTGTTGATTTTCTTGCAACTTTGAAAAATAATGCCTATATTTGCACCGTCGCAAGCTAGTCCACTCGTGGGCGGCGGGCGGTCTTATGTATGAGAAAGACGTTTTCGGACGTCTGTCGTTGTGAATCACGAATCTCGCAAATCCGTAAAACCACAACTGACAGATGACAACCAAGACGTCTGCGTAGAGCGTATCTATATACCTTAACATTATATAGTTCGTTCTGGCGTGGGCTAACTGCGTTGTCTATCCTGTGTGGTTTGGGCGATGCGAGAGCCTGTGATTCCAGGATGGGCAGAAGAACAGACACCTACGCCTTTTTTGTATCATAAGCTGAACCTTTGACAATCTATTAACTGCCGACTCTAGGGGTGTTTGGGAGGCGCAATTCGATTGGGTATGATTTTTAGCGCTTGCGAAAAGACAATCTGCGAAGTCATGAGTGATTTTTGCAGTGATTTGAGAAAAAAGGTATGGACAATACTTATTACAATCATAATTAGTTTATTTGTTTTATTGCCCTTTTCCTTATGTGAATGCGGAACCCCTAAGAACCTTGGTATGTTGATAGGCAAATTATCTGATGCAAATCTTGCAATGTTTGGAATTGACATTGCAGTTATCGCAATTCTCTTTGCATTATTTCAAGAAAAAAAGTTGGATAACATAGCTAAAGATGCATTTCGAGAGCAAAACATTTCTTTTGTTGGTAATGCCATCCTTCAACTATTTGCTTTTTTGTTATCAATAGTAATTTTGACGTTTAAGTTCCCAATGATGATAATTTGGATGACTCTGTTCTTCCAAATATGGGCATTAATACTTGTATTCGATATAATAATCGAGCTATATTGTTTGCACTCTGCAATAACCCCAAAATAATATTACTATGAAACGACTATTAATTTTCACAACATTATTATTCTGCTCACTACTGTCTTTTGCTCAGTTCTCGGGCACGGTGAGTGATTCGCAGGGAGTCCAGTACACTGCGAATGATTATTGGTCGACCTGCTATGTCAGCGGGCATGAGGATAGCTATAGCAACACAATCGTGATTCCAGAAGTTTATGAAGGACGTAGTGTGACATCGATAGGCAACCATGCTTTCGAAGGTTGCAGCGGCCTGACGTCGGTGACGATACCTTCGAACGTGACGTCGATAGGCAATTCTGCTTTCTCTGGTTGCAGCGGCCTGACGTCGGTGACGATACCTTCGAGTGTGACGTCGATTGGCGGTTACGCTTTTTGGCATTGCAGCAGTCTGACGTCGGTGACGATTCCCGAGGGTGTGACGTCGATTGGCAATTATACTTTCGCCTCATGTAGCGGCTTAACATCGGTGACAATACCTTCGAGCGTGACGTCCATTGGCAATTTTGCTTTCAACGGCTGTAGCGGCTTGACATCGGTGACGATACCTTCGAGTGTGACGTCGATTGGCGAATATGCTTTCGCTTCTTGCAGCGGCTTGACGTCGGTAACGATTCCTAAGGGTGTGACGTCAATTGGCGAAAGGGCTTTCCTTGACTGTAGTAGCTTGACATCTGTGACGATTTCTGAGGGTGTGACGTCAACTGGCAAAAGGACTTTCGAGAGATGTAGTAGCTTGACGTCGGTGACGATTCCATCGAGTGTGACGTCCATTGGCGGTTACGCTTTTTGGCATTGCATCAGTCTGACGTCGGTGACGATTCCTTCGAGCGTGACGTCGATTGGCGAAGAGGCTTTCTGGGGATGTAGCGGTTTGACGTCGGTGACGATTCCTTCGAGCGTGACGTCGATTGGCGAAGAGGCTTTCGCCTATTGCAGCGGCTTGACTTCGTTGACGATTCCATCGAGTGTGACGTCCATTGGCAATTCTGCTTTCTCTGGTTGCAGCGGCTTGACTTCGTTGACGATTTCCGAGGGTGTGACGTCGATTGGGGAAAGTGCATTCGATGGCTTGAAGGGCCTGACATCGTTGACGATACCCTCGAGTGTGACGTCGATTGGCAAAAGTGCATTCGCTGGCTGGAAGGGCTTGACGTCGTTGGTGATACCTTCGAGCGTGACATTGATAGGAGAAGGGGCATTCCAGGGATGTAGCGGTTTGATGTCCATAATTGTCGAGGAAGGGAATACTGTATATGACTCCCGCAATAATTGTAATGCGATAATTAGGACTTCTGATAATTCGTTAATTCAAGGATGCAATAATACTGTCATTCCTTCGAATGTAGCGTCCATTGGCAATTATGTTTTCTCTGGCTGTAGCGGCTTGATGTCGGTGACGATACCAGATGGTGTGCCATCCATTGGCGAATCTGCTTTCTCTGGCTGCAGCGGCTTGACGTCGGTGACGATTCCTTCGAGTGTGACGTCGATTGGCTCTGATGCTTTCAGTGATTGTAGCGGCTTGACATCGGTGACGATACCAAAAGGTGTGACATCGATTGGCGATCGTGCTTTCTCTAGCTGCAGTAGCTTGACCTCGGTAACAATTCCTGAGGGTGTGACGTCGATTGGAGATTTTGCTTTCATTGAATGTAGCGGCTTGACGTCGTTGACGATTCCCTCGAGTGTGACGTCGATTGGCATGTGTGCTTTCTTTTATTGCTGCAGTATAACATCATTAACGATTCCATCGAGTGTGACTTCGATTGATCGTGAAGCTTTCTCTGGCTGCATCGACTTGACGTCGGTGATTGCTGGATGGGTGACACCGTTAGACATTAATAGCAATGTCTTCAGATCTTCAAACTATAATAATGCTACACTCTACGTTCCAAAGGGTACGAAGGCTGCGTACGAGGCAGCAGCGGTATGGCAGGACTTCGGTGATGTTAAGGAGAAACTTGACAAGACTGACGGTGCCGTAAGTGATTCGCAAGGCATACAATATACCGCCAATGATGATGAGTCGACCTGTTATGTGAGTGGTCATGATGATACATACAGTTCGGATATTATTATCCCGAGGACTTTCAAAGGACGCCATGTGACATCGATAGGAGCAGGTGCTTTCTCTGGTTGTAGTGACATGACGTCGTTGACTGTGAGATGGGGAACACCAATAGCAGTTGATGGCAGCGTGTTTGATGGCTCTAATTGTCATAATGCTGTCCTTCGTGTCCCCATAGGTAGTAAGGCGGCCTACGATGTTACTGAAGGCTGGTCGGACTTTGGGGAAATTGTGGAGGTATTCACTGAGGGCCGGACAAGTGATTCGCAGGGCGTCATTTACCAAGCGTACTACGAAGACAAACCAACCTGCCGCGTTGTCGGCCATGAGGATACATATAGCTCAACTATTATTATACCTGAATTCTACGGAGGAAGTCGTGTGACGTCGATTGACCATATTAACCTTGGCGCTTTCCACAACTGCATCGGCTTGACGTCGGTGACGATTCCAGAGGGCGTGACGTCGATTGGCGAGGGTGCTTTCTCTGGTTGCAGCAGCTTGACGTCGGTGACAATTCCTGAGGGTGTGACGTCGATTGGCGATGGTGCTTTCTCTAGTTGCAGCAGCTTGACGTCCATTATCGTTGAGGAAGGGAATACGGTATATGATTCCCGTGGCAATTGTAATGCCATTATTAGAACTTCTGATAATATATTGATTACGGGTTGTAAGAATACTGTTATTCCTTCGAGTGTGACGTCGATTGGCCATAATGCTTTCTATGGTTGTAGCGGCTTAACGTCGCTGACGATTCCTTCGAGTGTGACGTCGATTGGCGATGCAGCTTTTAGGGATTGTAGAGGCTTGACGTCGGTAACGATTCCTTCGAGTGTGACGTCGATTGGCATATGGGCTTTCATTAGTTGTAGAGGCTTGACGTCGGTAACGATTCCTACAAGCGTGACTTCGATTGATCGTGAAGCTTTCCTAGGTTGCATCGACTTGACGTCGGTGATTGTCGGATGGGAGACACCATTAGACATTAATAGCAATGTCTTCAAATCTTCAAACTATAACAATGCAACGCTCTTTGTGCCTAAAGGTACGAAGGCGGCGTACGAGGCAGCAGCGGTGTGGCAGGACTTCGGGGCAATCTTTGAGGGTGACCTGCCGCAGGAGAATGTTGAGCTGACGGATGCTTCGGCCATCGACAACGTCATCTACATGGAGCCCATCGAGGCAACGAAGGGACGGGAGACGACAGTGTCGCTGAGGATGAAGAACACGGCGGGTATCCGCGGGTTCCAGTTCGATATGCAGCTACCGCTGGGCGTGACGGTGAAGAAAGACGGCAACGACCGCTTCGTCAGTTCGCTGAACGACAAGCGCCTGCCCTCTGGCAGCGCCCACACGCTGACGGTGAGCGAGCAGCAGGACGGTACTATCCGCTTCCTCTGCGGCTCGCAGTACGACGAGACGTTCACGGGCAGCGACGGCGAGATACTCACCGTGCGGCTGTGCCTTGACGAGCATATGCTCGACGGACAGTACCCCATCGTGCTGAAGGACGTGAAGCTGACGGAGACGAACATCAACAACTACTACGAGACGGCGACGGTGCAGACGGCGATGACGGTCATCGCGTATACGCCGGGCGACATCAGCGGTGACGGCGAGATAGACGTGAGCGACTACATCGGTGTGGCCAACTACATCATGGGCGACACGCCGACGGGCTTCGTGGCGGCCGCTGCCGACGTGAACAAGGACCAGAAGGTGGACGTGAGCGACTACATCGGCATCGCAAACATGATTCTGTATAACAACATCTACGGCCAGACGGTCAGCGCCTCGCGCAGCATGGAGCGTCGCCGTGTGAACACCGATGTGAGCACGCTGGACAACGTCATCTACATCACTCCGTTCGAGGCGGCCTCTAACGGCGAGACACAGGTGTCCATCAGGATGAAGAACACCGTGGGCATCCGCGGCTTCCAGTTCGACCTGTACCTGCCCGATGGCATGACGGCCGTGAAGGACGGAAACAACCGCTTCGTCAGCACGCTCAGCAGCGGGCGCAAGCCTGCCGGCGACCAGCACACGCTGACGCTGAGCGAGCAGCCCGACGGTGCCATCCGCTTCCTCTGCGGCTCGCAGTACGACGAGACGTTCACGGGTACTGACGGCGAGATAGCCACGCTAACCATCAGCATCGACGCCGCCGTCGAGGCTGAGGACTATCCCATCTACCTGCGCAACATGAAGCTGACGGAGACGGACATCAACAACTTCTATACGACGAACGAGATTGAGACGTCGGTGACGGTGACGGGACCGGCGGACGGACGCGTCGTGCTGCGTGAGACGGCGACGTCGCTGCCTGTCGTCGACGAGACGGAGGAGGTCGACGTTGTGGTTTACCGCACGCTGAAGGCCGGCGAGTGGTCGACCATCTGCCTGCCGTTCGACATGGACGAGGACCAGATGAAGGAATTCTTCGGTGATGAGGTTCAGCTGGCGAAGTTCGACAAATACACAGCAACGAAGACTGGCTCGGACGTGACGGGCATCACCATCAGTTTCACGGCTGTCGACCTGGCTGACGACGGCTTCGAGGCAAACGTCCCCTATATCATCAAACCGTCGAAGACCGAGGATATCACGTCGTTCGAACTCACCACGATGATTGCCCCCGACGACGTCAAGGCCGGCTCCAACAAGAAGGGCTGGTTCTATGGCACCTACGAGGCTGAGACGGTCGTCCCGGAGAACAGCCTGTTCCTCAACGGCAACAAGTTCTACTACTCGACGGGCAAGACGAAGATGAAGGCCTTCCGCGCTTACTTCACGCTGCCCGTGGTGTTGGCGGATGTCTCCAATGCCAGTTCGCGAATTGCCTTGTCGTTCGAGGAAACAACGGACGTGAAAGAATTGAAGAGTTCAAGAATTGAAGGATTGAAGTCTTATTACAATCTCAAAGGCCAGCGTGTGGAGGCGCCCGTAAAGAAGGGACTGTACATCCGTGATGGTAAGAAAATGGTCATAAAGTAAAGGGAGGACAGAACAATGAAGAAGACTTATATGAAGCCTGTGGTTCAGACGGTGTCTGTCCGCTTGACGGTGATGAATGCCAACAGCAACGCTATTGTCAGTAGCCTGCCTCAGGAGACGCCCATCAAGTATGGCGGCGTCGACGAGGAGGGCGAGCTGGATCCCGCCTCCCGTCGCGCCAATGACTGGGATGATGACGAGGACTATGAGAAATAAGAGGTTGAAATTGAGAATTTAGACAGAATGGAGGGGCCAAAGACTAAAGAGCGTCTAAGGGCTCCAGCGTTGTGCTCAACAACAACTGACAAAGGAAGTCCAGTGCTTCTGTCGTGATGTAAAGTAAAAACCTATTGACAAGAAACTATGTGTAATGTACTAACCTTATCGCCGATGTTCAATTTGTCTATGGCCTCTAAAGAGTTGTTCCATAGCAATATGTTGTATTGGATTAGTCTGTCTTATCCTCAGTTGTTTTTGAAGATTCTAAACGATTTAAATGTTGAGACTTGTTCATGGAAAGACAAAGAATGGGTGACATACCGCGAGAAGAATCATTTTGACCTTTCCGTATATGCGAAAAATGGTAATAAAGAAGAATGTTTGCTGATTGTTGAAAATAAGGTAAAGAGCATTCCACATACAGACCAATTAAATGAATACAAGGACAAGGTAAATACGCAGAATGCGAAACTGTTGCTTCTATCGTTGACAACAGACTTGCCTAATAGAGAATACATTGAGGGTAGTGGTTGGATAATCAAGAATTACCAAGAGCTGTCACTTGCTATTATCTCTGTGCTTCCATCAATTACCGATGTATATCACCGTCTCCTTTTAGAGGACTATAGTATGTGCATTCTCTCTCTTCACGAGAAGCAGCTCTCATGGAAGTATGATGTAAATATGTCATATATTAAGCAGTTTGTTAATGCTCCCAATGAAGAGAAATCTCTTCGTATTGAAGATATGCGAAAGAAAGTCTTGTATTCTAGATTAGCAGGTGAATTGCAAAATAGACTAAATGCCAAACTTTTCACTAATAATCAAATTACCAATCCCAATAATCCAAAGGATTCAGGCATCTACGTCAATTACGGCATGACGCGCTCTATCGGACTACTTGACATAAAGATAAGAATAGAGGGGAATTTCATGTTCGTCATACAGTTACAGGGAGAGTCATATAGACATTGTGTGGAGACTCTTGACAAAGACGGAATAACATTCGTCAATGATATTAAGTTGAGACTTGCAAATAATAATCCTGTCGCAAAAAAATATAGCTCACATGTTGATGCTATCGTGAACGAATTCTTAAATCCATTGAATAATAATCCAAACAATAGCAAATACCCCTTCAAAGAGTCGTGTTTTGTTTTGCCTAAAACACGCAAAACAAAGCAAGGCGAAAATAGAGCTTACAACCAGTATGGCCAAACATTTATCTATCAGTATGTAAAACTGACAGAAGGAGCGGCCGTCAAAGATGTAATAAATGGCATTATTTCTGACGTAAATAAAGTGAACAAATTTCTGGGAAAACAACAATTTAATAAGATTATATAATGAAGAAAGTTTTAACAATTTTGATTTTGCTTTGCGTATTAGTGTACGCAAATGCTAATGAAAATATCACCTTTGCCGATGCCAACGTGAAGGCAATCTGCGTTGCTAACTGGGACACGGACGACGATGGAGAGTTGAGTGAGGCAGAGGCAGCCGCTGTGACTGAGCTTGGTGAGGTATTCAAGGGCAACACGGAGATTACATCGTTCGAAGAGTTGCAGTATTTTACTGGGTTGACCAGCATAGGCAATGATGCTTTTTATCATTGTTCTAGCCTGACATCCGTTAGCATTCCGAATAGTGTGACCAGCATTGGTAGGCGTGCTTTTGTGTATTGTTCCGGCCTGACATACGTTAATATACCCAACAGCGTGACGAGCATTGGGAATGATGCTTTTTGCCGCTGTTCCGGCCTGGCCTCCATCACGATTCCCAACAGCGTGACGACCATCGGAGAATGGGCTTTCTCGTATTGTTCCGGTCTGACATACGTTAGTATACCCAACAGCTTGACTAGCATAGGTGAATCTGCTTTTGGTAACTGTACTAGTCTCACAAAAGTAATTGTTTCAGATATTGCCGCGTGGTGCAATATCACTTTTGGAGATTATAGTTCAAATCCATTGTCTGTAGCTCATCACCTTTATAGTGACGAAAGTACAGAAATCAAAGATTTAGTGATTCCTGAAGGTGTGACCAGCATTGGCTTTTGTTCTTTTAATGGATGTTCTGACCTGACATCTGTCAGTATTCCGAATAGTGTCACCAGTATTGGCAATAGTGCTTTTTCTGGTTGTTCTGGCCTGACATCTGTCAGTATTCCTAATAGTGTGACCAATATTGGTAATCTGGCCTTTGATGACTGCAGCAGCCTGACCTCCATCACGATTCCCAACAGTGTGACGACCATTGGCGGGGGCGCTTTTCGTGATTGTTCCAGTCTTACGAAGGTAATTGTCTCAGACATTGCCGCGTGGTGCAATATAACTTTTGAAGAATCTACTTCAAATCCATTGTATTATGCTCACCACCTATATAGTGACGAAAGTACCGAAATCAAAGATTTAGTGATTCCAGAAGGCGTGACAAGTATCAGTGAAAATGCTTTTTATTATTGTTATGGCCTGAACTCCATCACGATTCCCAACAGCGTGACGAGCATTGGTGGAGATGCTTTCTGGTACTGTAGTGGCCTTAAGAAATTAATTGTTTCAGATATTGCCGCGTGGTGCAATATCACGTTTAATGATGATTTTTCCAATCCATTGTCTTATGCTCACCACCTATATAGTGACGAAAGTACCGAAATTACAGATTTAGTGATTCCAGAAGGCGTGACAAGTATCAGTGAACGTGCTTTTCAAGGATGTTCTGGCCTGACATCTGTCAGTATTCCTAATAGTGTGACCAGCATTGGTTCTCGTGCTTTTATGGGTTGTTCCAGTTTTACGAAAGTAATAGTTTCAGACATTGCTGCATGGTGCAATATTGCTTTTGGAGATCATTATTCAAATCCATTATATTATGCTCACCACTTATATAGTGACGAAAACACAGAAATCACAGATATATGGATTCCTGAAAGTGTGACCAGCATTGGTTCTCGTGCTTTTATGGGTTGTTCTAGCCTGACATCTATCAGTATTCCGAAAAGTGTGACAAGTATTGGTGGTTCTGCTCTCCGGGATTGTTCAAATTTGACGAGCGTGGTCGCTGGAGCTGCAACGCCATTAACTATTGACTCGAACACTTTCACTAATCGTGCTAACGCCAAGCTCTATGTCCCTGTTGGCAGCAAAGCTGCATACCTGGCCGCAGACTATTGGAAGCAGTTTAAGGAGATTAAGGAGTTCATTGAAGGCGACGTGAACATGGACGGCGAGACCGACGTAGTGGATGTGGTGGACATTGCCCGATACGTGGTGGGTACACCGGCCGAGACCTTCGTGAAAGTGCTGGCAGACATCAACAGCGACGGTGGAGTGGACATCGGCGATGCTGTGACGTTGGTGAACGATATTGCCGGCGACCAGAACTTCGCAAGAGCTTACAACATGCCTAAGAATGTTGCGGAGGGTTCTGACGAGCTCACGCTGACAGAGAGCAGCAACGGTCTGTCGCTTTGCCTGGCGAACCAACGCGACTACACCGCCTTCCAGTTCGATCTGTATGTGCCTGAGGAAACTGACGTGATGCAGATGCAGCTCAACAAGGAGCGCAAGCAGAAGCACCAGCTATTATATAATAAGGTGGAGGACGGCCATTGGCGCGTCGTGGCACTGTCTACCTCGAACCGCACGTTTGCAGGCAACGACGGCGAGCTGCTGAACCTCACGCTCAATGATGTGGTCAGCAACGTAACAGTATGCGACATCATCTTCTTCGATACGATGGGCAACAGCCATCCGTTCAGCGACATCTGTCTTGGCAATACGACAAAGATAGACCTCGCTACCAGCAATCCTCAGAGAAAAGAGGAAAGCGTGTACACGCTCGACGGCCGTCGTATCAATGGAAAACCTTCCAAGAAGGGCATCTATATTATCAATGGTAAAAAGTTCATCATGAAGTAACGATAGAGGAGGCAAAACAATGAAAAAATATATTCTTTCTATTTTCGTCTGCGTGCTCGGACTATCTCATATACAGGCTGACAACATCAGCGTACCTAATGTGACCATTGAGCCAGGACAGAGCGCAACGGTAGCCATCAGTCTTGAAAATAATGAGGCGAATTTGGTGTCGTTCCAAATGGACCTGACGTTGCCCACGGGTATCAGCATCAATAAGAGCGGGTGCTCGTTGAGCAGCCGCTTTACCGACGAGGATCAGGAACTGACTATCGGCAAGCAGGGGACCAACGTCTATCGTCTTACCTCAACGTCGTTTGCGTTGATACCCATTACAGGCACCAGCGGAGAGATTATCACACTGACGCTCACGGCCTCTGACAATAGCGAAGGAGGCACAGCCACGCTGAGCAATATCCGCTTCGTCACCAGTGAGTCGGGCAAGGTTGTTGTCAGCGATGCATCATTTAGCATCACTGTTGCCACGCCCTCACCTGCTATCACCTTCGTCGATTCCAACGTCAAGGATTTGTGTGTGGCCAACTGGGACACGAATGATGATGGCGAACTGAGCCTAGATGAAGCAGCAGCTGTAACGAGTCTGGGCGAGGTGTTCCGTGGCAATACAGAAATCACTTCTTTTGATGAAATCAGCTATTTCACGGGACTGACAGGATTTGATGATGATGCCTTTAATGGATGTAGCGGACTGACATCGTTTACCATACCTAGCAACATCACGAGTATAGGAAGACGTGCATTCCAAAATTGCAGTAGTCTGGCATCCATCACCATTCCAGAAAGTGTTACAGATATTTATTACCATGCGTTCTCATATTGCACAGGCATAACCTCAATTACAGTCGACCCTGGGAACGGCGTTTATGATTCCCGCTATGATTGTAATGCTATCATAAAGACCAGTGCGAATCAACTGGTAGCAGGATGTAAAAACACCATTATTCCAGATAATGTAACAAGAATCGGCAATTACGCATTTTTGGGATGTAGTGATCTGACATCCATCACCATTCCAGAGAGCGTAACAGCCATTGGTAACAGTGCCTTCTATGACTGTTCGAATCTTGCATCGATAGAGATTCCTAATAGCGTTACATCTATCGAAAGTGCTGCTTTCCGTAAGTGTAGCAGTTTGACAACTGTAACGGTTGATATGGATACACCTCTTGAAATTGATAACCTTGTGTTCGCCACCCCTGCCAACGCCACACTCTTTGTGCCCATAGGCAGTAAGACAGCATACGAGACTGCTGACAATTGGAAGGAGTTTGGCACAATCGTGGAGTATGGAAACATCACCTTCGCCGATGGCAACGTCAAGGAGTTGTGCGTTGCCAACTGGGACACGGACGATGACGGCGAACTGAGCCTAGATGAAGCAGCAGCTGTAACGAGTCTGGGCGAGGTGTTCAAGGGCAACACAGAGATTACGTCGTTTGACGAACTGGCTTACTTCACGGGAATGACCACAATTAGCGCAGATGCATTTAGTGGATGCACAAGCCTGACGAGCGTGAAGTTGCCAAGCACGGTGACGAGTATTGGACATGGAGCATTTTGGAGCTGTGGACAATTAGCGAGCATTGACTTTAATGGTTGTAAAGCTAGTATAAAGTATGATGCATTCGGATATTGTACCAGCCTCGTTAACGTCACTCTTCCTTCAGGGACATATCCAGATGGACACAATTGTTTTTATGGTTGTACTTCGCTGAAGAGTTTTGTCATGGAGGCGTCAGACAATCTGCCAGACTCATGGTCTGGAGGCACATTTGACTTGTGTTCAAATCTGGAAACGGCAGTTGTATACGGCAAAGTCCTGCGAGGACCAAATAACTTCAAGGAATGTACTAGCCTGCAGACCGTCACCTATCTTGACAGCACTCCAGGTACTAACTACAACCAGAATTTCAGAGGGGCTGCTTCAGGAATCCAGTTTATTATTCCCGAGGGTTCGGCTGAGACGTTCCTGCGTCAGGGCTACGTGAACCTGTCGGACAAGAGTGCCCTGCCCATAGCCCGCGAGGAGTTCGAGGACGAGGTAGCACGCATCGAAGCAATGGCAACAGCCGCCGGCAGTGACGCAACGGCACTGAGCCAGGCCATCAGCGAGGCACGTACTATCGTGAACAATGCGACCGACTACCCCACGGTGTTTGCTCAGATTGCAGCCGTGAAGGAGGCTGCCCGTGAGTTCCTCGCCACAGCTACGCTGACGGACGAGTTCGATGTGACAGCCGCCTACGTCACCAACCCAGATATCACGCGCTTCGACATTGGTTGGCAGACGTCAAGTGGCTGGATGACTGCAGGCTACCAGACGGCAAGCTACACGAATGGCGATGTCAGCATTGACCACTTTGTCGAGATGCAGAAGGGCGATGGCGCCTTGCCCGACGGTGAGATTAATCAGACCATCAGCCAGCTGCCTGCTGGCAAATACAGGCTGGAGGCCGACGTGATTGCAGCCAATGCATTGAGTGATGCCGAAGTGACTGGTGTCAGCCTGTTCCTTGGAGGAGAAAGCACGGTTGTCGTTACAGAAGACATGAAGCCTCAGCACTTCAGCGTGGAATTCACCAATAATGAGACACAGGATGTGGAGTTTGGCATCAACATAGCCAGCACCACCGCCAACTGGGTGGCAGCAGATAACTTCCGCCTTTACTATCTGCAGGAAAAGATAATCGAGTTTGCCGATGAAAACGTCAAGACGCTGTGCGTGGCTAATTGGGATACTAGCGGTGACGGCGAGCTGAGTGAGGCAGAGGCATCCGCTGTGACTGAGCTTGGTGAGGTGTTCAAGGGCAATACGGAGATCACATCGTTCGACGAACTGCAGTACTTTACAGGACTGACAACTATCGGCAATGATGCTTTCCGTGATTGCAGCGGATTGACGTCCGTCACCATTCCCAACAGCGTGACAAGCATAGGAGAATGGTCTTTCATGGGTTGCATAGGTTTGACCTCTATTGTCATCCCTGCTAACGTGACAAGCATATACGGTAATTCATTCGCAGGCTGTGTTGCTATGGAACAGATGAGTGTAGACCCTTCAAATTCGGTGTATGATTCGCGAAATGGATGTAACGCCATCATTGAGACGTCTACTGACAAACTCGTCGCTGGTTGCCAAACCACACAAATACCCGATGGTATCGAAACCATTGGCAATTGTGCTTTCGATGGTCGATGGGAAATGCAGAAAATGGCAATTCCAGAAACAGTCACGACAATAGAAGACTATGCATTCGTATGGTGCATATCTTTGAGTTCTATCACCTTGCCGGCATCAGTCAGTGTCATTGGTAATGGAGTATTTAATAGCTGTGAAAACCTGACAAGTATCCAATGTAAAATGGAGACGCCACCTTCCATCTCTGAGGATGTGTTCACAAATCGTGCCAATGCCACGCTCTTTGTACCAGTAGGCAGCAAGGCTGCTTACCAGGCCGCAGACTACTGGAAGGAGTTTAAGGCAATCTTTGAGGGTGACCTGCCGCAGGAGAATGTTGAGCCGACGGACGTTTCGGCCATCGACAACGTCATCTACATGGAGCCCATCGAGGCAACGAAGGGAGGGGAGGTGACGGTGCCGATACTTATGAAGAACACTACACCAATTCGTGGTTTCCAGTTCGATATGTACCTGCCTGATGGAGTGACGGTCAAAATAAATTCGTACAATCGTCTCGACTGCTCACTTAGTAGTGACCGCCTGCCCTCCGGCAGCGCCCACACGCTGACGGTGAGTGAGCAGCAGGACGGCGCTATCCGCTTCCTCTGCGGCTCGCAGTACGACGAGACGTTCACGGGCAGCGACGGCGAGATACTCACCGTGCGGCTGTGCCTTGACGAGCATCTGCTCGATGGACAGTATCCCATCGTCCTGAAGAACGTGAAGATGACGGAGACGACCATCAACAACTTCTATCTGACTGAAACCGTTCAGACTGCGCTAAACGTTATCCCGTATATCCCCGGTGACATCAGCGGTGACGGTGTGATAGATGTCAGCGACTACATCGGCGTGGCTAACTACATCTTAGGCACTTCTCAGGAAGGCATAACAGCGGCAGCAGCGGATGTAAACAAGGACAAACTGGTTGACGTGAGCGACTACATTGGCGTGGCCAACCTCATCCTGTATAACAACATCTACGGCCAGACGGTCAGCGCCTCGCGCAGCGCGGAGCGCCGCCGCGTGAACACCGACGTGAGCACGCTGGACAACGTCATCTACATCAGCCCGTTCGAGGCGGTCTCTAACGGCGAGACACAGGTGTCCATCAGGATGAAGAACACCGTGGGCATCCGTGGCTTCCAGTTCGACCTGTACCTGCCCGATGGCATGACGGCTGTGAAGGACGGCAACAACCGCTACGTCAGCACGCTCAGCAACGGGCGCAAGCCTGCCGGCGACCAGCACACGCTGACGCTGAGCGAACAGCCCGACGGCGCCATCCGCTTCCTCTGTGGCTCACAGTACGACGAGACGTTCACGGGTACTGACGGCGAGATAGCGACGCTGACCATCAGCATCGACGCCGCCGTCGAGGCTGAGGACTATCCCATCTACCTGCGCAACATGAAGCTGACGGAGACGGACATCAACAACTTCTATACGACGAACGAGATTGAGACGGCGGTGACGGTGACGGGA
>JAEEGH010012529.1_pt1 | contig 18985 bp, 9 predicted proteins | sample 9134181 | NCBI WGS metagenome assembly JAEEGH01 (sample SAMN16246544, study PRJNA631951) | gut metagenome | biome: gut microbiome; feature: rumen; material: DP-attached | host: Bos | place: Iran: Karaj | collected 2018-10 | reverse complement strand
ATTCATCCTCCAAACTTGTTTACAAGCTGATTCCGCTATCGAACGATAAAGAGCAGGCCTTTGGGCATGATGAAGAACCGCCCGATACCAAAGAGGCTTTCGGGTGCGATGGAAGACGAGAATTTGCCAGAATACGATCTTCCTGCGCACCGCAGCTTTCCGCACGACAAGATTCCCGTCCAGTCGAGGCCCAGCGATGCACCAGCCGCAACATCGATCTCCGCATCGGCCGAGACAACGGGAACGGCCGTCTCCGACATATCCAAAACGGGTGCCAGACAGACTGCGTCGATATAGGAGCGTTGTTCGTCTGCGGTAGCACCGGCCTCAAATCCGAGCGTGTAGGTTCCAGCTGCCTCAATCTTAAGAAGATATTCGCGACGGATGAAGTCAGGGCAGCTGGTCGACGGCGTCACCGTTTCGCAGAAGTTCGTCTCTACACCCCTCGTAAGCGTTACACATATCGGAAGCGGTCCATCTTCCGGACGCACCTTACCAAACCACGACCGCGACACGTCCCAGAAGGACAGCCGCCAATACCCTGCGGAAAGCGGCACATTCTGCGCAATGTGCGTACCACCACCCAATTGACCACGCTTGACGCCTTCTATCGGTGCAGCGCCGAGATAATCGCTGACCGCGCCTGTAGCACCAGCAACATTCTTCGGATTAGAAAGAACTGTCCATTTCTCCGGAACGTTGTCTGAAACTGAGCCTTCAAATCCCGGATTGCTCACGACATTGCCCGTTTCCATGACAACCCTCACATCGTCTATGACGACGTTGTTGACTTTTCCGGATATGTCGGTCGCCGTAACGGAAATCTCGACCGTCGCGTCTTTCTCAAGCAGAACGGGAGTGGAAAGGCGGCGCTCCGCCATCGCCCAATCCATGAAGGAGAATGTCTCGCTCGTTCCTCCGATGGAAATGGCAATCTCACCTGTACCACCGCTTGTGTCAGCCGCCAGATTGACGCCGCCACCCACGACGGCATTATTTTGATACCGCGCCGCTTTGACGGAGAGACGGTATATGCCTGTTTCCGGAATCGTCACGTTCTGACTGACCTTTCCGCCGTTCGAAAGCAAAACGGACATGGAGCCGTTGTCGTTCTCCGGCCCGACGAAGCCACTCTTGGAGCGCAGATACGGCAGGCGTCTAAGCCCCCACGCCTTTCCCGTCCCGCCGACCGTCCATCCAGGGAACCACCCAGAGGAAAGTCCAAACACCTTGTTCGTGTCTATCGCGTATGCGATCGCATTTTGCGACGACATGCGCGACCAGTCGACGTTCTCGAAGTTTCCGTTTGCTACCGCTACATCTCGCGCGTCGTCAAGCCACACCATCTTCACATCGTCAATGCCGATGGCAAGATCATATGTCGTTTCGCTTATCATCGATACGACATGGCTACGGGCCTCGAGAAACGGCGTCACCAGGCGTATGCGATCCCATTCCTTCTCCCCCCTGCGGACCTGCACGGTGCCGACGGCATAGCCGTCAACGAAAACACGGAAAAATCCCATGGACGTCTCACCGTCGCTCCGAGGATACGCCCGAAGCGTAATCTCGTACCGTCCAGCGCGCGAGAGCGAAACCGTCTGCTTGACACCACCGCCTTGCTTGAACAGCAGATAGTAGGCCCCCTCTGGCGCCCCGAGAACAAGCCCGGACTTCCACATTGCCCCCCATCCCGTCGTGAATACGATGCGTGTCGATCCTGAAGAATTAAAATTCGTCACCGTCCACGCCGTACTGCTGCCAAGCGCCGCATTGTTTGCATAAGCGTTCCAGGTAGTACCAGAGCAAAGCCCTTCGAATCCTCCGTCGGCAATGCAGTTTGCAACAACAGGACTCCCCTCCTCCTGTGCGGCAGCGCGAAGCGAGACTCTGCCGTTCGAGATTGTCGCCTTCTCCGCCGTGCCAAGTCCCTCGAATGCAAGCGAACCCGCGCCCGTCTTCACGACAACGCCAGCCTCTCCGTCCGAGACCGCAAGCGTATTGTTCGCATCAACGTCATACGCCTTGCCCGCCACGGGCGCAACCGCCGCGCAAACCCTGTTCGACGCGACAGCTCCGGCTTCAAGCGTCACCGTGCCGCGGAACCGGCCAAACGGATCGGCGCCTTCATGCAGGGACACCGCACTGCCGGGGCGAGAGACGACGCCGTCGGAAGTGATCGTGGTGGCGGAGACAAGCGCGTCGGCGATGGTGAGCGTCGTGCCGGCATCTACGCGGATCGAAGGCGGAATCGCGTAGCCCGACTTCCTGATCCACTTTTGCAGAAGATGCTGCTCCACGAGGACGCGATCCGTCTCAGAAATCGCATTGGTGAACACGAGTACCTCGTGGAGGCGTCCGCCGCCCACGCGGTTTCCAGCGGTACCCGAGCCTGCGCTCTGCTGGTAGTTTCGAAAATTGAAGAACGCTTCGGCGTATGCGTCAGGACGATAAGTCTCAGTTTCCAGAAGCTGCGTAACCGTCTTGTCAAAGGTCGTGCTCAAGTCGATCTGAGTTCCGTCCCTGAACACGCGCCCGAGACGAAGATGCTGCAGCGGGCTATTGACATAGCGGTTGAACACCGTATCTCCTTCATCGCTGGCGGCAAAATACATCAACTTGTTGACGTCCTCGCTCGGCGATGTGGCCGCGCCCAGGAAGTGCCCGTGCGACCCGTTGGGGCTGTATGCGAAGAAAGAATGAACCACCGGAATCCACGCCTTTACGCCGTCGGGCTTACGCCAGACCATGTACTGTCCAGAACCGAACCCGCCAAAGTTGATGTAGGGACGCAACAATTCATCCGACCCAAGCGTCGGCCAAAGCGAACTCGTGGAAAGATTCGTGGAAGCCTGGGCATAGATGTAGTTCGTGGCGAAGCCGGGCGTGGCCCAGTCGGTTTCGCGCACATCGTACCAGAACGCGGTGTCGCCCGTCGCCGCCGCGCCGTCAGGCCCTGCGACATGCATCGAGGCGTCAAGCCACATCGCCGCGCCGTTCATGACCGCCGTCGGTTCGGGCAGGACCGTGCTGCCCGCGCCCGTCGCCGTGAGGGAAAGCCCACCCTCCGAGACCTCGATGCGCCCCGGACCGTACAGCTTCTCTCCCGTAATGGTCAGTGTTCCCGCGCCGACCTTGCGCAGTACGCCCGCCACGATGACGGGCTTGTCCCACGCAACGTCTGACGGCACGTCAACCGTCATCGTCTCGTGCTGGCCCACGACGACCTTTTCGCCGTCGTCGATCCATGCTGACGCCGTCAGTCCGCCAAGGCCGGCCACAGCCACAACAACTGAACTTATCACTGTTTTCATTTTACTGTTCCTTTCATTTTAGAAATCAAGATATTGGTTTTACCGAGGATTTTCCACCCATTTGGCGGAGCAAAGCCCGCTTTTCGCGGCATTGACCTGTGTTGATGTCCAAAGCCGCTCGCGCAATTTCACACCGGGGGCGCTCTCCGGCCCGAAGACGGGACGTATAGACGTCACAACGGTCACTTCGAGCGGAAGGAACTTCCCCGCCAATTCATCGGGCACCTTCCATTCCAGCGGCGGCAGCGACTTTTCGCCGAGGTTGCGTCCACCAAGCCGCACACGCGCCACAAGTCCGCCCGTGTCGAGAGAAAGGAAGAGCCCCTTGTCGGACGGCACTTCGACATTCGTACGATACGTTACCTCCCCTGCGAAATCTCCATGACCAATCTCCGAGAGCGGGGCGAGACGCGAAATAGAATCCGCCGCGAAATCTCCAGCAAGCCAGAGGACGGGCAGAAACACGCTGTCATCCGCACGACCTTCAAGTTTCAGCACATGCGTTCCCGCCGATAGCTCCATTGGCTCCGTCTCAAGATAGAGCGAGGCATAGCCGTATGGCGCAGACTTTCCAGGATTATCCGCTACAAGCGCCTTTCCGTCGAGCGTCACCTTGACGCCATCCTTCGGATAGTCGCATAGCAAAAAACGGGCGAACTTCAACGGAGATTTTACATCAAGCCGCGCCGTGTTGTTTGATGTAAACCAGATGCGGTGCAATGTATCGCGGTCAAAGGCAAGCGTCCATCCGTCCGCCGCAACATCCCCGATGACGCGCTTCGATGCCCAGCCGCGCTCCCCTTCGGCAAACAAGCGGACACCACAAGCGGGGAGCGCGAAGGCGGTTTTTCCATCTTCGCCCATTTCAAGCGTCAATGCGTCCAGCCGATTCTCCATCATGTTCAGGACGGCCGCCGTGCCGTCGGCATAGCGACGAACGAGAAGCCCGGGCACAACCGCACCGCTCGCATCGGTGACGCGCCAGGCAACCTTGCGCTCCCGATGCAGCCATCCAAGGGCCTCCTCTGGAGAGACGAATGTTCGCCCGGTCTTTTCCTCCACAATCTGCCCGCCACGAAACGCGAACACGAACGGCAAATTGCTCTTCTCGTCATCCTGAATCAACTCGAACGAAACTTGCCCCCACGCAAACTCGCACAAGAGTGCGTAAAGCGGCGGCTCCTGCTCACCCGGCGCGGCGCGACCAAGCGCGAGGCGACCCAAGAGCCGCTGAGGATAACGCACGGCCACATCACGCACAAAACGCTTGCGGCTCCACCTCGCCGCCTTTCGAGCGGTGTCATGCAATTCGCCGCAATGGTGGAACCATGGTTGTATCGGCGATACAAACATGGCGTAGCCGCCCTTTTCGAGAAATCCTCTGGCTGTCGTGTGGTAGAGCGACATGAAGTATGTGTCCATCCCGTAAAGCGCCGCCGTCCAGATGCGCTGCGCCATCTGGGAAAGTGTAATGTCGCTCGGCCCAAGGGCAAACAACTCGATGCCGCCGTGCGCATCGAGAACGTCCCTGCCGGGCGTGGAATTGTGTTCGATGGCGTACTGCGCCGTTGCGTACGTGAGCCATTCGGATCCTTTCTCCAGGTCAAAACCGATCTTGTCCATGCCGGGCAATGTAAGCCCGCAAAGGGAATTGAGCGGAAGACCATTGAAGTTGCATGCGCCGCAAGGGGAACCTTCATGGATCATGTGCCCGCATGTCTCTATTCCAGCCTTTTTAGCCCAAGTACGTATCTGGTCGAAGTAGGCGCGGCGGAACTGACGCCCCTTGAGTTCGGTGTAAAGTTCCCACACAGCGGTCTTCGACGAATCGCGTAGCGACTCCTCTACGTCGGCGCGGAAGTCGCGACCTGTGCGTTCGCGGTACTGGTCTTCAAGTTCCTTCCACCAGCGGAATGTGACGATGGGCTGCGGATCATCCCACTTCATCTTCGAGGGATGCGCGGGCTCGTCAGTGAAGATGCCCGGTATCGTGCCGTCCTTCATGTAGGAGACGAAGCGCTCTTCGTATTTTTCGTGAGTCAGTTCGATGAAGCGGCGGATTGCGTCCGTGGAATATGCATTCACGTCGAAGTACTTGTCATACATCGACAGCTGGTCGTTGCGCTTCACCTCCCACGAGAAGGAGCCGTCCGGAGTTTTCCTCACGGCATATTCCGTGTACGTCCATTCTGGATTCTCCATCGGGACGTGCCCCTTGCAGGAACCCGACGGCCAGTTGTACTCGTCATAAAGCCACGCCTTCATGCCGCGAGACTTTGCCTCCTTAAGACACGCCCCCACGAAGTCCAGCCATTCGTCGCCCATGTAGTCGAGTTCAAGTCCGCTACGCGGATACAACATCATCTGCGAGAACCCTGCCTTCTGGGCGGCGTCAAAGTATTCCGCCGCCTCCTTCGCGCCCGGCCTGCCAGTCATCGCCGTGAACAGGACAAGCGGCGACTCTTCCGCATTCGCATGCAATGCGAGAGCACAGCAACAGCCAATCAGCAGCGACCTGTTCATTTTCACCGAACCTCCACCTCAAGGATGTTAACATCGCGGTCAAAAGCGGAGTAGGGGACGAATCCATCACATGGGCGACCATTGAACGTCATCGTCGCATTCGATCCCCTGCCCTTCATCGTCACAGTCAGCTTCTTGCCGCGCACCGTCAAATCGCGGACGGAAAACGGCTTGCCGTCGTTCATCGGATTGAATCTGAGCCCGTCTTGGCGGATTTCCAGCCCAAGCCACAGTTCGAGCCCGGACGCAAGCCACGCCTTTGCGGTGAAAATCTGCTTCATTCCGGGGTTGTCCTCGTATAAGTCGAGGATGTCGGCGTTCTCCACTTCAAGCGTCTGTCCTTCGGGGTATGAGCAGAGACGCCAGTACCCGCCGTGGATACGGCGAAAATCCTCAAGGGACGCAAGGTCGCGGACGCGGTTCATGACGTTCCAGTAGTAGCGTTCCGTTACGGGGAAGTATTCGCCCTGCTGCCCGCCGTCCTGCATGAACGCGGGAGAACTCCAGTGGAGGTTCCGGATGCCGTAGTTGGCGAGGAAATTGCTTTTCATGAACGAGGCGATGCGTTTGACCTCGTTGCCTTTCAGGTCGAACGCCCACGGGGAGATGTAGAGCACATTGAACGCCTGGTATATCTCGACGCCTTTCTGCGTGTCGCCGTCCGCCCAATCGTAGAAATATCCGGCCTTCTCATCCCACAGAAGCCGCTCGAACTCCGCGCGGACGCGCTCGGATTCCTCGATGTACTTCTTCTCGCCGGTCATTGACGCGAGCGCCTTCAGCCCCTGGTAGAATATCGAGTTGTCGAACGCCGAGAAGTCGTTCTTCGTCTGGCCGAGACAGAAGGGATTGTCCGGGAACATGTCGTACCAGCGCACAAGCGCCTCTCCGGGGCGTCGCATTTCAAGCACACGGTCAACGACAAGCCGCGCCAGCGGCAGGCAGCGATCCAGCGTCTCGCGGTCGCCCGTAAGGTTGTAGTAGTTGAAAAGCAGCATCGCATAGAACGGCTGCGTGGGCGGCGCGAGACGGCCTTTGAACGAACCCTTGAAGTCGTAGGTGTAGGCATGCATTATCCCGCCTTCGGGATGCGCCGTCTCCCGCAGGAAATCCAGCATGCGGCGTATGCCGTCCGGCTGTCCGGCGAGCGCGAACATGTCGGCATGTACCATCGCGTCCCATCCCCACGTCCAGTAGTGCGGGGATGCGCGGTAGGCCCCGGGCCTTCCTGCTTCATGCGCGGCCATCACCGGCGCGACGCAGCTGAGGGCGGAGTCTGTCGCCCTGTCGCCCGTCTCGAATTTCGCGCACTTCGCGTAGCAGTCGGCGAAGCGCGAATGCACGCGGTCGATGCGCCCGGAGGACAAGTCCTCGCCATCCGTGGTGTTGAATCCGAGATAGAACACGAACTCGGCGGCAGCATCCTTCGATTCGATGTAGAACTTTCGCTTCTGCGGACCAAAGCCCTCCTGTTTGATGACGTACCGTCCGTCCTGAAGAGGATAGACGGCCTCCATCCCAGAGAGGCCGAACGCAATGCCGATTCTGACGTTTCCGTTCGCGCCCGAATCCTGCACCCACGACGTGAAGCGACTCCTGCCGGAATCGAGTGTAAAGTCGCCGTGTGTGCGCCCGTCGCGCTTCTCCCATCCATGTCCGCACATGATGGCACGGGCGCGCACCTTCCTGCCGAGCGGATTCGAGAGCACCTTCACGCGCTGGAAGACGACGTTGTCGTCGAGTACAAGTTCATGCCCGAGGCGAACGCCAGCGATCTCGCAGTCCGCCGTGTAACCGTAGGGATGATGCGTCACATGGGCGAATGTAAGGCGGTAGGGAACCTCGTCAACAAGCACCTGCACCCGGAAAAGCTTGCCAAACACGCCGGTTTCGCTTGAGCCGAACAGTTTGCCAGCGGAGACGTTCTGCCCTCCCTGGAACTGAATCTCTCCGATCTGCCCGTTGCGGTTGACATAGCACGAGATGCAGCCGTCCACGTACTGGTTGCGAAAAGTCCCGAAACCCTCGCTCGAATACGGCAGAGGCAGGCCTCCCGTCCATTCGTGGATGACGTCTGGCGAGGCGAATGCGGATACCACAGCCGCAATGACCACGTAGCAAAGAAATTTCGTTTTCCTGTTTATCATGATTTGGCCTTTCGTTTTCATTGCGGATCATTCACCGATGTGGAACGCGCCGAGCGGCAGATCGGCTTCGTTGTGCAAGGCGCCGTACCACGGACGGGAGTGGAGGTAGCGCAGTTTCTTCGGCTCGGCTACGCCCGGCGCGCGCACAACAAGGTCTTTCCCCTCGATGACACCCTTCGACTTGTACACGCCCTGTTCCTTCACAAGAAGATTCTCGATCACGGCAGGAACGAAATTCCCGTCCTCTCCGGCGACCTCAAATCCGGACGACGTTGACCAGTCGGGATGGTAAAGATACCAGCTCTCGACATTGTCGAAGGAGAGCACGAACCTGTCGCCGTCAATCCTCCAGCTCTTAAGCGTGGGAGAATCTGCCTTGATGCCGTCAAAACCATAGTCCCGCTTGAGGGCAAGCAGGGCGAGACGCTGCCCGACAGTCTCCTTGTCGTTGGGATGGATGTCCTCTATGTTGCCGACATCGTTGATCACGACCATTCCCGCGTTCTTCTCCGTTGCTGCGAACATTGCCTGGCCTTCGGTCGTTGCAATCAGGGCGCCGCTCCAGTCGCATGTGACTTCAGGCGACCGCCGGATGCACGGCGCAAGCTGCACGAAATAGAGCTTGAGGTCTGGATTGCGGAACTCCCTCGACCATCCATTGTAGAGGTCGTGCATCTTGTCGGCATAGACCAGCCCATCGCGCGAGTTGCCGCAGCCCTGATACCAGATCAGTCCGCGAATGGCAAACGGCGTCCACGGCGCGACCATTTCGTTCCAGAGTTCGCCATTCGGCGTCCACGGCTCGATCTTCGTGCCGCCCCAATACGTGCCGACGATGCCGACGGGAACGCCGATGGCATTATGCACTTCAAGCGCGAAATAGACGCCCATCGCGGAAAAACTGGGCGGGGTCGTCAGGTTCTCCGGCGTGAACGGCTTCCACTCCACGCTCTTAGGCGCCGTCTTCTTCGGCACTGGGCTTTTTCTGTAGTTGCTCTGGTGGCAGAAGCGGACGAGCGGCTTGTGCGTAATCTGCGCACGCATGAAACCCTTGGCGTCCCTGAAATGCGGACTGCCGCCGCAGAGCGGCAGCTCGGCATTGGACTGCCCCGCGCAAAACCACACCTCCCCCACAAGTACGTCCTTTGCCTCTGCCCTTTCATCGCCGGATTCCACCACAAGAGTCCGTCCCTCGCACGACGCATCCATCGCCCCAAGCGAGACGCGCCACTCGCCATCGGCTCCGGCAGTCGCCTCTCGCTCCATTCCGGCAAACGACACCTTGACCTTCGAACCCGGCTCCGCCGTGCCCCACACCGGCACTTCGCGGTTCCGCTGCAGCACGACGCCGTCGGTGAACGGCACACCCAATTCAACCTTGGCATCAAGGGCCAGGATGCCAAGCGCAGCCACTGCTGCCAAGATTGTCGCCTTGCCGGACTTATGTTGGTGCACCATCTACCGCTTCTCCCTTATTTCACGTCATACACGCGGCGTTCAAGGGGACCGAACTTGTCGTGGATCGTGTTCCCAGCCACGCAGTCCGGTCTATTGCCGATCAACGCCTTGACTTTGGCGGGCGTTTCCGGCAGCGTCCATTCGGCGTCGTTGGCGCGTTCCTCAATGTTGAGTGCAATGATGCGAGTGATGCCGTCCTTCATCTTGCGGGCGGAGAATTTCACGGCATCGTTGCGCGACGCGCATTTCACGGCAACCGGCGTGCCGTCGAGAAACGCCGACGGGTCGATCAGGTCGCGCTCGCGCTTGCCCTGCGCTACCGCGTTGCATGCGACTTCGGAAAGCGGCACCCCATACCACCAGCAGATATTGAACACCTCCAGCACGTAGCCGTTGTACGCCTGCGCGATGATCTCTGCGGGCGTGGCGTCGCGATTCCAGATGGCAAAATGCCCCGTGCACATCGGATAAAAGCCGATGACGCTGTCCGGGTTCTCGTCCCTGAGCTGCTTAAGGACGTAATACTGCGCTCCGATATGCTGGGTTCCGACAACATAGAAATCGCCCATCGCCACGTCCGCCGCCGAATAGTCGGCATGATTGATGACTCCATAGTCGCACTCATTGACGCAGAGCGGTATCTTGTTCCCCGTCTCCTTGCGCACCAGATCGAGGTACTTGCGCTTGTCCTCCGCGGATATCCGGCCATGCGTCTCGTCCAGCATGTCGATCATCAGCAGGTTCGGATGGTCTATGACGGCTTTCAGATTTTTCAGGTTTCCAAGCAACTTCTCGTCCGGCTTAAACTCCTTTGTATTGCATCTCAGATACACGCGTGTCTTGATGCCACGCCTCTCGCTTTCGTCAAGCAGGGGCCGGAATACATCGGGCGGCGGAATGTCCATGTACGAGCTGGTCATGTTCATCCCCCATGCGGCGAACAAATCCATCGCCTTGCGCCATTCCGGAGTGTCTTCAGTGCGCAGACCGACAAAGCCGTAGAAGAAGTATTCCTTGTCGCCAAACCGGAACGAATTGCGTTTCGGATCGACCTTCGCCATTCGAGGCGGATTCCCGGACGGTGCCTTTGGCGCGGTCTTGTCCGTGTAGTAGAAGTCCATCACCTTCGGTGGATTCGGCGGAATCTCGCGCTGCGGCGTCCGGCGCGCCACGAACGGCGTCGCATTCGTGCCGACCTCCACCTGTGCCGCATCAACCCATGCGCAGCCGCCAGAAGACAGCCTGACGCCGCATCTGAACGACTTGGCCTTGCCGGCGTTAAACGACACCTCGTAGCGTTTCCATTCGGATGTCAGTTCTACCGTCTTGTTCGTGATGTTCCTGTATTTCTCAAAGGCCTCAAGAATCAGGCGAGAACCGGGCTTGTCGCTCTTCGCGTAGATGGAAAAGACGTAGTCACGTCCGGCAGGACGCGTCCTCCAGCACTCGTAGAACGGAGTCTTGGAGGCGAGGAACATCGAGTTCGTCCCCTCATACGCGACCGTGCTGTCGATGTGATAGCACTCCCGCGTTTTCTTTAGATCGGAAATCTGCGCTGGAGAGTCAAACCCGAAGCCACCTGTGGTCCAGTATGGCGCATAGCCGTTGACCAGTTCCTCCATGCCGCCGTTGATCAGCATGTTGCGACATGTCCAGACGCCCGTCATGTCACGCGGCTCGAACTCAAGCTCCTTTACGTCAAGGTCGGCATTTTCGCAAGTCAGCTCAAAGCCGCGCATGCCGCCAGGATGCTTGAGAATCGGGCGCTTCTCGTCTCCCTCACCAAAAAGCGTCAAACGATCTTCGGCGCAGATGAAGACAAATTCACGGTAGCAGCGATTGCGCAATGTGAAGTCAAAATTGACCTCATCGAGCTGTCCCGGTATGACGAGGTTCTCCTTGCTGCCCGACAGCATAAATCCTGCGCCCCTGCTCTCAAGCGCCACGCCGTCCGCAACGATTTTCATCACTCCGCCCTTTGCCACGTCCATCAACGCAGCGCGCAACCGAACGGAGTATGTCCCCTTCTCGGGTACGCCTTTGACGGAATATGTCTTGCGCTCCCCTGTGTCTTTCAACTCCCAACGAAAGGCGTCCTGCGCATCCGCCGCCATCACAAATGCGGCCAATGCAGCAAGTAGTATCGTCTTTGTGTTTTTCATTGCCCTGCCACTTTCTTTCTTAATCTTGCTACTTGTTGAACGACAACTGCGCCTTGCCGCGAATTGGATGAAGCGTCCAGCCCTTCAGCGACGGTTTCAAGTCGCCATCGTATGAAACGGAATATGTCACGCCCTCAAACTCCATGACGATCTTTCCAGGCGGGAAGTCGAGTTTCTCGAAAAACGAACCGCTGCCGCGAAACTTCAACGCCGCCGTGCGGAACGCCGCCTCGGACGTAAGGCCGAAGTCCATGTTAATGGCGTCTTCGCCAAAGTCGATTACGAGCTTCGACCCGTCGGCGCGTGTCGCCGTAACGCGAAGGGTCTTGTCGTCCGCAGATTCCGCGTCGAATCCAGAAAACTCCCCGCCGAAGTTGGCCATGCCGCTTTCGCCGTCCTTCGCAAGCTGGTAGCCGTCCACCACCGGCGGCGTCGCGTAGTAGCAGTTCCATTTCGCACACGCCTTTTCGAGATACGTCTCGCGGTGGTCGTCGCAGAACTTGTGGATGTCGCGGAAATAGACGTGCTTACCGTCGAAAAAGAGGTTCATGCGGTAATGCTTCGACGAGTACCAGACGCTCTTATATCCATTGCCCGACCAGTCCTCAAGCGCAACGAGAGTCTGCGGGATGTTCTCGGCGTATTTCGCCTTGAAGCGGCGGCCTGTCTCGCCAAGGGTCAGCACCTTGACCTTGCCCTTCGCCGCAAGTTCGTCGATGACCTTCATCTGGTACGGAAGACCCTTCGAGATGCCCGCCCAGCCGAAGCAGTTCTCCTGCCCCGTCTGCATGTAGCTGAAGCCGAGCCGCGCAGGGCCGGTGTAGATGCGGAAGAACCAATCGACGATTGCCGGACGCTGCCCCATGTCGCAGCCGGGTTCGAGCGTACACGCCTCGGGGAACGGGCTCCTGATCGCGCCGTGTTCGTTCCAGCCCGGGCCGTAGTTGTAGATGGGATCGGGTGTCAACATGCGGAAGACTGGCGTCTTGATCGCGTTCTCCATGTTCACCGCCGCCGAAAGCGCGTCCTTGCGCGAGGGATAGTATGCGCCGTTGGCATATCCGCCGCGAAGACCGTAGGCGTCGGTCGCGTCCTGTTCGCGGCAGATACAGAAAGCGTCCACGCCATAACGCCGCGTCAGGTAGTCCATCGTGTGCGCGTCGAGAAGCCAGCCGCCGACAGACTTCGGGTAGTAGCCGAATGTTTCCTTGAAAAGACGAAACACCTCGTCGCAGATGCGCTCGCGCTCCGCCGGAGAATAGCCCATCGGGAGGCCGGGGTTGACAAACCATTCCCAATCCCAGCCAGGCCGCCCACGCCACGCGATGCCAACCTTTTCGACAAGCTGGCGGCACATTTCAAGCCAGATGCCGTATTCGGTCTTGTCCTGTTCCGCGCTCTTGGCGGTCTGCACGATGTCATCCCGAAGCAGCGCGTCGTATTGCAGGAGAATCGTGTTTGGCAGATGGTACTTCGTATTGAGCGCAATCTCCTCCCGAAGCGGCTCAACGAGGTCGATGTCTGGATAGCGGGGTTCGTTCCCGCGCACAAAGTTGACGATGTTCATCACCGTCGGCACGTCTGCAAACGCCGTCGCCGCCGAAGAAACGGCCAGCGCGGCAAACAACATTATCTTGATGCTTTTCATTGCTTGGTTTCTTCTCCTTTTAAACACCATTATGCCGCGCTCCTTAACAAATCACATTCGCCGACAGAAAATTGCCATTGCGCCTCGGCAACGCCCCCCTTGCCGCCAACGGCGCGATTTGGTTCAATACGTGCGTTATGCAAAACTGCATAATGCAAAATAGCATAACGCAAAACTGCTACCGCTTTGTCAATCCGTTCTTTCAAGAATGGATCAAGCGAAGTGCATAGGCACTCTTCGCCTCCGTTCGCCGAAAGCAAAGGCACCGCCGCAACAGCAAATGCGGCTAGCAACGCGGCAGCAAAAGATACACTTCTCCCGTTCATGGCCTTTATTATACCATATTCACTGATACGTTGTAAAGACATAATCCTGCCAATCCGTTATAATATCTTGACAGGCATTTTGACGCACAAATGCGATATTTTATGGTATAATTCACGCCATGCCAGCAATAAAACACCATGAAATACTAAGGGATGGCGACTACTTCAAGTGCGGCGCCCTTCCTTGCGTCGTCCGCGAAATGCGTGACGCGCCAAGTAATGCATTTGTCGCAATGCACGATCATGAGTTCTCGGAACTGGTGATTGTCGCGTCGGGAAAGATAAGCCATATCCACGCCGACAGGACGGACAAACTCTCAAAGGGCGACTTCTTCGTAATCCATCCCGGCGAGCGGCACGGCTACGCGCAGCTTGCGCCAAAGACCGTCGTCTTCAATGTGCTGTACCACCGCGAAAGGCCGCCACTGCCGCTGTCGGTATTGGGCTTTCCGCTGATGGACGAAATCTTCCCCGAAGACCCCGCCACCGTCCACGCCAACACGCTGGGCCGCGTCAAGCGGAGCAACCTTACAGCCGTTCTCCGGCTAATAGACCTGATACGACGCGAGGAGCACCTAGATCAACCTCTGCGCCGCACAACGTGCGAATCGCTCTTCATGTCGCTATTGCTTCTGCTCGCCCGCTCGACCCAGCGCGTGAGTGTGCCGTCGCGTGAAAGCCTCGTGCAAAAGGAGATCGACTTCATCACCAAAAACCTGAGCCGCAAGATCACGCTCGGCGAACTCTGCGGCGTTTCGGGCAAGTCGGCGAGAACCCTGCACCGCGAGTTCAGGAAAGCCGTAGGCAAGAGCCCCGGCGACTACATCATCGACATGCGCATCGCCAAGGCAAAGACCCTACTTGGTCGCAAGGGCAGCACCCTCAAAAAAGTCGCGGCAAAAACCGGCTTCTGCAGCAGCGCCCACCTCTCCCGCACCCTCCACCGCACCAAGGCGCCCGGCGGTCAGTAACCCCGCGCCCCCAGCACCACCGGCATCAGGCAGCACTACACGCTACATCCATCCCCCTTCCCGCCTAAAAAACGATTTCCTTTAGGCAAATAAAAACATTCTCAATTGGAAACAGAGGGAGAATGCCGCTCACTGTAGGCCAAGAATCTCGCGCGATGAAAGAATGACATCAAAATACGCATGGAAAGAGAGGGTCTGACCCCTCCGTATATGCTTGAGTGTATATGCTGTTGGTGATGGCTTGGAGATGAAAAGAAAGAAACCTGTGGGGCCAGACCCCGCGAAACTCTTGTAAAACGGGCCTTTGCGCCTTCCGGCGGGATGCGACTGCGTCCGCGCCAGCCCTTCATCCCCGCCTCCTCCGCCCCGCCCGAAACCAGCCGCGAGGAAGCGAACTCGACCCATTCTCCCTGATGCTGTCACGCCACAACACTTCTGCCGCACGTTCACCGCTTCTTATCCGCGATAACCTTTTGCTCTGGAAGACAATCAACCTATTAACACTAATAGTCATTTTGAAAATGACAAGGTTGCCAGCCGATTCCTTGGCTGGCAACCTTGTTGTAGTCATGGCCTTTCCCTTGTCTAATGCGTTTGTGATACAATTCCCCCCGTTCCTGCTCAGCAGTTTCTGAGATAGCGGAGGTCTCAAAGCCGAAGCGAAGAGAATGCCCGGGAAGGATGGCCATCCAACCCGGGCCGTGGCGGTCAGCCCGTTTTTCCTAAGATGCAAGTACATCGTTACGTAGTACGGGCGCCGCCACTTCGTCATGAGCCATAGCCTGAATGGTTGTAAGGGCATACGGGATGCTGAGTCCCTATAGCTCGAAGACAAGGAAAGTATATCATGAATTCGGCCAGAATGCACATAGGAGTCGACGTCGGCAAGGCATGGCTTGACGTCTGCTACCCCGACGGTAGGAAGGAACACATCAGGAACATCAAGTCCTGCAGGACAAAACTGATCGCAATGGCGGCGAAGCTCGACGCCATCGTAAGCTTCGAGGCGACAGGGCCATACGAGGAACCGCTTGCCGACGAGTGCCTCGCAAAGGGAGTGAGGGCCTTGCGCCTTGACGCCTGGGGAGCGAGACGCTTCGCCGAGTCGCAGGGGCGCATCGAGAAGACGGACGCCATCGACTGCGAGATGATCCGTGACTACGCGGCGTCGCTCAAGGAGGCGAAACTCCATTTCGTCAAGCCGCGTTCCGAGGCGCAGAAACGCCTCAGAAAGGCCGTCAGCGCGCGCAGGAACTACATGAAGGCCAAGGCTCTCGTCTGCAATCAACTCGAGAACAACCCCGACGCCGACATGAAGAATGACATCAAAAAGCTCGTCGGAAAAATCGACGCGCAGATTGCCAAGCTCGAGGCCGAATGCGATGCGGCAATTGAAAGCGACCCGCGCATGAAGGATCTTTCCCGCAGGTTCCAGGAGGTCAAAGGCGTCGGCCCGTGCCTGACGTGGGCGATCCTCGCCTACTGTCCCGACATCGGCGAGTTTAACGAGAAGAGCATCGCCAAGATGTGCGGTGACGCACCCATCGGCCACGAGAGCTGCACAATCAAGAATAAGGCCAGACCCAAGCGCGGCAGATCCGACCTCAAGAAAGCCCTCTACATGGCTGCGGTGTCCGGCAGTCGCTCAAACCACATCCTTCATGGCGTCTACCAGCGGCTCACAGCCAACGGCAAGCCAAAGAAGGTCGCCTTGACGGCCGTTGCCCGCCACATTGCCATCCTGCTGAACTACATTGCCAAATACCCCGACTTCAAGCCCGAGAGAGACCCAAGGGACGTCGAGAGGGAGAATCGTCCTAAACGTCCTCGCGGGCGTCCTCGCAAGACGGCCTGATCTGCGCGTGTGCAAATGCGACAGGCTAACGCCACGAAACCGTGGCGTCACCCATTTGCTGTCTGCGACGCTTCTGACTCCTGTCGGCTTATGTCCGATGAAATTCAACAATCCGGCACATTTCGATGGTTTCCTCCTCCCTCTCCCCCTTCCCCCGCACCCCTTTCCCTCTTTGCTGCCTTCTTCCTGCGCTGACGCGCAATGGAAATTCAAATTTTATGGTTGACTACCTAGGGTTTCGGCGTTTCGTAGGGTGTTTCGACGATGATTATGTTTGAAACTCCGACGGTTGGGTTTTATTACCATTCCACCGCTTCGCACAATTCAACCACTAGACTTGCGGGGTCTTGTGCGCTTCGCGCGACCACGAAAGCGCGGCGCACCTGCCGCGCTGCTCGGCCCCTTGCGGCCCCTTCGGGGTTCGCGCTTCGCGCTCAGGCAACCCGACGCCTTCGGCGCGGGCGAATTTCCGCCGCTTGAGACGACGCGTCGACGCCGTGGCTTGAAGGTCGCAGTTCGGTTAACTTCACGGAGATTGCCCTGATTCGGCGACCTTCGCCCGGCGTCTCCGCGTCGCCTCGACCTTCGGTCTGCGTCAGATGCCCGCGTCACGAATGCCGCCTACGCGGCACGCGAATAATTATAATGGGGTCTGGGTCGATAATTATACCAAAGGTTCGTCCAAATTCGTGTAGCGCCGAAGGCGCGTATTTGTCCTGCGAAATAACCGCCCCTTGCGGGGTTCGCGACCCATGGGGAAGCGAAAACGCCGAGCGAAGCGAGTGCCGAGCAGGTTTTCGTGTCACGGGGCTTGCCGAGAGCCGAAGGTATAAGGTTCTCGGCCTTTGGGCCGACTCCAGAGCTTTTTCCTGTTGATGTCTAGCGGAGTGGGAGGCAGTCGCGTTAGAGACTCGTTCGCGGAACCGACGTGATTTTGACGGTACATGGTAACAGGCGAGTGCTATGCACGAGCGTCAAAATCACGTCGGGTGGCGTCCGCGAACGAACGGTTAACGCAATCTGCCTCCCATGTAGCTCGTCTGTTTCGTGGTTCGCGCCGGTAGGCGCATCCGATGACTCGATTGCGTTTCTCAAAGGTGGGGATATTTCATGGAATACAGCCATTGCGCTATGCCGTCTCTAATGGTATAATGTGCTGCATGGAAGGTCGGAGCTTGGCCTCTAACGCCTTGAATTCTCGTATGTAAACGAAAAAACAATGAGATACGCATTCATAGTAGCTGTCGCCGCAATTGCCGCGTCCTGCACAACGACCACGCCAGACGCCGATGTCGTCGTCACGGCGAACGCAACGCTCAGGGACGGCTCGCGCGTAACGGGCGAGTTCCGCACAAAGCGCATCTCCGGCTCGACGGCGTTCGCAGAGGACCTCGACCTGAATCCGGTCATCGTCAGGTCGCTCGCCTTTACCGGCACAAACGGCGAATCGAAGGTCGTGCTTGCGAACGGCGACAAGTTCGCGATGAAGGTCGCCAACAAGGACTTCAAGATAACTTCGATGCTAGGAGAGCTCAGCATCCCTCGCACGAACTTCCGCTCGCTCGCGTTCTCGGCGCGGAAGACTTCCGCCGTCGACACCGAGGACGGACTCGTCTTCTACTGCACATTCGACGACGAGGAGTCCGTAACCTCGCCTGTTGTAGGCCCGAAAGGAGTCTTTCAGGGCGGAGATTTCGTTCCGGGTAAGAACGGCTCGGCCCTTTGTCTGCCCGCCTACACGTCGTGCGCCAAGTTCGAGATTCCGAAGGGCCTGCTCGGTCCTGCGGGCACGATCGAGTTCTTGGCGAGGGTGGAAAGGCCCTCGATGCGACTTACGGACTGCGGCAGCCCCCGTTTTTTCAATCTCTTCGCTGAAAGCCGGCATGGAGAGATCAGCCACGACTGGAGCTCCAACAACGGCGGCGGTGGCTGCGGACTGACCTTCCGCGTAGAAGGGCTGCCTTGGATGGCGTCCTCCAACTTCCGCTTCTCAGGCGTCGAGAGGTCCGACATTCGCCCTGCGCCCATGATGCCTGAGCCGGGCTGGCACCACTATGCGCTCGTCTGGGACGTCAATGGCGTTGATTTGCCGGAAAAGACCTCTGCAGCCGTCTTTCTTGACGGAAAGCTCGTCCTTCAAACCCCGTTCGTCCCGGACTGGAAGGGCCCTGCCAATGTAATCGCAGGCGCGACGCTCTTCTTCCCGAACCGTGAAGACGAGATGCCTGGCTACTCTCGTCGCGACTACGCGATAGACGACTTCAAGATCTGGAACAGCGCCAAGACGGCGTTTAGTTGGGAGTTGTGAGTTGAGAGTTGGTAGTTGAGAGTTGAACGTTGATACCACTAAGCGAGGCGAAGCCCGCGTTCGCGGGTCACGGAAGTGGCTGGGTAAATGAGCGCCTCGCAATGTAAAGCCGCCCAAATGCCGCGAAACATTGTTTTTTAACGCAGAGAAGCAGAGGAGCGGAGAAGCAGCGGTCGGCATCAGGAGCCCAATCCACTTTTCCAGGTACTACCTGAGGCCGCTGATGGAGAAGGGCATGATAGAAAGAACCGATCCGGACAGTCCGAAATCGCC
>JAEEGH010012528.1_pt1 | contig 18987 bp, 8 predicted proteins | sample 9134181 | NCBI WGS metagenome assembly JAEEGH01 (sample SAMN16246544, study PRJNA631951) | gut metagenome | biome: gut microbiome; feature: rumen; material: DP-attached | host: Bos | place: Iran: Karaj | collected 2018-10 | reverse complement strand
CGTACCGTCCGCCGTGTACGGCGCTCAGGGTGGTCCGCTGTGGTCGCGCATGGACGTGCGCCTTCCCACCCAACGGAAGACCGTCAACAGCACGGCGCTCTACACGCCGTGCGAGACGCGCTACACGACCACGAACCAGTGTTTCCAGTCGAGCCTGGAGTTCAGCAACATCCAGGTGGACAGCAAGGACATCACGGTCGTCGCCCGCGTCATGCACGACGGGAACGCCGTGTCGGCGGCGGACTGCGTCCTTTTCAACAACGGCTACAACTGGACCGAATCCATCAGCCAGGCGTTCGGTTTCATCAAGGGCTCCAGCACACGCGGGCCGGCCACGCTCTTCTACCCGTACGCGTTCCTTGCACGAACCTATCCTGGCGGCAGCGGCGGCGACAAACGATTGGCGATGTCCGTGGGGCAGTGGTACGACGTGGCCTACAGTCTGCGGCTGGGGGAGGACGGGACGAACTACATGACGTTCGTCGTCTCCGGCGACAAGGGACTGAACCAGCAGACGATCGCGGTTGCGAGCAACTACGCGAGCGGGCCGGCGAAGACGACGACGCGCCTCCCGGGCATGGCGAGGCATACGGGGTGGACGAACTACAGCCCGTCCCTTTCGCAGAACACCGGCGACGTCCACAAGCACTTCAGCGGATGGGTGCACCAGCTGGCGGTGTGGGACCGCGCGCTCACGGTGGACGAGATCAAGGAGGCGTTCGGCACGGCGGAACCGTCCGCCGCCGACCCCTACGCCGACGCCGTCCACTGGTGGCGGTTCGACCGCGACATCAACGGCGACGGCATCGTGCAGACGAACGAGGTGCGCGACGTGCGCTTCTGGGGCGGCACGAACGCGAACGCCTACGGCCGCGCGCATCTCGTGCCCACGGCGAAGAACGGGCCGTTCGGCGGGCCGCTGTGGCAGGACGCGGACGTCTACCTGCCGGCGCGCGGCGTGACGGTGCGGAGTCTCTGCATGGACTTCCCCATCGTGACGAACGTCACGGTCAACGCGTCCGGCGAGACGATCTATTCCGCGTTTCACACCTCGCTCGACGTGCCGCGCGCCTCGATCGCCGGCTCCTCCACGGTGATCGCCCGCATCCGTCCGCAGGTGCACTACGGCGCGTTGCCGGGCGCACTCGGCTACTTCTACAACAACGGGCTCGACTGGGGCAACTGGTCGGGATACCAAGTGGGAGTTGCCAGAACTGGCAGCGGAGACTCCGCTACCTCCGGCACCAACCTCACTCTGGGCATCTGCATCGCGCACTCGACGTACACTTTCACCACCCTGACGCTGACGACGAACGAATGGTACGACGTCGCGTTCATCGTGAACGACGCCGGCAAGGACGCCGAAGGGCACGACCTGACGGACTCCGTGACCGCCGTTCTCTGCAGCAAGGCGCACGGCTTCAAGTATCAGACCCAGAACATCTCCACCAACGCCTACACCACCTACAAAGTCTTCGGCCAGATCCGGTTCGGCAGCGAGGGGGGATACACTGCGATGTCGGACTACTACAACGCGACGACGGCGTCGAATATCAACAACGCCAACGCCACGAAGAGCTTCAACGGGCAGATCCACCAGGTGGCCGTGTGGGACCGGGCGCTCACGGTGGACGAGGTCGCGGCGGCGTTCGGCCACCCGAACAACACGGTGATGGGCGTGGGCATCGCGGACGGCACGGTCGGCGAGTTCGCGGCGGCGGGCGAGGGCAGCCACGACTGGACGCTGAACGAGGCGTGGCACGACCTCGCGGCGTCGGTGGACGCCGCGCATCCGGAGCTGACGATCCGCTTCACGCCCGCCGCCAACAACACGGCGCTCGTCCACGGCCTCCACCTGCGCACGGCGGCGGTCGGGACGGGGAGCCAGAAGGCTCGTCTGACGCTGAAGCTGAACGGGAGGAGCCTCGCCCCCGCGGCGGAGGTGGGGGCGTACGAGGACCTGTGCTGCATCGTGCCGAAGAACGCGCTGACGACCGGCGAGAACGTGCTGAAGATCGTGTATGGCGGCGGCGCGGCGGCCTCCGTCGCGATCGACAAGGTGGAGATCGGCGGTTCCTGGCAGTTGGGGGCGGACAACGGCAACAACTTCGAATTCTCGCAGGAGGGGTCTGGACGCGGCGAACACTTCTATGTGGGCAACCGGAACATGGCGAACAAGATCCGCGCGGTGACGTCCGGCTGGAAAAACGCCTACATCCATTTCTTCATGCCGCCGGAGCTGACGGAACGCGCCTTCAGGTTCACCACCCGGATGAACGACATCTCGGGCGCTGCCACCGCCGACAACTCGTTCCGCATCCTCTTGAACGGCGTCGAGAAGTTCTCGGCGGCGCACGGCACTTTCAAGAAGGGCGATATTGTCGCGTTCGACGTGGCGGCCGGGGAACTGCTGGGCGGCTGGAACAACTTAAACTTCCAGTTCATCTCCAGTTCGGGCTACGTGACGTTCGACTACTACCAGCTCGCGATCTCCGACTACAACCCCGCCACGTTCCTGTTCGTTCGGTGATTGAACCGCACCGCTGTACTGTAAGTAGTGAAAGGATACGACATGAAAAAGGTATTGATGACAATCGGTTTCGCGGTGGCAGTCGCGATGGGCGCGGCGGCGGCGGAGTATTTCGCGGACGCCATCAACGGCAACGACGCAAACGACGGGTTGACGGAGGCGACGGCCAAGCTGTCGCTGAAGGAGGCGATCGCCCTCGCGAACACGGGCGACACCGTGACGCTCCTGCCGGGCGACTACTCGAACGGGACGGTGACGGTCTCGTCCACGCTGTCGCGCGCGCAGATCACGAAGCCGATTACGCTCCGCTCGAAGAACGGGCGCGCCAGCCGCGACGTGACGCGCATCGTGGGCAAGTACGACTACGAGGGCGGAACCGGCAACGGCAAGACGGGCGGCATGGGCGACAACTGCGTGCGCGGCCTGTGGGTGACGACGGCGGCGGCCGGGACGGTCATCGAGGGCATCTCGTTCGTCGACTGTTCCGCACCGTACCTGGAGGGGGCGGGCGACGCGACGAGCGGCGGCGGCATCTACTTCGGTTACGGTGGTTACACATCGGCAAATGCCGACAGGCTCTATGTGGTCGACTGCGCGTTCATCCGTTGCCAGGCCACGCGCGGCGCAGGCATGTACGGCGGCACGTCGGTGCGGTGCCTCTTCAAGGGCTGCCGCCACACGAAGTTCGGCGCGGGCCAGCGCGCGGGATCATCCTATAACAGCGTCTTCGACGACTGCTACGTCGTGCCGGGTCTCGGGCAGGACTCGAAGTTTAGTGGCGGGGTTCTCGGATATATGCGTTACATCGTCAACTGCACGGTCGTCAACTGCGAGCCGCGCGTCGCTTCGATGGGAAGCACGTCGCCGCTGGCCGTCTACAACTGCATTTTCCAGAACAACTACGATACGGCGTTGCCGGAACATTGCGTCTTCAATTGCGTGACGGACAAGAGCACGATGACGAGCAACAATTGCGCCGTCTCCCTGGTCTACTCGCAGGCCGAGGTCTGGTCGCCGATGGATGACGACTATCGCGTGAACGCGGGGGCGAAGGCGCTCACGAACGGATCGACCAGCTGGCTCGCGCAGATTCCGGAATCCTACCGCGATACGGACTACAACGGCAACCCGCGCACGACGGACGGTACGGTCTACTGCGGCGCCGTGCAGGAGGCCGCCGCCGCGAAGGGGAGCGGCCTCGCGTTCCGGAAGGCGGACTGGCTGGGTACGCTCACCATGGACGGAAAGGACATCCCCGCAGATTACCGTACCTGGTTCCAGCGCGACGACTGGCCGTTCACCTTGCATTTTGTATTCACCCCGTCATCGCCGACACAAGGCGTGTTGCAGTATGTCGTGAGTGAAAGTTGTTATTGGCCGCTGCCGGACGACTCCATCGACATCCTCCCATTTGAGAAATCCGTCAATACGTTAGCCGTTAACGTAGTCAACGCCGTCCATGTCGATCCCGTGTCCGGCGACGACGCGAACGACGGCTCGTCCGAATCGCCCTACCGTACGCTCCAGAAGGCGGTGGATCGCAACGTGGACACGCTTGTCCTCGCGCGGGCGGGCGACTATGCCGAGGGCGAGATGTTCTGTGACGGCTCGAACCGCGTCTACGTGAGTTCGACGAAAGCCTTGCGCGTGAAGGCTGTCGCGGGTGCCGAGAACACGTTCATCACGGGCGCGGCCGACCCCGAGCCGGTTGTGGCCAACAACTACGGTCTCGGTCCGAAGGCGGTGCGCTGCATCGGCGCGGTGACGAACGCCAACTGCTGTTTCCAGGGATTCACCCTGCGCGGAGGGCGTACGGACTACCTTACTGGCGATGCCAGCAGCCAGAACGTGTACGGGGCGGCGCTGTTAAACTCGTACGGCATCACTTCCTTGTTTAGGGCCGTCCTTGCCGACTGCGTGATCACTAACTGCATTTGCTCGCGCGGAGTTGTGTTTGGCGGCGCGATGCACCGTTGCCTCATGACGGAATGCCGTGTGACAAAACTTGGACTTCTCCGTTCCGTCCGTGCCGTCGCCTCGATCTTCAGACAAAACAGGTTGACGTCCGGCAACAACCTCGTGGGCCAGGCGTCTCGGCTCTACAACTGCACGGTCGTCTCGAACGAGATGACTTCGATTTCAAGCAGCTATGGCAAGATCTACAACTGCGTGGTGAGTTGCAGGGTGGGAGGGTCTGCGGACATTACTGGGTCGTGCGAAGAGCTCAAGTACACGCTCTACGGGCAGCGAACCCTCGAGACGGACGCGACGACGGTCAAGGAGTGGCCGACCCAGTTCGTCTCGCCGGAGACAGGCGACTGGCGGCTGCTGGAGTCGTCCGCCGGCGCGACGCTGGGACAGCTTTCCTTCCTTGTCAGCGTCGGTTATCCGCCGGTCGCCTACGACCGCACGCCGTTCGCGATCACGTCCGACGGCCGCATCCCCGCCGGCGCGCTCAACGTGCGTCCGGCCGCGAACATCTACGTGGACGCCGTAGGCGGCAACGACTCGACGGGGGATGGCGAGACAGAGGGGACTGCGTACAAGACACTGTCTGCCGCCCTGGCGGCGGCGTGTCCGGGCGACACGGTGGTTGCGTTGCCGGGCACGTACGCGGAGGGCTCGGCCGTGCCGACTGCAACGGAGGCGGGCAGCGGCAACACGGTTCCGACCATTGCCGCACGCGCGGTGGTGCCGGCGCGGGTTACGCTCGAGTCGCGCGAGGGACCCGAGACGACCGTCATCGAAGGCGCCGCCGCCACGACAGGCGTTGGCTCGAATGGGTGCGGAACGGACGCCGTCCGCTGCGTGTTCCTCTGTGCGGGCGCGACGGTGCGCGGCTTCACGTTGTATAACGGCCACACGGACAGCCCCGAGAACGGAGAAGCCGACAACGTGAACAATCACGGCGGCGGCGTGCTCGCGGCCAATGCCACGTCGTACGACGCGGGCGTGAACGCCCTTGCCGAGAACTGCATCTTCACCAACTGCTGCGCCGTTCGCGGCGGCGGCGCGTTCTGCGGAAAATACCGCAAATGCCGTTTCTACAAGAATACCGCTTCCAAGCCTGGCGGCGGCGTGTACTACGGACAGCTCCAGGGATGTCTCCTTGACAACAACGGCACCCATTCCGCAGTCTACAAGTCCAAGCTGTACAATTGCACGGTGCTCCACACCTCGGGGAGCGGCGCGCCCGGTACGGGAGTGAACAACGAGGGTTCGAACCATACGGCCGTGAACACGATCCTCGGCTTGGCGGCCAATAAGATTCCCTCCTTGACGAACTGCGCCTACTCGGCGACGGCGAGGAACTCCTATACTGACTTCGTTGACGTGAACCCTGCGGTCGGCGACCTGCTGATCGGGAACGACGGCGTGCCGATGGAAGGGAGTGTGGCAATCGACGCGGGCGACGTGTCGTATCTGCCGGAGACGCTGGGCGACACCGACCTCGCGGGTGGTCAGCGCGTGTACAACGGGCGCATGGACATCGGCTGCTTTGAGTTCGACTGGCGGCCGAAGTACGCCGCGATCCTTGGCAAGGGCTTGACGGTGACCGCGGCCTCGCCGGAGGTCTACGCGGTCGGGGAGAGCGCGGTGGCTGTGCCGGGCGGCTCGCTGGAGGCCACATGGGCGAATGCGCATGGCGGTCGGCGCGAGTTCAGCGGCCTGATGAACGTGACGGGCACGGGCACGCTCACGGCTACACGCGGCGGCGAGACGTTCGCGACCCTGACGTCGGCGGATGGCGAGCAGACGTTCAAGTTCTTCTCCGGGGAACCGATGGAAGAACTGGTGTTCGCCTATGCGCCGGGCGAGGGCGACACGGGCGCGGCCCTGCTGTCGTCCTTCGTCGCAAACCAGGGATTGACCATCATCCTACGATAAGGAGGGCTTGCCATGAACATCAAGGAACAGCTGAATCGCGGCGCGAGCCGGAGGGAGTTTATCGGCGGAATCGCCGCCGCGTCGGTCTTGGGCGGATGTCGGTCCCTGTTCGGCGAGGCGTCGTTCTACGGCCCTACGATTCGCGACCGGCTCTGGATGTGGGGACACCACGCCCAGATGTGCCACAAATCCGGATTCAAGGACGGCCGCAAGTGGGAGGGCCCCACCGGGGAGCAGGCCGAAGGCTGCCGGCTGATGGGCATCCCCAACGACTGCTTCATCCGCTGGGGCAACATGCCCGCCCATCCGTGGGGCGACTACGTCGAGCAGTTCCGCCAAGTCAAGCGCTTCACCTTCGGCATCACGGACGGCGGCAACGGCAGCGTCTGGGACAAGCTGGACTGGGCGATCAACGAGATCAAGCCCGCGTTTCCCAACTTCACGGGCGGATTTCTCGACGACTTCTTCTCGGTGAAGGCGCTTACCCAGACCGAGGACGCTGTGGCGAAGATCGCCGACCGCCTGCACGAGAACGGTCTGCGCCTCTCGATCGTAGTCTATTCCGACCAGGACGGCATCAAGCCTGCGTTCAAGCCCTATCTCGACATGTGCGACGAGACGAGCTTCTGGTGCTGGCACTCCAAGAACCTCGGCAAGCACGAGGAGGCGGTCCGTCGGATGCGCGACTTCATCGGTCCCGAGAAGAGCCTGTTGATGGGCGTCTACATGTGGGACTACACGCTCGGGCAGCCAGTCCCGGCCGACCGCATGGAGATGCAGCTTGATTTTGCGCTTCGGCTCCTTCGCGAGAAGGTCGTCACAGGACTCATTTTCCATCCCACCTACTCGGCCGCGCTGGATGTTCCGGCGGTTAACCTCGCAAAGAAGTGGATCCGCGCGCATGGCGAAGACCTCTGGGGCGTGTGAGTCGTGCCGCCGTCCATCCGTACCATTCTTTCAGAAAGTTGTGGTATAATGGCTGCGCCTTCGGGAAGCATATGCGGCGGCAAGGGGTCGCCAGAGCGCCTTTCCGGGAAAAGAGAACGACGAGGAACAAGGCAATGGTGAAGAGCAAAACGGTTTGTTTCGCGGGACGCAAGGCATACGCGGCTTTGCTGGCGTGCGGCCTGGCTTCCGTCTGCTGGGCGGTTGACCTTCCCGATCCCGTCATCTGGTGGGACATGGAAGCCGTGTCGAACGGCAAGATCGCGGACAGGTCCGGGAACGGGCGCGACCTCACGCTCAGCACGGGCGCGTCGCTCACGAACGGCTTTGGCGGCGCGAACTCCTCCGCCTTGTTCATCGACGGCACGAGGAGTGGATACGCGACTTTCTCCTCCCCAGCGCTGGGCAGCCGCACGATCGCGTACTGGATTCGGCGTTGCGCGGGCGCCGGTCCCATCGGATGGGCCGGCGGCAACACCTACCCCTACGTGTTTACCGGTTTCTCGTCGTTGAGCATGCACTTCTCCAACAACTCCGACTACAACATCGACACGTCGATCTTCGCGAACAACGCACAGCAAAACCCGAGCCGGTACTTCACACAGGGGGGAATCCCAAAGATCCACCGCGAGACGTGGACGCATGTGGCCATTACCTTCGACGTGACGAACACGGTGGAGGAGTCTTCGTCGATAACCGTTTCGCACATCACGTACAAAGCCTACCTCAACGGCATCTGCGTGTCAGCGCCGACAACCGACTACGCGATCACGAACATCGCGCGCTCCGGGACGGCCATATTCGGCAACAACGCGGTAAATTCCAACCGGCCGATCCTGGGTGCGCTGGACGAGTTTCGCGTGTGGGACACGGCGCTTAACGCAGAACAGGTGTGGGCCGAATACGTGCGGAAGCGGGACGACTACGACCAGACGGCGCTCCTCGGCCACTGGACGTTCGACGACCATACGACCAATGCAAGCGGCAGCCTCGTCCTGACCGATGTGGCGCACCAGGCCGGCAACATCACGTGCGGCACGGGCGTCACGGTGGTGGACGGCGGCATGGAAGGCGCATGCGTGCGCTGTAGCGGCGACACGACGTGCTGGGGCACGTTCACGCTTCCGGTGCCGCTGCAGAGTGACTTCACGTGGACGTGCTGGCTCAACCAGTCGCCGGACTCGTACAAGGACACGCTCGCGAAGATCGGCGGGGACGGCCGGAACAGGGGGCCGCGCCTGCTTGCCACTACCGGCTACTACATCAATCTGAAGGGAGGCGAACCCGGCGAGTGGGATTGGCGGCTCATTTACGTGATGACGCCCGGCGAAAACTCCGAACTGTCGATCAACAACTGCCGCGCGCAGATGGGCGCCTGGAGCCATTTGGCGGTGACGGAGCACTTCACGGTCGGGGCGAACGGCCAGCGCCGCGTGGTGACCCGCGCCTACATGAACGGCGAATTCGCGGGCGAGATCGCCGAGCGCGACATGGGAACGCAGGCCGCGAACGCCAACTGGATTTTCGCGAACACCGCCAAAAACGGGACGCGTCCGATCGAGGGGATGGTGGACGACCTGCGGCTCTACGCGGGCGTGCTCTCCTCCAACACGATCCGCCGGCTCTACCGCGGCGCGGCGTCGGTGGACGCGGGGGCGGACTTCACGGTGGCAGGCGAGACGGCGGAGCTGCACGGCGAGATCGGAGCCTCCGCGCCCGAGGGAATCCGCACGGGATACGCGGGAACGCCGCAGTGGTCGCTCGTCTCCGCGCCCGCGGGCGGCGAAGGCGCGACGATCCTCCAGCCAGGACGCATGGTGACGCAGGTGACGCTTCCCGTGGAGGGCGCGTACGTGTTCCGTCTCTCGAACACACTGGAGGATGTGGGCCTTTCGCGGAGCGACGACGTGACGGTGACGCGCGTGGCGGCGGCGGGGTCGGCACCCTCCATCTCGGTGGGGGCGACCGCCTCGACAACGGCGGGTCTGCCGTGTGCGCTTGCGGCGACGGCGACTGCCGGCGCGCGCGTCCATTGGACAAAGCTCTCCGGACCGGGCGGCGCTTGGTTCGATCCGGCGAACGCGGCCACGACGCAGGCTCGCTTCTCAGAGGCGGGCACATACGTGGTGCGCTGCACGGCGGAGAAGGACGGCGCGTCGGCGACGGCCGACGTGACGGTGACCGTGGCGGCCGCGGAGGAGACTTGCGATCTGTCGTCCGGTCTCATTCGCTGGTGGCCGCTCTCGGGGGCCGACATGCTCATCGACAAGGCGAGAAACGCGGCGCGCACGTCGGTTACGACGAACTCCGCCGGAGAGGTCGACTGCTCGTTTGAAGAGGGACTGGCGGGACATGCGTTTCGCGCGAACGGATTCGAGGCCTACTTCAACCTCGGCAACGCGCTTGCGGAGACAAAGTCCACGAGCAACAACAACTCCCCGCCCACGGAGCGCTACCGTTCCGTCAGCGTCTGGGTGTGGCATGATTCGTCCGACACGAACGAGTACAAGAACGCGGCCATCTTCATGGTGCCGTATGGGTTGGGCCTCTGGTACAACTACAACTGCCCGGACGGCACGGCGAATGGCCTGCTTCTCTGTCAGCAGGGGTGGGGGTTGGAAAGCGAGACCATAGGCTACATGAAGCTTCCGTATGCGTTGCCGCATCCGCTCACGGATCGCTGGACGCACATTTACGTGCTGTTCGATCGTACCCTGGGGACAGACTTCGAGCTGTGGATGGACGGCGTGAAGCTGACGCCCTCGGGCACGTCGACAGCTCGCCGAGGACGAGTCCAGACGACGTTCAACGTGGGAGGGATTCCGTATGTCCGCGACCATGCCGGTACCGATAACGGGTATTTCAAGAATTCCAGGACACAAGCGGTGATGTCGCGCTGCTTCCCCGGCAAGGTGGCGGACGTGCGCGTCTACAACCGCAAGCTGACGACGCGGGAGATCAAGACGCTGGCGGCGAATCCCGACATGGCGGCGAACCGTGCGCCGGCGATCGACCCGTTTGAGAAGGATGCGGTCAGCGCCGCCACGAAGAAGTCGAAGGCTGTGGCGACGGCGGCGTTTGACGATGGCGAGCCGGCGGGCGGCGAGCTGACGTACCAATGGAGCATCCTCTCCGGCGATGCGACTGCGGCGTCGTTCGGCGACGCGACGGCGCGCGAGACCACGTTCACGTCCACGGCGGTTGGCACGTACGTGCTGCAGCTGGCCGTCTCCGATGGCGAGCGCACGTCCTACTCTGCGCCGCTCACGGTTGAAGTGGTGGCTGCCGGCACGGTGATCGTGATCAGGTGATTAGGCGCCGCTACGCAAATGTGCGCAAAATAGCAAATGTTATTTCGCGTACCACATTTTGAAGAACTTGTGGTACAATTACTTCAATCTTGCTAAGGGCATTTCCCAGCACCGAGCTGCCGGCGGTGTCATGGCGGGCGAAAGACTGAAAGGAAAAGACGATGGAAAAGAGCAGCTCTTGCCGTTTTGGGGCGCATTGCCTTTGGGCCGTTGCGCTGGTCTCCGTGTTGGTGGGATTTTCCGCGTTGGCGGTTGACATCCCCGATCCCGTGATCTGGTGGGATATGGAAGCCGTGTCGAACGGCAAGATCGCCGACCGGTCCGGTAACGGACACGACCTCACGCTTGGTGCCGGTGCGTCGCTGACGAATGGCTACTATGGTGTAAACCGTAGTACGCTTTTCTTCAACGGAACGAAGAGCGCGTATGCGTCTTTTAGCGCGCCGGCGTTCAGCGGCAGCAGGACCGTGTCGTTCTGGACTTGCCGAGAGCCGACTGGCGGGCCTTGGCGGGACGAGAGCTCGAGCAACAACCTCTATCCATACATTTTCTTCTGGCGGCCGTTTCGCCTCCATTTCTACAACGACGGCAACAACGGCAACCACAATATGGCCGTCTACGATCCGAACGGCGTGCGCTACTTTACCGCCATCAGTCTCTACGGGCGCAAGTTGTGGTCGCATGTGACGTTGACGTTCGAGGTGACCGAACAGGAGGGGAACGTTTCCTATGTCAAGTTCAAGTCCTACGTGAACGGACTGTTGCAAACGGCTCCAGACACTGTGTACTGCATCACGAACTTCGCGACAACGGCAGGTTCGTCCACGCTCGGCAACAATGGCACGAATGGAGATCGACCTGTCTTTGGCGCGATTGGCGAGGTACGTTTGTGGGATTCCGTGCTGACACGTGAACAGGTCGCCGCCGACTACGAGCGCAGCCTGGAAGGGCATGGCGCGCAGATGCTGGGGCACTGGACGTTTGACGACACGGAGACGAACGGATCTGGGCAACTTGTGATCAAGGAGGCGACGGGACTTTCCAGTTCCATCACATGCGGTCCGGCCATGACTTTGTCAGAGGACGGCGTGGAGGGGAAGGCCATCGTGTGCGACGGCACGACGAACACGTGGGGAACATCCGGCGTGATGTCCTATTCGCTCGGTGACTACACGTGGGCGCTCTGGTTCAAGCAATCGCTCGAGTCGCCATTTGACCATATCGCCAAGGTGGGCGAGGATAACCGTGGACCGCGCATCATCGTATACAGCAACGGCAGTTTCCACCTCAACGCCAAGCCGGGCGTTACGCAAGGCAGCATCTACACGCACGGCGGCGGAACAGGTGCCGTCGACGGCCAGTGGGACATCCCGCTCGGGAAGACGCCGGGCGAATGGAACCATTTAGCGATCGTGACACGTTTCACGACCGAGACGAACGTCTATCAGGACATCTACCTGAATGGCGAGCTTGCGTATACGACGACGGAAATTCCCTCTCCGGCTATTGTCCATTCAAGTACCGGACTGCTATTCGCCAACCTTGATAACCATAAGCGTCCGTTTGAGGGGATGGTCGACGACCTCCGCGTCTATGCGGGCGCAATTTCATCCAACACGATCCGCCGCCTCTACCGGGGCGCGGCGGCGGTGGACGCTGGCGTGGACTTTTCCGTGGCAGGAGAGGTGGCAACGCTGTGCGGCGCAATCGGGAATTCGGCACCGCAGGGTTTCCGCAATGGATACGCCGGAACGCCGCGCTGGACGCTCGTTTCCGCTCCGGCTGGCGGCGAGGGCGCGGCGATTCTCCAGCCTGACAGTCCCGTCACGTCTGTTACGCTCCCTGCGGAAGGCTCTTACGTGTTCAGGCTCTCCAACGTGCTGGAGGACGTTGGGCTTGAACGTCACGACGAGGTGACCGTGACGCGTGTCGCGGCGGCGGGTGCAGCGCCCACGGTGACACTGGCGTCGGCGACGGCATCTGGCGTGGAGAGCGTGTCGGTTGAACTCGCGGCGACGGTGACGGCCGGCGCGCGCGTGAGCTGGTCGAAGGTTTCGGGACCTGGCGGTGCATGGTTCGAGCCTGCGAACGCCGCCATCACGCAGGCGCGTTTCTCTGAGGCGGGTACGTACGTGGTACGTTGCACTGCGGAGAAGACCGGCGCGTCGGCGACGGCAGACATGACCGTAACGGTGTCGGCGTTCACGCGCGCCACGACCCTGTCGGACGGACTGATTCGCTGGTGGCCGATGTCGCAGGACAATCCGTTCTGCGAGCGCGTCAGTGGCACGGCATACGCGACATCGATCCAAAACCACGCGACGCGGCTTGCCGACGGTCCGAACGGCTATTCGTTCCGCCCTGACGGTTATCAAGGATACTTCAAGGTGAACACGGACATCGGCGAGGTGAACGCCTCGGGCGTGGCAAAGGAAAACGACCCTCCGGCGGAACAATGGCGTGCAGTCAGCGCATGGATCTACCATGATTCCACCGACACCAACACGTTCAAGTCGGCGGCCATCTTCGCCGTACCGTTCACGCTGGGCATCTGGTACGACTTCAACACGTCCGACGGTACTGCTAACCAGTTAAGAACCTACCAGCAAGGCCAGGGTGGTGGGGCTGTCTATCGCAGCGCGACATTCCCGTACGATCCAACCAACCGCTGGATGCACGTCTATGCGCTTTTCGACAGGACTGGCGGAAGCGCGTTCGAGATATGGATTGATGGCGCGCAGCGGACGTTGTCCGGTAGTGGGACGTGGGCAGGACGCATCAAGCCCGCTACGTATATCGGGGGATGGCCGGCCAATGTTGATTCGACCTTGGGCAATTCCAACGGCTATTTGAAGCACAACACCACGGGTGTCGGCATGTCGCGGTGCTTTCCAGGCAAGATCGCCGACGTGCGCGTGTACAACCGCAAGCTGACGGCGCAGGAGATCCAGACGCTCGCGCGAACGTTTGGGACAGAGAACCTCGCGCTGGCGATCGATGGTTTCGCATCGGACAAGATGACTGTGGCGACGAAGAAATCCAAGGCCGTGGCGACGGCGGCGTTTGATGACGGCGAGCCGGCGGGCGGCGAGCTGACGTACCAATGGAGCATCCTCTCCGGCGATGCGGCTGCGGCGTCGTTCGGCGACGCGACGGCGCGCGAGACCACGTTCACGTCCACGGCGGTTGGCACATACGTGCTCCAGCTGGCCGTCTCCGACGGCGAGCGCACGTCCTACTCCGCGCCGCTTACGGTGGAGGTCGTGGCCGCCGGAACCATCGTCGTGATCAAGTGATAACCTGCCTTGGCAAGCGCACCGAGAGCGTACTTCCTATTTTGAATACAAGATCACCCTTGCGGCTATATCAATATATTGATATAATATCTGCGGCAAGGAGAAAATGGAATGAAGATTTACCATGGTTCGCCAATGGAGATTCCAAAGCCGTTGTTGAGCAAAGGAAAGCCCAATAACGACTATGGGAGGGGTTTCTATTGCACGGAAGATGTTGAGATGGCGCGCGAATGGGCCTGCAAGGGGAAGGAGCCTCCGGGCTTTGCAAATGCATACGAGCTTTTTGCAGATGACCTTTCTTTCTTGAATCTTTCTGCACCTGAATACACGATTCTGAACTGGATCGCCGTCCTCCTTGCCAATCGGACGTTTGCGCTGGATTCCGACATTGCACTTGAGGTTCGCGACTATCTCATTGCGAACTTCATGCCGCCCGTCTCGGAATCTGATGTCGTCATCGGCTATCGTGCCGACGATTCCTATTTCAGCTATGCCGACTCCTTTGTCAACAACGCGCTTTCGGTGCGGCGGCTAGATGAGGCGTTGCATCTTGGGCGTCTTGGAATGCAGGTGGCTCTGCGAACCGAACGAGCGTTTAAGAACCTGACGTATCTCGGTTCGGAGCAGGTGTCGTGGGACGAGTACCATCCGCGCTACGTGGCCCGTGATTCGGACGCGCGTTCCCAATGGCGGACTGCCGTCAAGAAGGGGGGGCGCGCCGCAGACGACGTTTTTGCCATTGACATCATCAGAAGGAATCTTCGCCATGGCGATCCGATCCTACAATGAAGTTTACCTGAATGACGCGAAGCGGAATCTGGGTATCGCGACGGACTATCTCGTAAACGCATGCGCTCTGCCGGCCGACAGGGTCGGTGGCATCTATGCGTCAAGCCCGACCATGAGTCTGTTCGAACGTGGCGATCCGGGGGTTGTCGCGGGTTTGTCCGGAACGGAACTCGGACAGCGGATTTTTCTGGAGATGCGGGCCGTCGAAGAAGCGCCTCCTCCCGTCAAGTCGTTTCCGGGGCGTTCGCCGGAATACTGGGGCGGATGGGCGCTCGCGCATTTCCAATGGCATTGGTGCAAGTCGTTTCGCTGGATATTTGCCCGCGTTTCCTTGTCGGACGTCCTTGCAAAATACAGCGTCTACCATGAAATGGACATTTCCCGCTTTCTTGAGGACTTCATGTGCGAGTTGGCCTCGGTGGAAACGGAGAAGAACCTGCGTCGCATACGTCGCGCCGCTGGCTACTCGCAATCGGAACTTTCACGGCTTTCAGGCGTGAACATCCGCAACATCCAGCTTTACGAGCAGGGCGTACAGGACATCAACCGGGCGTCTGCCGCCACCCTTGCGTCGCTTGCCCGCCCGCTTGCCTGCTCAATCGAGAATCTGATGGAATAGAGCAAAGGAAGAAAAGATGAAAAAGAGAGTACTACTGGCCTGTTTGATGGCGCTGGGCGCGTGTGCCGGCGGCGCGATCAACGTGTTCAACCTTGACAGCACGCACTACACCGGCAGCGAGTTCGGCGACGACAAGATGAACGCCGAGGGGCTGCGCGAATACGTCCACCGCATTCTCGGCCACGGCGCGTTCACGCACTTCTTCATCTGCCCGGGCGCGCAGGTCACGCTGTGCGACACGAAGACGATGTCGCCTTCCTGGTGGCGGACGGGCGAGCCGGGCGTTCCGCTGAACGACCACATGCGCCGCAACTACATGATGTTCACGAACGGCGTCGACACCATCCAGGTGGAGATCGACGCCATCCGCGCGCACGGCGTCTCGCCCTGGCTCTCCATGCGCATGAACGACAACCACAACGCGAACGAACCCAAGGCGTGGCTGCATTCGAAGTTCTGGGTGGAGCATCCCGAATACCGCAAGCAGGGAGGCTTCAACTATTCCATCCCCGCCGTGCAGGACTACCACTTCGCCTTCATCGAGGAGATGCTGGCGCGCTACGACGTGGACGGGTTCGAGTGTGATTGGATGCGCTGGCCGATTCCGCAGGATCCGGCGGTGCTGACGGCGTTCATGCGGCGGACGCGCGCGGCGGTGGACGCGGCGGCGAAGCGTCGCGGGCATCCGATCCTGCTGGGCGTGCGTGTCTCTTCGCGTCCGGCCGCCGCGTTGGCCAAGGGCATGGACGTCGCCGCGTGGGCGCGGGAGAAGCTCGTCGACTGGGTCGTGCCGGCCAACTTCTTCAGTTCGGTGGATTTCGACATCCCGTTGGGCGAGTGGCAAAAGATTGTCGCGGACGCCGGATCGTCCGCGCTCGTCATCCCCTGCCTCGACACCGGCGTGGTCACGCAAGACCCGACGACGAAGCGGCGTTCGCCGCGCCGCATGCTCACCTTGGCGGAATACTGCGGCTGGGCCGGGCGCATGTACGAGCGCGGCGCGCCGGGCGTGTACTTCTTCAACCTCTTCACCTACTTCGAGGCTCCCTATCACGTCACGGACACCACCCCGTGGGATTTCATCGTCACGCACGGCCTCACGCCGGAATCCATCAAGGGCCGCCCCGCGAGCATCCCCGCCAACTGGTGGTACGAGCCTTGAAGACAAAAAATGATGAGACGCTGAAGCTTGCGGGAAACGGCTGGGATTTGGTAAAATCATCCCACTTAAGATCGGAGATAGAAAAATGAAGAAACTGGCCTTTGTGGCGTGTGTGGCGACGGCGATGGTTTACGGTGCCGATGTTGTCTATTTGCCGAACGCGAAAGAGAACGGCATCTACGACTGGAGAACGGTCGGCAACTGGTACACGGTCAACGGCGGCGCGTTGGGGGCGTTACCGACGGCTGACGATACCGTGTACGTCACGAACACGACGTTCGCCACGGAATGGGTGGTCATACCACCTGCCGCCGAAATCTCGATCAAGGCGCTCAATCTGCAAATGTACAAGAGCGGGAGCCCGCACGGTATCCGCATGAAGATCGACGGCGGCACGCTGAATACGACAGCTTCGTCATGCGTGGGCCAACAGAATCCGGAGACTGTCCTGTCGATCGAGAACGGCGGCAGGTGGAACGCCTCTTCTGACGTGCGCGTCGGGTACGGCGCGGCATCGAACTGCGTGTTGAGCATAGACAAGGACAGTGCGTTATATTGCAAGAACCTCTACATACACTACGGCGGCGGGACGGGCCCTACCGGTTGTCTTGCCGGGCGGGTGGAGAACCACGGTACCGTCTCGCTTACCGGAAAATTTTGGATGTCGCACCGCGACAGTGGCAGCAGCGCATACGGTTCTCGACTTGACAACTATGGATCCTTCACGACACCGAACTCGGAGTTCCTCATAGGGCGCGTACACAGGTCGCACGCGGTGATCTGCAACCATGCGGGCGCGACGATGACGATCGGCGCTGCGACGGCGTATATCGCCTATCAGACCAATTCGACGGCGTGCGTGACGAACGACGGAACCATGTCGTTGAAAAACTTCTCGCTGGGAGCGCGGGTCGGCTCCGTCGGCATTTTCAGGAACAATGGACAGTTGACAATCGACGCGACCAGCACCGTGTCGGTCGGCGGCGGTTCCGAAGCGGACGCGTCAGGCATTTTCGAGAACTACGGCACGGTTCTGTTTGGACAATCGCCTCAGCAGTTCAACATCGGGAACTACGGTTACGGGCGTTTCGTGATTGCACACGACATGAACTATCCTGACTGCACAATCGAAGGCAGGAGAAAAACCATTTACCTTGGCGTGAAACCGGACTGCAACGCATACGGCGAGCTTATCATCACGAACGGCGCGACGCTGACGATGACGAATGGGGAAGTGCGCATCGGCCAGCAGACATTGGGGACGGGCGTGGTGGAACTGTACGAAGGCTCCCGTCTTGAGGCGCCCTACGCGGTCACTGTCGGCCCTTCGGCACGTTCAATCAACAACGTCCTGCGCATGCGCGGCGGAGAATTGCTTCTGCTGAACAATGCGACGGAAACTTCATTTTCTCCCCAGAACAGCAGCATTGCGGCCCTGACCGTAGGATCGCCTACGCATAATGCCGATCTCAGCAACGGCTTGTTGGAGGGTTGGGGCGTAATCGGCAAGACGGATCCGGCGTCCAGCTCCGGAAACAACAAGGTTGGGCTTGTCCTCTACAACGGCGTGGTACGGGCAGATGGTGCCGGCGTGGCTCGGGACTTGGACATGAGGTTGTTCCAAGACATGAACAAGACAGCCCCGTCGTCGAATTCGTGCGGTACGAACGGCTGGTATGCAGTGGGCAAGGGGCGTCTCCGTTATCCTGCGCGTTACCACTGCAGGGGAACGGCGCGCATCGTCGGCGATTGCGCAACGCGTGCCATCTCGACGGAGAACCTGCCGCTCGTCAACTCCTTTGGCGTCACGTTCCCCACGACGGACGATCAACTGCTCGCCAACCGCGCCATCTACGCGGATCTGTATGCGTCAGACCGCACGGACATGCCCGCCGGTCTGCCGGAAGCCTATCCGGGAGCGACGGCGCTCGGCGTGTGGCACATGGCCTTGTCCAGCGACGTAACGGAACCGAAGTCCAACAAAAAGGTCACAGGGTTCGGCTCGGCCGACATCCTGCTCCACTACGACAGGGCCAAGTTGATGAATCTGAAGAAGAATGGCGCGTGGCCGGGCGACTTGCAGCTGGCGTTCTGCGTCCATGACGGCACGGCGGCGGGCGGCTGGCGCACGGTGGCGTGCGTGGAACCGGACGACAATTCGCCGTTCATCACGGGACGCGTGACCGAATCAAGCGAGACGTGGAACCTCGGCTGGTTTGCCGTCGTGCCGGTTCGGCAGACCGGAACCATGGTCATCTTCCGCTAACCTGCGCCCTATGAAGTTATAGAAGAGGAGGATGCACATGAAGAAAATGCTGGCTGTTTGCCTCGTTGGTGCGTGCTGTGCCGCATGTGCGGAGGGCGTGGTCGAGACTGGCAAGGTGTTCGGCAAGCCCGTGAAGATGGAGGGAACCGCGGCCAAGATGATGGCGGTGTGCCTGGAGGGA
>JAEEGH010012526.1_pt1 | contig 18991 bp, 24 predicted proteins | sample 9134181 | NCBI WGS metagenome assembly JAEEGH01 (sample SAMN16246544, study PRJNA631951) | gut metagenome | biome: gut microbiome; feature: rumen; material: DP-attached | host: Bos | place: Iran: Karaj | collected 2018-10 | reverse complement strand
GGCAGAGTATTTCACGGAGAAAGAACTGCCCCAACTCAATGGTGCTTTCATTCAGTTCATGGAGTGGGCAAAGGAAGATCCGTTCTGGTCAACTCGGCAGAAGTCCGAAAGACAAAGAGCTGCCGAGTTCAAATCTCAAATGCTGAAGGAGCAGGAAGAGACCATCCGGCTAATCAAGGAATGTGAGAACAGAGCCAACGAAGAGCTACGAATTGCCGAAGCGGTTTTGGAAAACATAAAGACGAAATTATAATATCACCGAAAGCGTGGGCATTGGCGACTTATTTCTGTACGTGATGTATCATTGAAGTTTCCGAGGTTTCATGGCCACGCCGAATATAGCTGATGCTTTGATACTGCTGCCTGTGAGGGTGGCAGTATCTTTTGGGCGGCATAAGACAGGGCTAGACAGATTCAAAGCCACCCCCTTTTCTTGTCAATAATACAAATAGCCTTTACCTGAACAATGCGGACACGTCTTCCTCCTGTTATCATTTAATCCTGTTCCCCAACCTTTGCCATTACAAGTGGTACAAACATGTTTTTTTACACTTTGATTATTTGATGATTTATTTGTTTTAGTCCCCACTTTCTTGTATGTGTTACCTGTTTGGGAAAAGGTTTTGTTCAAATTTACAACCATCGTTTGAGGTTGTTCTTTGCTTGTTACATATTTGTAACGAGGTGCGCCCCACGAATCTGTTCCATTTAATTCTCCTTCTATGATTCTCAATCCAGTTGATTTTCCATATAATTGGCGATTCTTTGTTTTTTCAATTTTAAAACGCCACAATAAAGAGTTCCGTCTTTCTGGATAATATCTTGCTGCCTCTGTTTCGGGTACAACACATGAGTAAAGCACTTGCTCTTGTCCAATAGAGCCATCGCTATATTTGTGATTCACCACAGATACTAGGGATTTTGGATATGTGAGACAGAAACTATATCCCCATCCATAAATGCCAACTAAAACATGGAAATAGCCTCTTTCATTACTTAGCTTATATGCCAGTATTTTATCATTCCTAAGTTCAAATGAAAATTGGTGGCTTTCCAAATTATATTTTAATTCTCTAATATCACTCTCATCTGGTGAGAAGTACATTTCATATTCATCTTCAAATAAATATTCCTTCTCCTTATTGAATCTAGGTAGGTATACATTCTTGTATTCTTCTGATTGAGAAAAAACTTTTTTTTGAACATCAGTAGAAATTCCTGGAATATCGTAATACCCAGCAACATCGCCATTTAACAACTTTTCTATCTGAGAAAAACTGCTGTAAATGATATTACCACTATAGTCTCTATGAGGTATACCCAAATATTTATGAAGCGTGTGTACATATTGAGGTTCACCTTGCGCTTCAATTCCAATAGAATAAATAAAAGCGATAAAAAATAAAAATAATCTTTCCATATTATCTTAGATTTAATAGTTATCTGTAAGTGATGTCATTATTCTCCCATTATTGTTACCACCAGTTTCCTTGCCCCACCATAATTACGGAACTCACAAAAGTAAATCCCCTGCCAGGTTCCCAGGTTCAACTTGCCGTTGGTGATAGGAATAGTAATGCTGACTCCGCTTAGTGTTGACTTTGCATGAGCTGGCATATCATCAGAACCTTCCAAGGTATGCTCATAGTAGGGCTGATTCTCTGGAACCAGACGGTTGAAGATGGTTTCCATGTCAACCCTCACGTCTGGATCACAATTCTCGTTGATGCTCAGTCCACAACTCGTATGCTTCGTGAAGATATTGATAATACCAGTCTTAGGCAGCTTCGGTAGCTGACCAAGAATCTCACTCGTCACCAAATGAAAGCCTCTCGACTTGGGCTTTAATGTTATTTCTATCTGTTGTACCATAGTCTATAATACTAAATGTTTCATTGAATGACCTCCCCATTGGCTGTCACCCTCATACTGGAAACCTACGGAGCTATAGAAAACCTCGCCCTCTGGATTATCCTTATCGACAAGCAGTCCTAGACGCAAGTGCATCCGTTCAGCCCTTTTCTTGGCAGTCATCACCAGTTTCTTGGCGATTCCCAAGCGACGATATTCAGGGAGAACGGCTAAAGAGTCAAGGTATAGCTCTCCTGCCTGTGTTTCATCGTCTATGCCTGTGTGATCTTTTCCCAGATACTCTTTGGCGGCTGCTATGAATGCCCGACGCAATCTCTTCAAACGACCACCATCATAGTTGACAGCAACACCAACGACTTTGCCAGAGATCATAGCAACAAAGGTATTCTTATAGCTGTACTGTGACACATCAGCTTCCACCAGAGAAATCATCATCTTCCTGAAATCCTCCAGTCCATGACCCTCACCACAGAAATATAGGCAACATTCGTCAGTCATGGCCATCATTATCAGGTCTGCTATTTCGGGAGCCTGATCCTTGGTTGCCCATTGTATCTTTGGTTTGGGGAAAGTATATCGCCCTGTCAACAGACTTTTCAAGTAAGCCCAAAACAGAGGTTCGCCAGGGCGTTGCTTGTTCTCAATGTACTCAGGGTATTCAGAACACTTCATCACATCCATATCATAGGTATCATCGGGAAACTTCACCATAACCACAACCTGCTCGTTCATGTGACTTGGTTTTGGATCTTGTTCGCTTACCTTATGCCAGAATGAACTCTTGCCAAACTTCACACCAGCGTCATAGGCTTTAGCCAAATCATTCTCAGTCAATGGCAACTTGGCTTTCTTCATATACTCCTGGGCGTACTGTTTGGCAGGTCTCTCACGATGGGTAAGCTGGTTCTTGGTTTCCCACGTCCAATATTGTCGTAGCTCTGCCACGATGTCATCCCAGGACTGCATCGTAAATGTGCCAGTTCCCATCTGGAGGATAGTGTACTCGATGCCCGACCAACCACGGAATAGGTTTGTCTCACAGAAGCCATTCCTGAGATAGAAATCCTGTCTGCGTCGCCTAATTTCCCTATTGTCGGCTGACTCTTGTCTCGTCGATTCTATATCCATCACCAAGGATTGTCCTCGATATTTCCCGACTACAAGCGGAAGAATCTGTTGGCCATATCCCTTGCCTCTAAGATCTTCCCTCACGGCAAAGTACCAGAACCAACTAAATGAGGGTCTAGGATAGACGATGGTGAGGCCCACGAAGTCCTCTCCCTCATAGTAAGCCGTGAAGTCAAGCCCCATTTCAGAGATAAGCCGTGTCAGGTCATCCCAAGGAATTTGCTCTTCCACAGGGAAAGCCGTCTCATAGAGCTGCTTTATCTGTTCGTCAGCGTTGGCCGCTGTTATTTGTTTCGTCGTCATAATTGTCTATAATTTGAATCTACGCCATAGCCACCTTGGAATCCTGCGCCAAAAGGCAGTCAGGACACGATATTTCCAGTCAATAACACGGATGTGCTTCTTGTGGTTGATGGCATATACTATCTCTTTTGCTACTGCCCCAGGCTTTAGCATCATGGGGTAATGATAGTCACCACTGAGTAGAGCCGTATCAACAAAGCCAGGGCGTATATCTGTGAAGCGAATGTTCAGTCCACGGTTCAGTGCTAGCTGTTCTAGAGCCTGTAGATAAACGTTCTGCATGGCTTTCGTTGCTGAATAGGATGGTGCAGGGCCAAGTCCCTTTGTCCCGGCAATGGATGTAATAGCTGCGATGTGTCCCCCACCGTGACTGGCGAAGTATCTATATGCCTCGCCTATCATTCTCGTAAAGCCGACTCCGTTAGTCTGTACCGTAGCCAGTTCAATGTCCTCTTTCAATTCCCTGTTCTGCTTGCCTATCCCCGAAGCATAGAAGAACAAATCCATGCCTCCGATCTTCCTGATAAGCTGTTGTAATGCTTCGGTTGCCTCATTTTTCGTAACATCGATACGCTCACCGGCAACAGCACCTATACCTTGCAGCAGTTCCACACGTCGTGCAGCAACACCTACCGTCCAGCCTTGCTCTATCAGCAGCTTTGCTACCTCCAGTCCAATGCCAGACGAGGCTCCTATTACTATTGCTTTCTTTCCTTGCTGCATACTTAGTTCTTTGCTACTGGCATCCATACTTATTTTTAAAATGAGTGATGTTGACGCATTGTCAAAGCCTTATGACCAAAATATTTTTCAGCATATATTAATATCGAAAGCCCTCTTAATAACTCATATCTGCATCGGTAATATAAATGGATGTCCAGCTAAATCTATAATCATCAATTACTAGCCTTGGATCGCATACTAATTTAAAGAACTTGTACTTCTTTTCTTTCAATAGATAATACATAAATTCATATGTACAATCTTTGCTAAAAAGAGAAGGTCGCAATTTTGTTTTATGATCTCCAGTTGTTATATTGATTGCATTTGATGCAGTCGACCGAAAAGTATCGAGACTTATATATTCTTCTTCTGCATCTTCGTCGAATACGACTCCAATATATGGTTTACGAATTATTATTTCTCTACCATGATAATAGCAAGATGGAATTTCTTCTATAACTATCGTTGGATTTTGAAAGCTGTCCAAGAATAATTTAAATTTACTTACTTTTTTTTCCTTTAGTTCGCGATTTATGAAGCGAGTATCTATTCTTTTTGTTTTTGTAACGACATTACAAGCATTATTTAATCCTTCTGTACATAGTTTGAAATCTTCGAAGGAACCATCTAGCCACCAACTACCATGTATTATTTTTTCGTTTGTTCTAAATAATTTTCTCTCCTCCCTCATTGAACAATGGGGACATTTTTCATTTACATTATAAGCTCTATGGCATTTAGGACAAATTTGTAACATATGATATATGAATTTATATAAGACGAACATTAAAAGTGTACTCAACTATATTTCTCTAAGATCTCCAATATAATCAAATTGGTTCCACGGGCATTCTGCTTTATATGCAGCTACTAACTCCCATGGCACGAAAAGAGAAATTTTTTCTGGACATGAATCTTTGAAAGCATCTTCTGAGGTTATCGGAACTTTATTCGCATAACAAAAAACATTAGTAAGTTTAGGACACCCCTCAAATGCTTGATATCGTATATTAGTGACATTTTTACCTATACTGACTCGGGACAAAGATTTACACCCTGAGAATGCAGAGGGGCCAATGATTTTTACACTATCCGGAATAGTGATAGATTTTAGTTGGAAACAAGCCAAAAATGCGCTAGAACTAATATCAACTATACTATTGGGTATTTTTACAGAAGATAAATTGATACAACCACAGAAAGCTTCGCATCCGATATCCATTACACTTCTTGGTATAACGACAGACTTCAAACCCCGACAAAACTGAAAAGCTTCTCTTTCTATTGATGTTACACTATTTGGAATGGAGATGGAAGTAAGTTTATCACAGTACTCGAAAGCATGATTTTTTATATACTTTACGCTATCAGGAATGGTAATAGAAGTCAGTCTTGTACATCGACTAAAAGCATATTCTCCTATGCTTGTCACATACCCAATGCCATCTTCGAATTCTACGAATTTTGGAATTTGAATATCACCTATATATTGATTATCTTTATACTTAATGACTTCGACTTCATTCATAATAGATACATATTTGTACCAAACGCCGTCAAACTCAAATTCTCTATTCAGATTATCTTCCCTTATTGAAACTATTTTATTGAATTCATTCCATGGCACTGAATTTTTGTATAGATCTATTGTTGAGTTAAGAACATGAAGTGAGGAAAATTCAATCAGAGAATCCATAAAAGCGTCTTTAGCTATATTTGGAACATTGTCTGCCAGACAAATTACATTAACAAGTTTTCTACAACCTGAAAAACAATTATGAGAAATAGAACAGACTTTCTTTCCAATTATCACGGAGGTTAAACGGGTGCAACCACAAAAAGCATAGCCATCAATGCTGGTTACACTATTGGGTATTGTGATGGAAGCTAAGTTGCTGCAATCCTTGAAAGCAGCCGCATCGATGCACGTCACACCATCAGGAATATTAATAGAAATAAGGCCACAACAACCTCTGAAAACGCCAAGGTCAATGCATGATATTTTTGGTGGAATATTGATAGAACTCAGACTGCTACAGCCATAAAAAGCCATACTTCCTATGCTAGTAACTGTGTTTGGAATTGTGACAGAGAGAAGCCTATCGCAACCATAGAAAGCATTTTCGTCAATACTCCTTACAAGACAAACAATACCGTCAAATTCTACGCTTTGAGGTATTTCAATGTTATCTTTGTATTTGTTCTTGTTCTTATATTGGATAACTTTAGCTTCATTATTATCAGTATCAATTTCGAACCAAATACCTTGAAATATAGCTTCTTCCATCATAACGCTTTTTAGATTGCTTTATTAAAATAATGAGTTTCTTGTCGCCAGTCAGTAGACTTTCCCGCCTCTTTCCATGCGATGAGACCACCCTTCAGATTAACACACTTATAGCCAATATCAGCCAACCGCCCAGCAGCATTGGCAGAGCGACGGCCACTTCTACAGTATATAGCTATCTTCTTGTCAATAGGTAATAATGACTTCGCTTTCTCCACGAAATCGGATTGCTTCTGGTCAATAAGGATAGCTCCCTTGATATGACCCTCATTGAACTCATCGACAGTGCGCACATCCAGAACTACGACGTTAGTATCTGCCACTAGTTCTGCAAAGCCCTGAACGTCGGTATTCTCATAGTTGTCCTGACCGCAAGCTGTTGTAAGCCCAAGTGCAGCCAGTAGGAATGTTAGTATCTTCTTCATTTGTTTTTTGATAATTATGTGATTATATTTCCATCTTTATCTATTTTCAGGAATAGACCCTTGTTGTCTTTTACCGTTGCCACTCCATTATGAAAGCTATCGGCAAAATCCCAGGTGCAACGAATGGCTATTACACCTCCCATATCAATATAGCCCCATTTATGTGGGTTAACAATGACTTTATGGAAATCTTTTACCGCCGCTAAACCTTCAGAAAAATCTAGTGCTTCAATCCATTCACAAGGTATTACTTCTTCACCAGTTTCATCAATAAACCCCCATCTATAATTTTCGTTAGCGACTCTGGCAAGACCTTCGGAAAAATCGGAGGCATTCCTCCATTTACAAGGTATGATAACTTCTCCCGCTTTATTTATAAAGCCCTTCTTGCCCTTTTTATCTTGAACCAGTGCCAGTCCTTTGTTGTATCGATGGGCAAACATCCACTGGCAAGGAACCACAACAGATCCTGTTTTATCTATAAAGCCGTATTCCATGTTTTCATTTCTCACCCTGGCAAGACCTTCTACAAAAGAATCAGACCACGGAAAGACACACTTAACAACCACAATACCTTTTGTATTGATATAAAAATGATTATTATCAAAGTCTTCGACGTATGCTAGTCCGTCACTAAATTCATAAGCATATTTCCATCTGCATGGAATAACAACATTCCCTTGCTTATTCTCAAATCCCCATTTCCCATATTTCTTTGTACGGAAGAGATTGACACTCTGAATAGTATTTGTAGACATTTGCATGTTCATGTTCACTTTAATTTTATCACGTCAGACCACCTCGTAGTCGGATTGGGACTTCGATGGTCATGTTTGATGGCATTGGCGAAGACATCGGCCTTGCCCTTACCGTCTTTTCTTGTATATTGCTGCGCTCCCAAGACAATAGTCTCAGTGCCGTGGAGCCTGTTAATCCTGTCTACCACTTCATCGAGCCGTTTCATCTTCTGGAACTGTTCAGCATTTATATCGAATAGGTCTTGCTGGATGGGGCTGTCAGCACCGATACCCATAACGATGACCCCTGCTTTTTTGTATTGATAGCCCTGCCTATAGATCCTTTTCAGCACGTCGTTGGCTGTCTGAACAATGGTAATGGTAGAACTGGTAGGTGTGATAAGCCTCTGTTCCTGAAAATTCCAATACTGTGCTAAGTCCTCTCTGAAAGCATTGGTATTGAGGAACACGCCAACGGAAGATGCGACTGTTTGCTGCTGTCTCAGTTTCTCAGCACACCTTGCAGCGTAGTTAGATACCTGTGTCCTAAGATCTCCCAAGTCCGAAATCATGCCATTAAACGAGCGACTGGTGCATATACTCTTCTTCTTTGCCAGTTCTTCATTCGGCACAACATCCTCTCCGTTCAACTCCTGCCAGGTTCTGATGATATTGATATTATTGAACGTCAACCTAACCCAATCTTTATGGTGCTGGGCAAAATCGTAAGCTGTCTTAACTCCCAGGGATTCTAGTTTGGCAGCGTATCTTCTGCCGATGCCCCAAACTTCTTCAATCGGGTACAGTTTCAGAGCCTTGATCCGCTTCTCGTCGCTGTCAATCATACAGCAGTGACGGTAGCCCTGATATTTCTTGGCAAAGTGAGAGGCCATCTTAGCGAGAGTCTTATTGGGAGCCAGACCGATGCTGACAGGCATCCCAACGTACTGCTTTATCTTTTTATGCAAATCCTCGCCCCATTTCTTCAAGTCCAGATCCTCCATACCATCGAGATACACAAAGCACTCGTCAATGGAGTATCGGAAATATGCTGGAACCTCTTTGCTAATCAGGCTCACTATACGTCCTGTCAGTTCTCCGTATAATTCATAGTTAGAAGAGAATACGGCAATCTTCTGGTTTGGGAACTGTTGCGCTAACTGGAAATATGGTGTACCGGCCTTTATACCAAGTTTCTTTGCCTCATTAGACCGTGCTACTACGCATCCATCGTTGTTAGAGAGAACCACAATCGGCTTCCCCTCTAAGTCAGGCCTGAATACTTTCTCGGCTGAACAGTAGCAGTTATCACAGTCAATTATTCCGTACATTCTTCTATCTCTTCGTCATCTACTTCGTCATCAGGTACGTCCACGGGGAATTTGAGATTATGCTCTTCCACCTTCTGTTTAAACATATCTAATTGACCAGGTTCTTGATAATATCGCTTCTCCATCTGCCTTACAAAAGTCATTGGGACATGCCTTTCCATCAACTTGAACCATTTCAGGAAACCATTTATGTCCTCTTCCTTTGTAAAGTCATAGGTTCGTGTAAAGGTGCTAAGAGGATTAAGAAGGAGTTTTTTAAGTTTCTTTGCTACTTTTCGAAGTTTCCGCAAATACTGCAAATCTTCTTGTACTCCTTTTTTAGCAGCCCTTACTTTCTTGTTTGCTTCGCGCCTAACTTTCAATATCTCATCCTGCATATCATCCAGAGCAATTTTTTCGTCAGGCATCAATCCGTCATTGTCAATATGCTCCTGAATGATACCGTTTAACTTTCGGAAATTGGTAGTGAGATAATTGGCAGCTTGTTCATCTAGCGTTATTGCGAGAATGGCATTCTTCATTAATCTCCCGATAGGCTCTCTTCTTACAGCGAAATCCCAAAAGAGTTCTGTCATTTCCCGTACATCTGAAATGCTATCATATCCAAGTTCACTAAGTTTGTTAGCATCCTCTTCTGTAACCTCTAATCCTGCGGAAAAAGTGCCATAGGTTATATTATCGGTTATGAAAGGAACTAAATCCTCTTCTTTATAGGTTGGGAAGGTGCATGAAAGCCATTCCTCTTTGTACTTAATCCAGTCATTAATAGAGTCGATGAACCTCTGTGCTTGTGGTCTCCCTTCGCAGAACACCTCTACATAGCCTCTCTCTAACTCGAATACTGCCTTATGGAAAATGACGGCAAGCATATCATCATCAAGTTCAGGGTTTGTCACTCTGACTATCCGATTACTGCCAGTTCCAAAGATGAAGGGTATGCCTGTTTTCTCTATCCTTCGTCTCACAAAAGTCTTAGCCCATACCTTAACCTCTTTGCCGTCCTGGGTAATCTTGACGAGAATAGTCCTGTTCCCATAATATTTCAACAGGTCAAGGAGGTGATCTCTTGCTATTTGGAACCTATTCTCCATGCTTACTTGTCATTTGAAGCGTCATTACCATAGAACCTAAACCAATGATATGCCTGAGCCATAAGCGACCTGAATTCCTCTGGATCAACATCTGCTATAGCTGATTTGATATAAACACTCTCCGTACAACCAACATAAAGCAGTATCTCCAGAGAATTGATAGACGTGGCGTAGAGTTTTTCGTGTTCCTTGAAGTACGCTAATGCCTTGTCCTTCTGCTCTTCATCTTTAGGACGCAATACCTGGAAATGAAGATATGGAGCTGAGTTATGCACCAAATCTTCAAAGGCCGTTCCGAAATTATACTTGTTGATCCGGAACTTGTCTTTGGGAACGGCACATTGTTTAGCGTCCGTAACGTCTATTGAAATGTGATCTACCATACCTTAGAAATTAATATGTTCCTCCCCAGCCCATGTTGTATCGATGGTGATGGTCAGGCGAAGGGATGCTGATTTGATGTTGGCATGGATCTTTGGGTACAGTGGATGTTCCTTCTCTTCTGGGTTCTGGGCCACATAACTGTTTACTTTGTTGCTGAAGGTGTTAACGCTGTCGATGGTTACGCTCTGCAAACCCATTGACTCGTTATAGAACCCCTCCATACAGTCAATCACTTCTTTCTCACAGGCCATTATACAAAAGCAGCCCATCAGTATAAATACCAGTTTCTTCATATCTTCTCAAAAGTTCTAATCAGGTGAATAACAGTACCCCATACCCGGAACTCATTAGGATCATCAATACGGAACACAGGATAGTCGGGGTTGGCTGGGCGTAATTCGATATAGCCATCCTTCTTATGAGTCAGATCTAGGAATTTCATAGTGAAACCGCCATCCCACCACGCAACGATTATTGACCCGTCGTGAGGTTCTACAGCTCTATCGATAATGACTCTATCACCATCCAAGAGACCAGCATCCTTCATAGAGTCGCCCTCCACGTCGCCGTAGAAAGAGGCTTCTGGATGTCTGATATAGTCCCGGTTGAAGTCAAGTGTCTCGTGCCTGTAATCGTCAGCAGGAGAAGGATAGCCCGCCGCAACACCAGCATGTTCCAGCTCCAACTCAGTGTCGAATACGCCTTTTATTATCCTAATGTTACTCATACGTTAATTACCCTTTCCGTCGTAATCGACGAACATATTGCGTATTACGTCCTCTTGTTTACGTTCCAACTCGGCGATACGCTGTTTGTTAACTCTTATCTCATTCTCAATGGCCTCAATCTTCTTGTCCTTACCCATTATAGCCATCAATTCTTTGACAGCCTTGGTATATTCTTCGGCTATATCTCCCTCTACACCCTGTTCTTCCAGGCCTAGCAGGAGGCCAGCCGTGAACTTGGCCGTTACATATAAAATCATGGGTACAGTACAATCTTGCTCTTCCTCTTCCAAAAGAACATTAGCCAGCTTCTCGACTATCGAGTTGGCCCGATCCATGAAGTCCTTTCGTTCTGCTTTATTCATTGTCAATGTCCTCTTTTTCAAATTCTTCAAAATCTTCATCAGGCAGAGCAATATCAAAGCCCTGCTTCAATAGGTTCTGCTTGCCAGCCAGAACAATCTCTTTCTGATCCACCCCTGCCATGTCCCATGTGATGAATGTCTTTGCCTCAATTAGTGTCCCACCAAGCATGTTGCACAGACATAAGCCGTCTGTTGTCGCCATCCAATAGTCATTAGGGTACTTGACACTTGGGATGTGACCCGTCGCACTTTTAGGATTATTAGTAAGGTAAGTGTGAATAACATCCTGCTTGCTTATCGACTTATCCTTCAGGAAGCGCTCACGGTATCTGTCGAAGAAGTGAGGATGATATATGGTGTTGTGATACACGCTCCGGTTCAGCTGGGTCAGCGTTATGGCGTACATCCCTCGATTCTTAATGAACCAGGCATAATAAAAACACCCAAGCCTATTCTTGCCAGGTACTGTTTCGTCAAGGTTGAAGAACATCAGCACATAGTTGATACCCCTTGAACTCTTGAACCTCATTGGCTCATAGTATATTCTGTCCTTCAGACGAGCATTCTTAAGCATACGGGAATAGAACTTATTGCCAGCCTCTATTTTGTGATTGACTAGCTTCTTGTCCTCCCAATATACCTTCAAGATGTCATCGTATGTCATTGAGTCTACTATCATATCTATTACTCTTTATATCTTGCTTCAATTAAGAATAACCCGACGATTGCGCCACCAGCAGCACCACATATCGCTCCAAACCCTCCACCAGCAGCGCCACCAAACAAAAGACCAAGGAAGCCAAAGAATGCCATTGCCCCAAGTTTCATTTCTGTTAGATTGTTTGAAGTTGAAGTGTAAGTATTATGGGGCCTCTTCATTTCATTATTTCTATTTTCTTCTACCCGTTTCCTTTGATAACTCTTTTGAGCTATAGACTGATTGAATGGCACGTTGTCGATAGTTTTTATCTTGGAAATTGTGAGTTGTCTTTCTTTCCAAAACGAGCTATCTGAAAATGTCCGACTATTAGCAACAATACTATATTGGCCATAATAACTAACGTCTTTGATAAGGAATGTCACGACATCACCATCCTTTAGTTGATACTCAATATCATGGATTCCACCTTCTTTGATTATTTTATCTAATTCTTCTTTCCACATATTTACATTATGAATAGCTTAATGAGTAACGCAACAGACGCAACAGCGACAGTAGCGATAGATGCTACCATCCCCAGACAGCCACTCGAACAGCCCTTATTCTTGCTCAGAGCTTCTTCCAGCTGCTTCTCCAGTTGCCTTGACCTCTCTTTGGCCTCATTCAGATCCTTTGCAGCCTGGGTGTTCTGTGCTGTCAACTTCTGGAGTGATTTGTTGAGTTCACCATTGGTGTCCTGCATCTTCTTCAAACTCTCCCCGAACTCTTTAGACTGTTTGGCACTGGCCTCAGTCTGTGCCTTCAACTGTCCCTGTAGCTTACCCATCTGCTCGGAGTGGGTCTTGGTGAGTTCAGCGAGTTTCTTCTGCAAGTCTTCATTCTGCTTGTTGGCTTTCTCGTTCTGCTCTTTATGTTGCTTTTGCATAGCCTCAATCTGCTCTTTGTGCTGCTTGGTTGCCTCTTCTTGGGTCTTTGTCAACTTGGTAAGCTTCTCCTGCAATTCCTTGTTCTGCTTCTGACCTGCCTCCAGTTGATCTTTGAACTGCTTTTTGATTTGCTCAGTCAGGACGGCACGAGATTTGGTTTTCTTCTCTGACACCTCTTCAACCATCTTGGCGAAGTAGCTTCCCAGGCCATTCGGAGTGGGAGCCTCTTTGTCGGCGAGCTGCTTGATGAATAGCTTTTCCTCGACATGACCGATTGCAGCGATAAAAGCTGTTTTCAGGTTGCCGATTGCCTCTAAGACTTCTATTTCATCAAGTTTCTCGATACCACCGCCGCCACCACGAACCAAAGCAATCACGTTGAAACCTTGGCTGTCAATGGTCTTTAGTGTCTGACTGAGTTCCTGCGAATTGGAGAAGTTGACACGGTACTCAAAGAAGTCGATAGCCGCCTTTGCTGCTTCGATGCCAGCATTGAAGTCAGACATGGTAATCGATGTGGCAGCAAATACCAGTGCTACCCTTGGTCTCTGATCGATAAACAGTAGCTGCTCTAAGATGGAATCCACGTTTTTGAAGCCTTTGCTGGATTTCTGACGGCGCAGCTCCATCCGCTTGATCTCGTTTTCGTCAATGGCTTGTTCTTGTACTATCTCCACACGGCTGACAACAAGCATCAACTGAATATGACTGTTATTCTGAACTCTTCTTCCCAGAACGCCACCGACAGTCACGAGGTTGCCATCCTTCAAATCCTCGCATAGCTTGTAAGGTATCTGGAGGGTAATCTCAGTTTGCGTATTCTCGTCTCTCAGGATGTCATAGCGGCACGACCACCGGGCATCATGCTTCGGGTTCTTCAAGTAGATGCCCTGAAGGAAGATGACCTGTTTGTTCACGTCCTGTTGAGAAAGGTAGGACGTAAACATTCCAAGCAGTTCTGATGGTTTATATATAGTTGCTGGAAAATTGCTATTTAATGTCTGAATATTAGATGTCATTTCTACCCAGATGTCTTTTCTATAAGTTTAAACAGGTGAATCCCTGTTAATTCTTCAAATTTATTTTTGGTCATTTCCTCCCTAAAACGAATTTCAATCTGGCTATCAAAATAATCTTCTTTGTAAGTGAAAGATCCAACAGATGCCATCTTTGAGAGGAAACTTAACAAATATGATTCGTCAAATGAAAATGCTGCCCATATATACTCATCCGTACTTTCATAACAATCATCAGGACCTGGATCAAAAGAAGCATGTGATATTACCTGAAACTCCCTGTAGTATAAATTAGTTTTGTTATATAGTTTTGCCAAGTGACGTTTTAGATTGATGCTTAACTCTAGAGAATTAATACGAAAATCAGAACTGTTTTCACCCTTTACTTCCTTCCAGTTATACGACCCATACATTGTGTGTGCTCGGCTAACACCATCAATAAAATCTTCTAAGTCCATTGCGTCCAAAAAGCAAACTCCTGAAAATTTTCGGGATAGGACTTGCCCAATTTTGGGAGTCTCTTTAATAACAAACGTATCATATTCATCAGGGGTTGATATTTGTTTGATAATCTTTATCTCGCCATTCGGAACAAATTCTATGAAGTCAACTCCAAATGGTGCGTAACCGAAATAAGGAGATTTCCTTTTATAGCCGCCTCTTACCCTGATTATATCACAAGAAATGTTTGAATTGTCTTTTGTGAACTCTACATTTAGTTGATAGTCGGGATAATTGAATATCAATCCTCTAAAAGTAGAAAGAATTTCTTGCTGTTGCTTGCCTACGATTTCGCCCTTCCTTTCTAAAAACTCTCGACCTAAATTCATCGAAGGCCATGCATGCAAGGAACTATTATCCATATATATCAAAACAGGATTCTGAGGTTCGACAACTGCAAATATGTTGTCTGTTCCATCAATAGTTTCCCTTCCTATTGAACAAACCAAAGAATCTGCCTTAACGCTATATAGATTTGTATTATATAATTTGAATGTAAATCCTTCCCTATTCATACGTTAAAGTTTCTTTTAAATATGAAGTTAGTATCTCCGGTAAAGTGCAATTCTTCTCTTTGTTTTAAGATTGCCATATTCGTTATACTATTATTCGGTTATTAACTCTCTTTTCTCACACCCCAACAGTTCCGCTATCTTATCAAGCGTGGGCAGAGTAGGTTGGGTGACGTTATTGCACCACTTAGATACCGTCACAGTTGTTACTCCCAACTGTTCTGAAAGCCATACACCAGTCTTGTCTTTTTCAACTAATACAAGTTTTAGGCGATTTAATTTCTTCTTAGTCATATTTAATATATTAAATTTGAGGTTAAAGTTCGGAAAAATTGTTGATATAATAATGCGTGCGTACAATATTATATGTTTTTTTAACTAAAAAACGGCTCTCAGAGGGAAAATCCCGCCTAAAGAATAGGGAAACCTACCGTAAGCTTTAGGAATAATCCCAGACCTTTCGGCCCCTCTATTACGTCATAAGAGTGAAAACAAGAAACAAATTGTCTAACTCTAAAGAATAGGAGAACTGATTATGAAGAAGATGATGTTTATGGCAATCCTGATGGTGATGACCATCACTGCCAACGCAATGAGTTATAAAGAGGCTAAGAAAGAAGCCCTGTATCTGTCCGACAAGATGGCCTACGAGCTGGACTTGACAGATGCCCAGTATGATGCAGTCTACGAGATCAATCTGGACTACATGATGAGTGTTAACGGACGCAACGACGTGTACGGTGCTTGGTGGAGCCGTCGGAATACTGACCTCCAGTTTGTTTTGACTGCTTATCAGTATAAGAAATATGTGGAACTCTCTTACTTCTATCGTCCGCTGACTTGGCATAACGGTTCTTGGACTTTCAATGTCTACACCCACTACAGCAACAAGAGCCACTTCTACAAGGGACATCCGAAGGGATATGCGAGCTATAAGGGTGGAAACAATAAGAAACCTGCCAACCACTATGTTTCCATGAAGCCAAAGGGTAACAACAGTCATGGCAATGGCTCAACACGGAGGGACACCAACAAGAACACAGCCAGCAAGCATAATGGCCGTCACAACAACCAGATTGCTCAGAATAACAGCCGTGGTAACGGACCGGGCCACTTCGGACGCAGGTAATTCCGTTTGCTCTATATATGCCTGGTGACAGGACACGGGGAATCTCAGAAATGGGGTTCCCTTTTTTAATGGAAACCACCTTGACAAAGGCATCTATATTAAGAACGGAAAGATAGTAACCATTAAATAACAGATTGAAACAATTCAATTTTGAATCTTTTTGAATAATCGGATTACTGGAAAACACTCGATTTTAAAGGGTTTTCCATTTCGTTTATATCTCAATCCTATGTTTATGTTAAAAATCCCATGTTTTTGAAACCTATTTTTGGCACGTTCAAACATATTTGTTATCTTTGCAACATATTTGTTTTGAGCTGGCATTTATGAAGCAATATCAGATAGACCGTATTAAGGATTTGATGGAGTCGAGGGGTGTAACAATCAAAGAACATGCACTCAAGGCGCAGGAAATGGTATTCCAGAACCCATTGAAATTCAACGTTGTTTAACCCTTTAATAAGTGAACGTATGGGATTCTTCGACTTCTTAGATTCAAATAATCACGTATTAGCCAAGATAGACGGTGGCAAGCTTTATGACCGTAATAACCACGTTATCGGCAAAATTACATGGGGCGGTGATGTTCAAGATGCTAATAATCACACCTTGGGGCATATAAGCAGCAGCGGTGAGGTTAGAAACAGATGGTATAGCAAACTTGGCAGTGTGTCAAGGAATGGTGACGTTCTTGATTCCAATAATCATAAGCTTGGCAGCATAGATAGTTGGGGAACTGTACGAGATAGGAACGGCCACACATTAGGACATGCAAGGGGCTGTGATACCGTGTATGCAGCTGTGTTTTTCTTCTTTAAGTTTTAATAATTGATTTAATGAGTATGGACGAAAAAAATATAGAGGAATTGAAGATTTTGGAGAGAGCCGAAAAGATTGTGGAAAGACTTTTCAAGGCTCTGTATTGTGAAGATGATGGTGACACAATAGACTACCCAACCATAATGTGTGCCTTGGGGAAATTCACGGCAAGTGTTCTGCTTGCAGTCCAAGAACAAGGCAAGGTACTTGATGTTGAAGAGGATTTTATGAAAGCCGTAATGGAAGTTAAGGCTTCTATGGGCAAGGGTATGAAGATGCAGACGATTAAGGAAGAGCGTGACCGAATCAAGTTGAGGATTAAGGAGACTGAGGAAAAGATAAGGGAATTGGAACGTGAGCAAGTAGAAGCTCTTAGACGTTTCTCTATGAGTAATAATGATATTGTGAACTGAATTGAGAATTACATGCTTTATAATTGGAATATTCCGAAAACAATGTTTTTGTGATTATATGTCTTTTTTGTTATCTTTGCAAAAAATAATGTTGTGTATGAAACAAGAGAAAACCATATATAAGGGATACATTACGGATCAAGCCAACATAAATGGCTATGCAACATATAAATTGAAATGACTTGGGAGAAAAAAACGCATGTCAACAGAAATAATCACTCGAAAACTTGGTGTTTTTCGATATAAATGCTAATTTTGCACCCAAAAGAGAAAAGATGAAAAGAATACATATAGTTCTGATAACATTGGCAATTGGATTCAGCGTCAGTCTTATGGCGCAACATAAGCAGTCAGCGAAAAAAAACTAAAAAAGCAGACAGCACAAAAGTTGATTCTGTTTTAAAGATAAGGGTGCCGCCTCTTGACAGCATACCCATTGGTAATGCCAAAGATGCAGCGTAAGGTCCTTATGGACTCTTCTGTAGCGAGTATAATACCAGCGGCTGCCGGCTGAAGAACAAATAATAAGTTTTTTCCAAATATCATTATTCGTTTGGAAGCACCAAGAATACGATGATAAAATCTGATGGCATCAAGCAAAAGACAATGTTGCTCGTCGATATTTATGTGAAAGCCAATAATTCCGCTTCAAGGAGTCGGACAGGAAAGAACGGTCAATCAGTCCTTTTGCTAAAGGATGTTCTGTTGCAAAGAAGTCCAGTTCTCGCTTTATCAATCTCGCGGACATACCAATGCGCTGTCCAAACTCCTCGAAGTCTTTTCGACCGACGGTTCTTGTGTCTGATAACTTCATCCCCTCCTTGAACAAGCCTTTGTCTAATGCGAAAATCCGAGGCATACTCAGATGCAGGCTGGTATTGATGAGGTCGTATGCCGGGGCAAGGTGATATTCACCATCACCACGATTGATGAGCGAGAAGTTCTTTAGGTGAGCATCATCATTGAGGGTGAGATAATTGAACACGATGATACGGAAGAACTTTAAGATTTCGACGGGAGCAGCCTTGACATACTTGCGTATGATGTCAGCGCACTCCTCGTAACTCAGGTTACTGTACTTGAAATCGCTTCCACCATTGGCGTTCGTCAGTCCAGCAAGAGAGGCAAAATCTTCCTGGCTAAATTTCTGGCCATCAGGACCCACATCGAAACGTCTGCACAGGTAAGCTGCTTCGCCATCACGAAAGAAACATATGGAGTTAGCTGCCGTCTCTATCTGATAGACCTGAGAAGCCAGCTGCATGGTCAGATGCTCGTTGGCGGGACAATACTTGCGGTTGAACAATGCATATGATGATGGAGCAGGCTTCAGAATATATGTTCCCCGTTCATTCTCGGCAGGCTTTACCAAATGCCCCTTACCATTCAGTACCAAACTTGCCTTAGGTTGCACACCAGAAAGTGAAATGCGTCCCACATTCTTTAAATAAGCCTCATTATCAGCACTATCATTGTTAGGGCTGTCAAAGTCCAATACAGGGGATACCTCGTTGCCGTCAAAAAGTTGTTTTCGGGCTTTTGGGGAATAGGCTGTAAAGCCTTCCTGCAAAGTAGATGGGCAAACACAAAGTTCTATCATGTTCAAATTGGTTTTATGGTTACTGCTCCAATGGTGTCATACT
>JAEEGH010012525.1_pt1 | contig 18992 bp, 16 predicted proteins | sample 9134181 | NCBI WGS metagenome assembly JAEEGH01 (sample SAMN16246544, study PRJNA631951) | gut metagenome | biome: gut microbiome; feature: rumen; material: DP-attached | host: Bos | place: Iran: Karaj | collected 2018-10 | reverse complement strand
TGTTGACGTTTGGGTCTCACACAACAGGAACCCGTGAACCGTGTCAGGGTAGGAATACAGCAGCACTAAGCGGTGCATTCTGTGTGTTGTGAGGCAGCCTGGACCGAGTTAACTGTATGGGTAACGGTGATATTCTTCATTCGAAGCAGAACGCGCGATATTTTTATGCGATAAAAGAGCACCCGCTTATAGGGAAATAGTAAGATAAAAGGACATTGAACGGGATTTTTCCGTGAGATGTCCTTATTTATTGCGTTTGTAAACATGTTGTCTTATAATTGAAAATGAATAAATGTGAGCAGCGATAAGGTATTGATAGCATATCTGTATAATGACTGGAGAAGACGGTATGAATTTGAATTCAACCAATCAGGTGCCGGCCGGAACTGTGATCTGCGAAGTCGGCAAAGCGGACGGATGCATATATATGGTGCTTAAGGGCAAGGTTGTGCTTGCGACCGGAGGCGCGGGCGTCGTGATGGGCGCGGGAACTCTGCTGGGCCTTGAGCAGCTCTCGGGCAAGCCCTATCCCTATACCTGCACGGCGGTGGAGGACGCCTCGGTCTACGCGGTTTCCGCAGACTCCGAGAAGGGGCTTTTTGCCCTCCTTGCAGCGAACAAGGATTATAACGGGATCACGGTGTACAACCATGTCCGCCTGATCTCCGAGCTGTCGAAGCAGCAGGGCAAGCTTGCTGAGTGCGCGGCAAGCCTTTATGACGACATTAAGGGCTTTAATGAAGAATTCCTGAGCACCGCGCAGAAGAACAGCTGCAAGACCGGACTTCTGGCTGAGATCGCCGGCATTGAGCCTTTCTCTCCCATGACGGGAGAATGCGCGGATACGCAGCTCATGCTCGAATATTCGAAGATCCCGTATGAAGCGGTCAAGAACTTCTACGGTTTCAGCTCGAAGCTGGCCGTTGAAGAGATGAAGAGGATGACAAAGTGCGAGGATTCGCTGCTTCAGGCCTGCGCGGAGAGCGCCGATTATGTGGAAGAGCTCTATATGCTGCTGGCCGGCAGCGAGAAGAGCCTTTACCGCAATCTGCTCGGACTTGCGATCGATCTTAAGAAAAAAGGCGCCGATACTTCCGTTATCGACGATATGATAAACGCCTGCCGTGAGTATACGACTCTGGTCAAACAGCTCATAGGAACGCAAACTACGCGCAGATGGCGCGTTGACGAGGCGGCTCTCGACGAAATGTATGAGACCTACACCGGCGGCGGAGATTTCAGGGATGAGAGCGATGCCGCGGGAGCGGCGGTGGAAGGCGCACTCGTAAATCTTGTTAATTCCCTGAACAATACATTTGGGCAGCTTGTCGCATTCGGCGACTATCCGGCCGAAAAGGCGGACGCGTTCGAGGAACTGCTGAAGCAGTTCGCGGAGCTTCCGGACAAGAGCAGCACGGACGAGGCTGTCAGAAAGCTCAGAAAGGGCCTTACAGAGCATTATTACGATCTGTACAAGCGCGTTGCGCTCAATTCATTTACCCAGCCCAAGGTACCGAAGGCGGTGGAACTGTTCCTGGACATGGGCTTTGTCAGCGAAAAGCTTATAACGCCCGACGAACTGCTTCAGATCCTTCAGCTGAAGAAGACCGCGGTATCCTCTCCCTGCTCCGTTTATTACATGTCGGAGTGGCTGAGGGCCGTTTACAATGAGGAACAGGAGCCTTCGAGGAACGATCTCGGACAGGATTACGCCGAAGCTCTGCGCGAGCAGAAGAAGACCGGCCAGATCACCGAGGAAGAGGCGAAGGAGCTTATGTCCGATCCGGTCAGGAAGGTCGAATACGAGATCAACAACGTTATGGTCCATGCGAACAGAGTCGTAAACGGACAGCTCTCGATATTCGTTCCGTTCCTTTATTCGGAACAGCTCGCAGGCGATATCGACAGGGGTTACATGACATCTAAGCGCCTGAATTACGCGATCGAGGACCTTACCGCGATCGATTTCTCGGTATTCTGCCGCGAGGCGCTGTTTGTCGACGAGGAGCTCGGTATCGAGCGCGAATACGAGATGAAGAACGTATTCCCGAACTTCGTTATCTACCCGATCGCGGGCGAGAATGTGGTAATGTGGCAGGAGATCACGGGCAGAAAGCGCGACAGCGAGGGCAGGTTCTTTGCCCCGGTATTTACGTTTGCGGGCCTCAACGATATGCTGATCCGTTCGTTCGGACATTTCAGATGGGCGCTGTGCAAGACCATTCAGGGCGTTAACTGGAACAATATCCAGATCAGATCGCTGACCGCGGAATATTCGGATTACATTCAGTTCTACAAAAAGAATCACGACCTGTCCGACGAATGGAAGGACAAGGTTAAGCTGCAGATCCAGCGCGGCAGGAACAATTTAAGGCAGGTATTCACGCTGGATTACGAGGTTTGGGTAAAGGCCGAGAGCACAGGCTCCGTGCGCCTGAACAAGGTAGTGCGCGAGATGCTTGCGACATATTGTCCCTTCGCGGCAAATATCCGCGAGACGGTATGCCGCCAGCCTATATTCGAGGGAGCTTTCGCAAGGAGCAACAGAGAGCGCGCAAAGAAGGTGCATGAGCTCGAACTCCGCCACAAGGCGCTCGAGGCAAAGGGCATCGAGGTACCCGAGGCGCTCGTTCGGACGTTGGAATTCTATAAATCATTGTGATCGGCAACAACGGAGCATTTATGCTGGAAGTTAAGAACGTTATAAAGAATTATCATGGCAAAAGAGTCGTGGACGGCCTGTCCTTCTCGGTCGACAAAGGGCAGATACTCGGCATGGTGGGCGCGAACGGCGCCGGCAAATCCACCTGCGTTTCGATGATCGCGACGCTGAACAGGCCGGACGGCGGGACCATATTGTACAACGGAGAAGACATTGTCTCCAACCCGCGCGCGATCCGTTCGAAGATGGGATTTGTACCTCAGGACATCGCGCTGTACGAGACACTCTCGGGCATGGACAATCTCCGCTTCTGGGGTAAGGAATACGGAGTGGAAGCGGCCGGACTCGACGCTGCGATAGAGAGAGTATGCCGGATCATCAGCTTTGACCGCGATATGCTGAAAAAGCGGGTGAGCGAGTATTCCGGCGGAATGAAGAGAAGACTGAACATCGGCGTCGCGCTGCTGCATGAGCCGGAGCTCGTGGTGCTCGATGAACCCACGACAGGCATTGACATTCAGTCGGGCAGCCAGATCCTCGACGCGATCGGGAATCTTCGCAGGCAGGGCACGGCGGTGGTCTACGTCGGTCATTATATGGAAGAGGTTGAGAGGATATCCACGCATATCTGCGTGATGGACGGCGGCAGATGCCGCGCGTTCGGCTCGAAAGAAGAGCTGCTTGAAACCCCTGAGGGAAGGATAACGCTTGCGGAGCTTTATACGAGGCTTTGCGGGCAGCAGTAATGTAAGCGGGAAAAGTAATAGGAAAGCAGGTGCAGACTTTGGAACGGTATAGGAATTTTGTCCGTCTTGAGCAGATGAAAGAGAACATCAGGGCAGGTAGGAACGAAGAGGCCCTGAAGCTGGCAGACTGCCTGAATCCGGCAGCGGTCAGGAGTAATTCGGATCTTACCATCATGTCTGATCTATATCTTGAGAGCGGCATGCTCGCGAAGGCGGGAGCCTGCCTCGACGAGCTCTATTCGCGCAAAAAGACGCGCAGTATCCTGATGCAGCTCATCAATCTTTCGGTACGCCTCAAAAAGGTCGAGGAAGCGGAGAAGTATTACCGCGAATTCAAGGCAATGGCGCCCGACGATTTCTATAATTACATTTTCCGCTACAGCATAGACAAGATCAAGGGCAGGAACTACGACACCCTGATCGAGCATCTTGAGAAGCTCAAGGCCACGGAATACATCGATTCGTGGGCGTATGAGCTCGCGAAGCTTTATCATAAAGCAGGCAGAAAGGATGACTGCATCCGCGAGTGCGACGACATAGTCATCTGGTTCGGCGACGGCGAATATGTTGACAGGGCGAAGGCTCTGAAGGCTTATTATCTCGGAGAACTCTCGGGAGTAATGCGTCCCGACAGGACCGAAACGGCAGAGAAGGCGGAAGAGCCCGAAGCTGCTGCGGAAACCGAAAATGCACAGGCAGCCGACGATTCCGGCATTGTTGAGATCATCGGAAGCGTGGAAGAAGCGGCCGCGGCGGCATTGTCCGAAGAGGAGAATGACGACGATATGGTGGTCGTTCCGGAGAAGGAAGCAGAGCCCGAAGACGTGCCGGAAGAGACGGAAGAAGCCGAAGCGTCAGAGGATGAATTTGCAGGATCAGAAGCGGTTGAAGCAATAGAAGAAGCTGTGCCCGAAGCGTCCGCAGAGGATTCCGGGGAAGAGGATTTTGCCGAGGATCTTAAGGATTTTGAGGCGGATATCGACGACATAAAGATCGCGGACGAAGTATTTGCGCAGATAGAAGGCTACGAGGGCGGCTACATCGAGGTGGAGCCCGTGGATGTATCGGGAGTTATTAACGATGAAGACTTTGAGGAAAACAAAGCTCCGGCCGGTTCGGTGAGCGTAAAATACGAGTCCGGGGACGACGGGACAGAAGAAGAGATGCAGCTCGAGGAGGACGGGGAAGAAGCCGCAGACGAGGCCGGAGAAGATATTTACGGTGAAGATGAGCCAGAGGCAGAAGAAGAGCCCGGAGAAGACATTTACGGTGAAGATGAATCTGAGGCAGAGGAAGAGCCCATAGAGGAGCCGGAAGAAGCCTACGGTGAGGAATTCGAAGAGGAATTCGCAGCGGAAGCAGAACCCGCAGAAGAGCCCATAGCGGAAGCAGAACCTGCCGAAGAGCCTGCAGCAGAAGCTGAACCCGAGGAAGAGATCGAAACAGCTTCGCATACCTTCAAGGGACCGAGCGTCGCAAAGATATCTCCCGACAGCCTGCTTGCTGCCTTCCTGTCAAAGAAGGAAGCGCAGCTCGAGGATTATTTCGGTTTCTTCGCGTACCAGCGCGACATCAGGGGACAGCTGATCAAGGTCCTTGAGATCCTGCTCAATCCCCAGATCAAGAACAAGTGCCTGATCGTTTCGGGCGAGCATAACAGCGGAAGCAAGACCATTATCAAGGGTATCACGAAGATCCTTTATCAGAGCGGTTTCTTAAAGAGCCCCCAGGTAGCGTTTACCGAGGCAGAGAAGATGAATACCATGAGCCTTGAGGACAAGATGGAGCGTCTGCTCGGATGCTGCGTACTGATCAACAACGCAGGCAAGCTTTCGGCGGATGCGGTCGGAAGGCTGCTTAAGGCGAATGAGAAATTTGCGGGAAGAACTGCGGTCATCATTACCGATTACAGAAGCGAGATAAACAGGATGCTGAAGGACTATCGCGAGATAAACAGCATGTTCCCGCAGCGCGTACATATTCCTTCTTACGACATGGAGGACATGGAAGACCTGTTGTTCGTAAGGCTTAACGAGAACAGCTGCGAGATAGAGAAGCATGCGTACCAGATGATGCTGAAGAAGCTCAAGGCGATCGTAAAAGAAGTGCCCGAAGGAAGTCTCGCCGAGGCGGACCGCTTTATCGGCGGCGCGATCGATGGAATGGAGACCAGGAACGCGAAGAAGCTCCTGACCGGCGGATTTGACAAAGTAAACGGCAACGACCGTATAGTGACCGTTGCCGACATTGAACAGTAAGTATCAGACTACGAATTCGAGATCGATCTCATTCTTGAGATTCTGGCCGCCCTTTGACTCAACCTTCTTTGTTACGTGAAGGGTATAGTTTTCACCCGAGGCGTAGGCCTCGGTGGGCTCGATCTCTATTGCGTGGAGGTCGGGATTGTATGAGATCTTGGTGTCGACCTTCGCTCCCTGACTCGTATATACCATGAGGTTGTCGTTATTGACCGTGGCGGGATTCAGGGGAATATTGAAGACAATCCTCCAGATAAACTTACCCGTGCGGAATTTAAGGTCCTGCTTGACCAGACGCTTATCTTCTCCGGAAACATTGACAATATTGAGGTAATTGGGCATCTGTTCGGTTCCTTTCTTTATGCGTTCCTTTTGAGAATAAGTATACAAGAAAATCCGGAAAAGTAAATACAGGATTGGGTATTCTGAGGGGTTTACATTTTCTACTGTTGTGTTATAATTGTTTTAACCATAATTATGACATATATGTCTGAATTATGTCAGCATGATCATTTACTCGTTTTCGGAACGAATTATATAGAGGTGGAAAATGGAACAATACATTATCAAAGGGGGTCGCAGCCTTGCGGGTGAAGTTGTCATCAACGGGGCGAAGAATGCGGCGCTCGGAGTTATTGCGGCTGCAATAATGACAGATGAGCCTGTTATCATCGAGAACCTTCCCGATGTACTTGATATAAATGTTTTGCTTGATGCTATCGGCGAGATCGGAGCCGTGGTTGAGAGAATTGACAGACATACGGTTAGGATCATAGGAACGATCAACAGTGTTGAAGTAGACAACGAAAGCATGCGCAAGATGCGCGGATCATATTATCTTATCGGAGCACTTCTCGGAAAGTGCGGAAGCGCGCAGGTTCCGCTTCCGGGCGGCTGCAATATCGGCAGCAGGCCCATCGAGCAGCATACGAAGGGCTTCAGGGCCCTCGGCGCGGATGTGGATATCAGCTTCGGTATGGTCAATGCCAAGGCTGATAAGCTTACGGGCAACCATATCTATTTCGACCTTGTGTCGGTAGGCGCCACGATCAATGTCATGCTTGCTTCGGTTCTCGCGGAGGGACAGACCATTCTCGAGAACTGCGCGAAGGAGCCTCATGTCGTTGATGTTGCGAACTTCCTGAACAGCATGGGCGCGAACATTAAGGGCGCAGGAACCGATGTTATCAGGATCCGCGGAGTTGAAAAGCTTCACGGAAGCACCTATTCGATCATTCCCGATCAGATCGAGGCAGGAACATTTATGCTTGCGGCGGCAGCCACACGCGGAGATGTTCTGATAAAGAACGTTATCCCGAAGCATCTCGAGGCCATTACGGCGAAGCTTCTCGAGATCGGCTGCGAGGTAGCCGAGGACGATGATTCCGTTAGAGTCATTGCGAACAGAAGACTCGGACAGACACAGCTCAAGACACTTGTATATCCCGGATTCCCCACGGATATGCAGCCTCAGATGACTGCGACGCTGGCTTTCAGCGAGGGCACGAGCATCGTTACCGAGAGTATTTTCGAAAACCGTTTCAAATATGTTGACGAGCTCACCAGAATGGGAGCGAGTATTAAGGTTGAAGGCAATACCGCTATCATCAACGGCGTGGAGAAGCTTACCGGAGCTACGGTTTGCTCACCCGACCTCCGTGCGGGCGCGGCACTCGTTATCGCGGGCCTCGCGGCGGAAGGCTTTACGATCGTTGAGCAGGTTGAATATATTGAAAGAGGCTATGAGCATTTCGAGGTTAAGCTCAAAGAGCTCGGAGCCATGATAGAGAGAGTCGAGGATACCGATGCAAAGGCTATCCAGAAATTCAAGCTCAAGGCCGGCTGACCGGCATAATATAAGAGCAGGAGATTGGATCTCCTGCTCTTTTTATTTACAGCATAGCTTCGATATAAAGATTGTGATCCTTCATGAGGTCAATGTAATTGCCGTCCAGAAGCTGTATCAGAGGCTTTGAATAGCAGAGCCTGTTGATGTAGACGATCGTGCCGACCGTGCCGTCGTTTAAGCGGACGCGGGTGCCGAGGTAGCTCTGTGTGATATTCTCCATGAATACCATCAGGTATTTCGGATCGAAATGCGTGAGACCTTCGCTCTCAAACATGCGCATAACCTCAAACGGACACTTGCCCTTGCGGTAGGATCTGGTGCTCGTCATGGCCTCATAAACATCGGCGATCGCGACGATCTTCGCGAACTCATCGATCTTGTCGGCTGTCAGGTTCATCGGATAGCCGCTGCCGTCACAGCGCTCATGGTGCATGACCGCGCTGAGTTTTATGCTGTTGTCGATATTCTTGTCTTTAAGGAAATTATAGCCTGCGATAACGTGGCCCTCGACCGTTTTTCTCTCTTCGGGGGTGAGCTGTGTGGGCTTATCGAGGATTTCCTTCGGGATCATCATCTTGCCGACATCGTGGTAGAGACCGCACTGGATCAGTGTCTGTATATCCTTGTCCGAGAAGCCGAGCCATTCGCCTTCGACCGCGCAGATCAGCGAAACGTTGAGCGAATGCGCGTAAGTCGTGTCGTCAAAATCACGGAAGCAATGGAGCAGGTCGAATACCTGGATTCCGTTGCGGCAGGATGAACGAAGATTCTCGGTGGCTGCGGTAAGAGTCTCGGTATCGGCGATCTTCTGCGACGAAACCATCTTTTTGAACTCGTCCTCCATTACGGAGACGGAGTTGTTGAAGGAACTGCTGTAAGCGGCGAATTCTTCGGTCTCGCGAAGCTTATCGAAATAAGAACGCTCATCGGAAGAAGCGGGCGCCGGTGCGGGCGCAGCATTTTTGTCTTCCACGTAAATGCGGAAGCTGCCTATCATATGGAAACGCATACGGGCAATGGCTTTGTCCGTGAGCGCAGAGTCTTTCGGGACGATCAGCTGGTTGGAGGTGTTGAGGATATCCTCGGCAACAAGCATGCCCGGTGCGGCTTCACTGATATTTATACGTTTGATGTCCATGGGGGAATTACCTCCTGCAGATCATTCTTTGTGTCCCAATACGCGCGAAATGTCGCGGGCAGTCGAAAGCAGCTGCTCGGAGAGACTTTCGAGACGTTCATCGGGCATTCTGCTGACCAGTGTCGAAACGCTGAGCGCGTACTGCGGTGTGTCGTGATAATCGAAAACGGGGACTGCGATGCATCTGATACCCAATTCGTTTTCTTCATTATCGAGGGCATAGCCTCTGGTACGGATAAGCTCGAGCTCCTTTTTAAGAGTCTTAAAATCAGTGATCGTGTAATCCGTCTTTTTGACTATATCGGATGAATCCCAGACAGACTTAACTTCGTCCGCGGGAAGATATGCAAGTATCACCTTTCCGACAGCGGAGCAGTACATGGGGCGGGTGAGTCCGACCTGCGAAGACAGGCGGAAAGACCTGGCCTTTACCGACTGGGATTCGAGCTTTTCTATGTAGAGCACATTGCTTCCGGTCTTCTTTACAAAATGCACGGTCTCGTCGCAGGCGTTGCTGAGCTGCTCGGCGTAGGGCCTGACAAGGCTGAGTATGTCCGTATTCTTGAGGATCTTTCCCGACATCTCCACAAGCTTAAATGTAAGGGTATATGCGCCGGTCTGCTCGTTCTGCGTAACATAGCCCATGCTGATGAGCGACGCGAGGAGACGGTGCACCGTGCTCTTATGGAGCTCAAGCTGCTCGCTCAGGTCGATGATCCTCATGGAACCGTGATCGGCGAGAGCTTCAAGAATTGCGAAGATCCGGTCTGCCGACTGGATCGGATTGGTAGTCTTAGTATCCATTTCTGATGCTTCCTTCATAGATAATTCCACATTGTGAAACCACAGTCTAATAGTAGCATTTCCCTATTTAAAACACAAGGGTTTATAGGGAAGTCGTTGACATTTAATAATTTCCGTAATATAATCAGTGTATCATAAGACAAAACATGGTTTCACTATACGAAACATTCAAGGAGGTTTTCTACATGAACGATGTACTGGTTAAACTGGGTAAGATCGGTATAGTACCCGTTATTGCCCTGGATGACGCCAAAGACGCGCTTCCTCTCGGAAAAGCGCTGCTGGCGGGAGGTATCGCGTGCGCGGAGGTTACGTTCAGGACCGCGGCGGCGGAAGATGTTATCAGGACTCTCACAAAGGAGCTGCCCGAGATGCTTACGGGTGCCGGAACCGTGCTCACGACAGAGCAGGTGGACCGTGCGGTTGCTGCCGGTGCGAAGTTCATCGTCAGCCCCGGACTTAATCCCAAGGTTGTGGAATATTGCGTAAACAAGGGCATCCCCGTAACTCCCGGCTGCTCTTCGCCTTCGGACATCGAGGTCGCTCTCGAGTACGGTCTTGACGTAGTTAAGTTCTTCCCCGCAGAGGCGGCAGGCGGCATCGCAATGATCAAGGCGATGAGCGCGCCTTACAGCGGCGTGAAGTTCATGCCCACCGGCGGAATCAATTCAGGCAATATCAACAATTACCTTTCGTTCAATAAGGTTCTCGCGTGCGGCGGCAGCTGGATGGTAGACAAGAAGCTCGTTGCTGCGGGCAACTTCGCAGAGATCGAGAGACTCTCGAGAGAGGCTGTCGAGACGATCCTCGGCTTCGAGGTAGCTCATGTCGGAGTTAATCTGGAGAACGGCGACGAGGCGTCAGCTGCGGCTGACAGATACGCGCAGATCTTCGGTTTCGCGCGCAAGGACGGCAACAGCTCAATCTTCGCGGGCAGCGGCGTAGAGCTGATGAAGTCAAAGTATCTTGGCACCATGGGCCACATCGCGATCAGGACCAATTCTGTCGAGCGCGCGATGTATCATCTTGAGCAGCGCGGCGCGAAGTTCAATCCCGATTCGGCGAAGAAGGACGAGAAGGGCAATATTAAGGCCATCTATCTTGACGAGGAATTCGGCGGATTCGCGGTACATTTAGTTCAGAAGTAAGGAGGACATATAATGAAAAGAGTGGTTACATTCGGCGAGATCATGTTAAGACTCGCACCCGAAGGATATTATCGTTTTGTTCAGGCCGACACCTACGGCGCTACCTACGGCGGCGGTGAGGCCAATGTTGCGGTATCCCTTGCCAATTTCGGCGTGGACGCTGCATTTGTCACAAAGCTCCCGAAGCATGAGATCGGCCAGGCAGGAATCAATTCCCTTAGGAGATTCGGCGTTGATACGGACGACATCGTACGCGGCGGCGACAGGGTAGGCATTTACTTCCTTGAGAAGGGCGCCAGCCAGAGACCTTCGAAGGTTATCTACGACCGCGCAGGCTCATCGATCGCGACCGCATCTCTCGACGATTTCGACTGGGACGATATTTTCGAGGGAACAGACTGGTTCCATTTCACAGGCATTACTCCCGCTCTCTCCGATAACTGTGCACAGCTCTGCCTCGCGGCATGCAAGGCTGCAAAGGCGAAGGGCGTTACGATCAGCTGCGACCTTAACTACCGCAACAAGCTCTGGTCTAAGGAGAAAGCCGGCAAGGTCATGGGTGAGCTTATGCAGTACGTGGACGTCTGCATCGCAAACGAGCAGGACGCGGACGACGTATTCGGCATTAAGGCATCTAACACCGACGTTACGACCGGTAAGGTAAACCACGAGGGCTACAAGGACGTTGCGAAGCAGCTCGCTGACCGCTTCGGCTTCAAGAAGGTTGCCATCACCCTTCGCGGTTCCATTTCCGCGAATGACAATGACTGGGCTGCAATGCTCTACGACGGAAGCGACTATTACTTCAGCAAGACCTACCGCATCCATATCGTTGACCGCGTAGGCGGCGGAGATTCGTTCGGCGCAGGCCTCATTTACGCATGCCTGAACGATTACAGCGCGCAGGACACCATCGAGTTTGCCGTTGCCGCAAGCTGCTTAAAGCACAGCATTGAGGGCGATTTCAATATGGTAAGCGTTGACGAGGTTAAGAAGCTCGCGGGCGGAGACGGCTCGGGAAGAGTTCAGAGATAAGATTGAGGGAGATTACTTATGGCAAAAGCATTCATGGACAAGGATTTCATTCTGAACAGTGAAACTGCGAAGATCCTTTATCACAACTATGCGGCGAAGATGCCGATCATCGATTACCACTGCCACCTGAGCCCCAAGGAGATCTGGGAGGACAGGAGATTTAAGAATATCACGGAAGTTTGGCTCGGAGGCGACCACTACAAATGGCGTCTGATGCGCGCGAACGGCGTGGAGGAAAAGTACGTTACCGGCGATGCTCCGGACAAGGAGAAGTTCTTCAAATTCGCGGAGACGCTTGAGAAGTGCATCGGCAATCCCGTGCACCAGTGGAGCCACTTAGAGCTTCGCAGCTTTTTCGGATATCAGGGCGCGTTAAACAGCAAGACCGCCGAGGAAGTCTGGAACCTCTGCAACGCGAAGCTCGCAGAGCCCGCATTTTCGGCGCGCGGACTTATGAAGATGTCAAATGTAAAGCTCGTATGCACGACCGACGATCCGGTGGATTCGCTTGAGTATCACGAGAAGATCAAGGCTGATGCAAGCTTTGACATCACCGTGCTTCCCGCATGGCGTCCCGACAAGGTCGTTAATATCGAGAAGCCCGATTTTGCGGCTTATGTAAAGAAGCTGGGAGAGGCAGCAGGCGTCGAGATCGCATGCCTGAACTGCGTAAAGAAAGCGCTGAAGAAGAGACTTGATTTCTTCGCGGACCACGGCTGCAAGCTTGCGGATCACGGAATCGAGTACGCTCCCTGCGTTCCCACATCCTTTGAGATTGCCAATGCGATATTCAAAAAGGCATATGCGGGCGAGGCTGTTACCGCTGATGAGATCGCGCAGTACAAGACCTTTATCCTCGGATTCTTCGGTGAAGAGTACGCAGAGCGCGGCTGGACGATGCAGCTTCATTACGGCTGCAAGCGCAACAATAACTCCAGGATGTTCGCAAAGCTCGGTCCCGATACCGGTTACGACTGCATCTTAAATGGCGCTCCCGGACCTCAGCTGGCTGATTTCCTCGATATGCTCGACAAAGAGGATAAACTTCCGAAGACCATCATTTACAGCCTCGATCCGAACGACAACGCGGTGATCGAGACGATCATGGGCTGCTTCCAGGATTCCGCGGCTGTAGGAAAACTGCAGCACGGCTCTGCTTGGTGGTTCAACGATCACAAGGACGGCATGGAAGCACAGATGAAGTCGCTCGCGAATGAGGGCGTGCTCGGCAATTTCATCGGAATGCTGACCGACTCGAGAAGCTTCCTTTCGTACCCCAGACACGAGTATTTCCGCCGCATCATGTGCAACCTGATCGCAGGCTTCGTGGAGAACGGAGAATATCCGTGGGACGAGGAACTGCTGGGTAAGATGGTGCAGGATATCTCCTACAATAATGCGGAGAGATACTTTGCTTTCTGAAAGAAATAAAAACAAAAGGCGCGGACTGCAATAAGCCCGCGCTTTTCTTTTATCAGGTCTTTCCTTTGAAATTATCGAATGCGTTTTGGATATGTTCTGTCATGAGCTCCTCCGCCAGCGCCGGATCGTGTGCTTTTATGGCTTCCATGATGCCGCGGTGTTCCTCGATGGACTTGGCGGAGCGTCCCGATACGCCGAGGGAAATGCCTCTTGCGCGGCGGATCTGGTTGTGGAAGCTCTTAAGCATGGAACAGAGGGGGCGGGTGCCCGAAGCCTCGTAGATGGTGTTGTGGAATTCGGAATCGAAGCGTCTGACATTCTCGGTGTCTGCTTTTTCTGAATAGAACGACTGGAGTTCCACGGCCTGTTCGAGGCGGTCCAGCTGCTCGTCCGTTATATTTTCTGCCGCGAGTTTTGCGGCAAAGCCGTCCAGTCTTAATCGGATCGCGTAGATATCGTCTATATCCTTCTGCGAGACGCCTACGACCACGGCGCCCTTATTCTGGATATTTTTCACAAGCCCTTCCAGCTCAAGCTGCGTAAGGGCCTCTCTTATGGGCGTGCGGCTGACGCCGAGCTCCTTTGTGAGCCGGAGCTCGTTCAGTGTATCGCCTTCTTTGTATTCGCCGTTGATTATGGCCTGCTCGAGCGCTTCAAAGACGCGGACCCGAAGAGACCCGGACGAATTGTCGGAAGTCAGGGAGGTCATACGGGTTCTCCTTATTTGATATCGATGCCGGAGGCGATCAGTTCATCCTTGTACAGCTCGATCTGTGCGATCATCTCGGGATCGGAGATCAGCGTTACACGGCCTTCTTCGTATTCCTTGTCAACCCACGCCTTGATCTTCTCAACAACGGGATGCTTCTTGCTGATGGCCTTGTCAAAGCTTAAGTGGTAACGGTTGTTGATCCAGCATGCGATGCCCGCAAGACCGGAAGTATTCGTAACGGAAACGGACGCGGGACGGCCGAGGATCTTCTCGGTATCGAAGATATTGTAAATCTCCTCGTCCTTGAGCATGCCGTCGGCGTGGATGCCGGCACGGGTAAGGTTGAAGTTGCGGCCTACGAAAGGAGTCATCGGAGGCAGGTCGTAGCCGGTTTCGTTGACGATATAGTCCGCGATCTCGGTGATAACGTGAGGATCCATGCCGTTAAAGTTGCCGCGCAGCGACGCGTACTCCATGACCATGGCCTCGACGGGAACATTGCCCGTACGCTCGCCGATGCCAAGCAGCGAGCAGTTAACGGCGCCGCAGCCGTACATCCAGGCTGTGGTCGCATTTACGACGCCCTTGTAGAAATCGTTATGGCCGTGCCACGCGAGCATGTCGCTGGGGAAGCCCGCGTAGTGCTTGAGACCGTAAATGATACCCGAAACGGAACGGGGCAGCGAAACGCCCGCGTAGGGGATGCCGTAGCCCATCGTGTCGCAGGCACGGATCTTGATCGGGATGCCGCTCTCGTCGGAAAGCTTGCGAAGTTCGGTCGCGAACGGGATAACGAAGCCGTAGAAATCCGCACGAGTCAGATCCTCGAAATGGCATCTCGGACGAAGTCCGGCCTCGATGCATTCCTTTACGATGCCCATGTATTTGTCGAGAGCCTGCTGACGCGTAAGGCCCATCTTGTTGAAAATATGATAGTCGGAGCAGGAAACGAGCACGCCGGTCTCCTTGATGCCGAGATCCTTTGCCAGTTCGAAGTCCTGCTTCGAAGCGCGGATCCAGGTCGTGATCTCCGGGAACTCATAGCCGAGCTCCATGCACTGTACGGCCGCGTCGCGGTCCTTTTTTGAGTACACGAAGAACTCCGTCTGACGGATCATGCCCTTAGGGCCGCCGAGGCGGTGCAGCATTTTATAAATATTAACCATCTGCTCGGTCGTATACGGAGTACGGGACTGCTGGCCGTCACGGAAGCTCGTGTCCGTTATGAAAATATCCTCGGGCATGTCGGCCGGAACCTTACGGTAGTTGAACGCGATCTTCGGAACCTCCGTATAGGGGTAAATTTCGCGGAAAAGCTCAGGCTCCGGGATATCCTGCAGCTGATATGAATAAGGATCCTGCTCCAGCAGATGAGTGTTGGGGTTTAAGATCAAAGAGCTTACGCGTGAATGAACCATGATAGTCGACCTCCTGTCCGATGTTAAATAAATATACATTTGATCTGTTATTGTATACAATAATACAGGTATACGATTTTGTCAATGTAATTTGCTAAAGTGAGAAAATACTGTCTTTTTTGGCCAAAAGGGTTTATACTAACGTTATAGCAGATAAATGACAGAAAAGCGCTCCCGGCGCCGGGAGCATGCATTGGAAAAAGGCAGTGACATATATGGAAACTTTGATAAAAAAGATCGATGCCGAAAATATGACATCGGAAGATTTCGCGGAAGCGGTCGCCTTCTTACGCGGAGGGCAGCTTGTGGCTTTCCCGACCGAGACGGTTTACGGACTCGGAGGAGACGCATTTGACCCGACCGCATCGGCGAGGATATATGCGGCAAAGGGACGCCCCTCGGACAATCCGCTGATAGTTCATATAGCGGATATCGCGGAGCTTGCAAAGCTGTGCGAGGATGTACCCGAAGAGGCTTATGCGCTTGCGGAGAAGTTCTGGCCCGGTCCGCTCACGATGATCATGAAAAAGGCGGACTGTATCCCGAAGGAGACGACGGGAGGACTTTCCACGGTAGCGATCAGGATGCCCTCGCACCCGATCGCGAGAAGGCTCATACAGGAAGCGGGACTTCCGATAGCGGCGCCCTCGGCGAACGCATCGGGCAGGCCCAGCACGACGAAGGCGGAGCATGTTATCGAGGACCTGGACGGCAGGATTGAGATGATCATCGACGGAGGCTCGTCGGATATCGGACTTGAAAGCACGATCGTAGATCTGACCGTGAAGCCTGTTCAGATATTAAGGCCCGGCTATATCACAATAGAGATGCTCAAAGAGGTCATCCCGGATATCGTCTATGACAAGGCGGTCTTAAAGCGTGAGAGGAACGATTCGATAGTTGCGCGTGCTCCCGGCATGAAATACAGGCATTACGCGCCGAAGGGCGAGCTCGTGATCTTTGAGGGCGAACCTGAGAACGTTATGAACGCTGTGCTGAAAGCGACCGAAGAGAAGCTTTCGCAGGGCTATATCGTAGGAATCTTAGCCAGCGAGGAATTCGCGGGCGATTACGTGTCGAGGATCAGCAAAAACTGGCCCGTGCTCGGAGCGGGAGTGAACGGCAGAGGAGAGCCGTTCGCACTGATCGAGGTCGTAGGATCGCGCGACAACGAAGAAACGATCGCGGCGAACCTGTTCGACAAGCTCAGGGATTTTGACGCGAAGGGGATACCGTACATTTTCGGAGAATGCTTCCCAGGAGACAATCTGGGAGCGGCTATTATGAACCGGCTTGTGAAAGCAGCGGGGTATCATATCGAGAAAGTGTGAACTATGCGCGAAGACGGGCCGGTCAGGCGTGAATTCGCGATAGGATAACAAAACATTCTACAGCAGTAGAAGAACGGAGGTATTATGATAGCAATAGGCAGTGACCACGCGGGATACGAATTAAAACAGATCGTGATCCAACACCTCGATGACCTGGGTATCGCATTTAACGACTACGGGACCTACAGCACTATGTCCTGCGATTATCCCGATTTTGCGGAAGCGGTGACATCGGCGATCATCAAAGGCCAGGCAGACAAGGGCATTCTGATCTGCGGCACCGGCATAGGAATGTCGATGGCGGCAAACAGACACAAGGAGATAAGGGCGGCCCTGTGCGATAACTGCTACAGTGCGAAAGCCACACGCGAGCACAATGACGCGAACGTCCTCTGCATGGGCGCGAGAGTGCTCGGAGAAGGACTTGCGATACAGATCGTGGATACCTTCCTTGAGACGGGATTCTCAAACGGCGCGAACCATGTGAGAAGAATCTCGAAACTGTCGTAAGAAATTAAAACAGGCAGTCCCGTAAAGGTGCTGCCTGTAAATTTTTGTTCAGTTCTCTTCGGGCGCGGGTTTGTTGCTGTAGGACTCAACAATCGCCTGAAGCCGGTCAAAGCGCGAATGGTAAATGACTTCGAGCAGTTCATGCATTGCTTTTAGGGCATGTATGAGCTGTTCTTTTGTTATAAGGCCCTGCTCAAAGGCCTGCGCGGCCTCGTCGCAGTCAAGGACCTTGACCTTGCCTGAAGGGGATACCACAACGTCGAAGAGCAGGTCCTCGTACGTCAGTGAGTTCTCTTCCTCGTTCCTGACGATATCGATGATATCGCAGTACCAGTGCAGCACATTGCCGTCCCGGTCAAGCAGCTTGCTGATTTTCCAGCCGTCCTTGAGGAAGAAGACGGATATTCCTCCGTCGAAATCCCCGCGGGGATGCAGGGACTTCCAGCGTGTAACGAGCATTTCGTCATCAAAGCGCAGTATCTCGTCGTCCGCTAGATAAGTGAGTTCGTCGGGAATAAACCGACGTCTGTATAATTTCAGATTTCGAATATCCATATGATCCGCCTTGCATAAGCCCCCTGCCCGCTTCTGCGGTCAGGGGGTGATAGTATCTGTTTTATTCGTCGCCTGCGACTCCTATGCGTATCAGCGCCCTCTGGAGCTTTGCCTCCGCGAGAGTCCTGGTCTTTTCATCGATATCGGGTCTTGCGAGGATCTCCTCGGCCTTGGCCTTGGATGCCTTTGCGCGCTCGAGATCGATGTTTTCCTTAAATTCCCATGTGGTAGCAAGAAGATGACAGGATCCGTTCATGACGGAGAGCATGCCGCCGATGCAGGAAGCACTCCTGCGCGTACCGTCTTCAAGGACGATATAGGCCTCGCCCATACCGAGGGCGGTAACGTAATTGCAGTGTCCCGCAAGGATCGCCAGATCGCCTGTAATGGAACGGCACTTAACGCGCTCGACTTCTCCGTCAAAGAGCAGCCCGTCGGGTGTTCCTATTCGTAAGGGAAAAGTCTTCATCGAGACACCTCCTTACTGCTTCTTAGCTTTTTCAAATACGTCGTCGATAGTTCCGGCCATCAGGAAGCAGCTCTCGGGGATGTCGTCGCACTGACCGTCGAGGATCATTCTGAAGCCGCGGAGCGTCTCTTTAAGAGGAACGTACTTACCGGGCATACCGGTGAACTGTTCTGCTACGGAGAAGCTCTGTGACAGGAAACGCTGAACTTTACGCGCACGGTTAACCGTAAGCTTATCGTCTTCGGAAAGTTCGTCCATACCCATGATGGCGATGATATCCTGTAATTCCTTATAACGCTGAAGAACCTTCTGTACGGCACGTGCAATCTCGTAATGCTCCTTGCCGACTACGTCGGGAGCAAGAACACGGCTGGTGGAATCAAGAGGATCAACCGCAGGATAAATACCCATGCTGGCGATATCACGCGAAAGAACGGTGGTAGCGTCCAGATGTGTGAATGTCGTAGCGGGAGCGGGGTCGGTCAGGTCGTCCGCGGGTACGTATACGGCCTGGATCGATGTGATCGAACCCTTGCGGGTCGAAGTGATACGCTCCTGAAGGGTACCCATGTCCGTAGCAAGCGTAGGCTGGTAACCTACGGCTGAAGGCATACGGCCGAGCAGTGTCGAAACCTCGGAACCTGCCTGTGTGAAACGGAAGATGTTATCGATAAAGAGGAGCACATCCTGATTCTGTACATCACGGAAATACTCGGCCATCGTAAGACCCGAAAGAGCGACACGCATACGTGCTCCCGGGGGCTCGTTCATCTGACCGTAAACTAAGGCGGTCTTGTCGATAACGCCGGACTCCTTCATTTCGTTGTACATATCGTTACCCTCACGGGTACGCTCACCTACACCGGTGAAAACGGAGTATCCGCCGTGCTCTGTGGCTACGTTGTGGATAAGCTCCTGAATAAGAACTGTTTTAC
>JAEEGH010012524.1_pt1 | contig 18995 bp, 10 predicted proteins | sample 9134181 | NCBI WGS metagenome assembly JAEEGH01 (sample SAMN16246544, study PRJNA631951) | gut metagenome | biome: gut microbiome; feature: rumen; material: DP-attached | host: Bos | place: Iran: Karaj | collected 2018-10 | reverse complement strand
TTACTTATCACGGGGCTTCGAGAAAACTGGACAAGCTCAATGCAGACTTGTTGATTACGACTTATTCGACTTGCCGATTGGATTTCAAGAAGCTGGAAAAGCTGAACTGGCAGGTAGTGGTCATTGACGAAGCTCAGAACATTAAGAATGCCGATAGCGAGCAGAGCCGAAAGATTCGCGCCTTTAGGGCTCCCATGAAGATTGCCATGAGTGGCACTCCGGTGGAAAACCGCCTTATGGAATTCTGGACCATTATGGATTTCTGCAACCGCGGCTTTTTGCCCTCGGCAAATGAATTCCGCGACAAGTACGAGACGCCTATCCAGAAAAATGCGAACCAGGCCGTTGCAGACCGCTTCAAGAAAATTACAGGCCCCTTCATGTTGCGCCGCATGAAGACGGACAAGAGCATTATCAGCGACTTGCCCGATAAAATTCAGCAGAATGAATATGCTGCTCTCACGCGCTCTCAGGCGGCGTTGTACAAGCGTACGCTCGACGAGTTCATGAAAGAATTACAGATGCTTGAAGAAGGCGCTTCTATTGATATTAATGAAGAGGTGTTGGCTGAAGTTGCAAATACTTCTGGCGCGTCGAATGCAGCGGGCGATTCTCATAGCCTCTTCAAGCGGAAGGGCTTGATCCTTCAGATGATTCTGGCGCTGAAGCAAATTTGCAACCATCCGCGAACTTATCTGAAGGCGGGGGAGGCGAAGGTCGAAGATTCTGGAAAGCTTTCCATGCTTCTGGATTTGTTGCGCTCGATTCAGGATCAGGGTGAAAAGGCAATTATCTTTACCCAGTTCCGAGAAATGGGCGAACTCTTGAAGGAAACTCTTGATCGCGAACTTGGCATTACGGCAGATTTCTATCACGGTGGCTGCACGCAAAACCAGCGCAACGAAATGGTGCGCAAGTTCCAGGAAGACCCGGAAGTCAAGGTGCTTATTCTTTCGCTGAAGGCGGCTGGCACGGGCTTGAATCTGACTGCCGCATCGCAGGTGATTCATTACGACCTTTGGTGGAACCCGGCGATTGAGGCGCAGGCTACCGACCGCGCCTTCCGTATCGGGCAGACGAAGAATGTGCAGGTGCACCGCTTTATTACCAAGGGAACCTTCGAAGAAAAAATCGATGCCCTGCTCGAAGCCAAAAAGGCTGTAGCCCAGATGACTGTGAATGCCGGCGAAACCTGGCTCGCCGACATGGACGATAAACAACTGGGCGAAATCTTTGCCTTAGATTCCGCCCCGGTTTTATAAGCTGTATTTATATCGCTTTATTTAATATTTGCCTTAATCGACAGTATGCCGCTCTTGCTCTTGACGCGGATAATATAGTGCCCGTCGGTGATGTTCTGGAGCGAAACGTCGTTTGTATTTGCAGACTTAATCGTTTTCATGACCATATTGCCCATGATATCGAAAACCTGTATGCTTGCGACTTCGTTCGTGGCAATGTAAAGATGCTTGTCTTCGACGCTTAGGCCAAATGCTGGCTTTTGGATGGTTGCGATAGCCTCGGTACCATTGCTGAGTTTGTAATTCGATAAGGTGACTATGTCGTCGGTTCCAGAAACGGCTACGGTCAATGTGGCCGATGAGCCTGTTGCCGTGAAATCGCATGTAATGGTTGTGGTCTTTTTGGAAATGTCGAAGGCATCGGAGCAAAGTTTTTGATCTCCGCTTGTAACCTTAACCGAAATGGCTGCTTCTTCATTCTCGGTTGCAACTTCGAAACTGATGACATAGTCTTCTCTCTTGGTAAGAGAAATGTCGCGTGTGATAATGCGCTTTTTGCCAGAAAGAGATGTGCCCAAGATGACACCGTCGGCGGTGTTGTTGGACAATACGGTGTTTTCGGAATTCCAATCGGCGTTTACAACAGTGTTTTGACTGGAACTGCTTGCGATTGTTTTGCTGGAGCTGCTTATGGTCGGAATGATTATGGCTGAAGAGCTACTGACGATGGCTTTGCTCGAACTGCTGACAATTTTTTGACTGGAGCTGCTGAGTGCCTTGCTGGAGCTGGATGCTGGCTTGGAACTGGAGCTCGGAATGATTGTAGAACTGCTGGAGGATTTCGGTGTGACGGTCCCGGCGCATGCAGTGTAATCGCTGTAGCCCGGAAGGTTGTCAAATACGTTGGTGTTTAACCATGTGCCGCTCTTGGAATAGTTCCAGGTTGTAGAAGTCGGCCTTGTGGTTGCGCTGAAGTATGAACCGCCCTGGCCGTCGCCCCCATAAAGTCCGCTCACGTCTTCGGTCAAGTTGGTGAGTGACCAGTTTGCAGATGAAAGCTTGTGGGTGTTCATCCAGGTTTGCCAAGTTGTATTGGAGCTTGCGACGGCGCCTTTCCCGTCGGCATTGATCGTTCCCCATTCGCTAACGAAAACGGACAAACCGGCGTTCATTGCCTTGACGGCGTTTGCACCTTCAACGGATGTGGAATGGGAACCGGCATAATAGTGGAATGCGTAGGCAGTGTTGTTGTATTTGTCGGTAACCTTTGAATTGATTGCTGCGTTTGGCTGTTGATCCCACATTGGGGTGCCTACGATAATCAAGTTGTCAGAATATTCTCGAATGACGGATATGACCTGGTTTGCATAGGTTCTGATGCTGCTCCATCCCAGGAATTCGCCGCCAAAATCGATGTCCGAACAATCTCCGGATCCGCCGGTGATGCAGGCAGGTTCGTTAAAAATTTCGAAAATCACGTTGTCGTATTCGCCCCATTTACTTGCCATGCGGGTAAAGAATTCTTTGGCGTTGGTAACGTCTTCGTGGGCTCTGTGGCTATGATAGTCGATGATTACGTAAATGTCGTTGTCGATTGCGGCTTGAACCACTTCGTCCATCAAATTTTGGTAGTAGCGAGTGCTGGTAAAGTAGTTCCCGTCACCCCATTCTTCATCGACGCCCATTGCAGCGCGGATGAGCTGGATGTTGTGCTCCTTGACCATTCGTGTAATGACGTCTGCGTCCCAGAATGCGGCCGAAGCGTCGTTGATGCTCCAGAAAAGGCTCATGCCCTTGACTTGCACTTCTTTTCCGCTGACGCTCCAGGTGGGACAAGAACCGTAAATGCGTCCGTAACCGGATGCGTTGGTACCTGTTTGTAATTGTCCGTATTGGGCAACGGGGCCGACTCGTTTGCCATTCTGCTGGGTAGAGGAGCTGGATTTCGGAGTGATGGTGCTGCTAGAGGATGTGGGGGTGACTCCGCCGCAGCTGATTGGCTGCTTGTCGATAATGACCCATGGAATGGCGAATCCGCCGTATTGTGTTCCTCCGTTGATAAAGAAAATAGCCTTGGTGTCGGTTGGACCACAATATTCATAAGTTGTTCCTATGAATTCATCGTAATCGCCGTAATAGTTTTCGAACTCTTCGGCAAAATAGGTGTTGAATTCGTTATCTAGAACGCCCATTTGAACCGCGCGTCCTTCGACTCCGTATTCATCGTAAGAATAGAACCCTGTTTCTATGGTGTAGGCGTAGCCTTTTTCCATGGTGATGGTTCTTTTGAGCTGGATATCCCATTCGTCGAAATTGTTGCCGTCGGACCAGAATTCGGCAACGTAATCCCCGGCGTCGTTCAGGTTTATCTTAATGGAACCTAATTCGGCTGTTGTATAGTATTCAGTGTTGAAGTACTTGGTCCATCCTGATATGGCGGCAGTTTCGTTAAATTTGCCATATCCGTTTAGTGCGTCGGCGGCACTGGCCATGGCTGTTGCGGTTATGATTATGCAAACTATAGTTTTGCTTAATTTCATACACATCCCTTTGTTTTTTTTAAACACCATCACTGAAAGATAACTTTTTTTTACATAGCTTTCGACAAAAATATTGAGTTTTGTTTACAAATGTGATGAAAGTCATTGACGATTGTTAACTATTGTTTTACATTTCGTCTTTGAATAATTTTTTGAAAAGAGGAAAGTAATGAAAAAATCACTTTTTCTGCTAGTTCCGGCAGCTTTTGGCATGTTGACGCTGAGTGCTTGCTTTGACGAGTCGTCGACATCGGGTTCTTCGGAATCAAACAAGAGCGCTTGTTTGCTCAATCCTTCCGAAACGGGGCTCGAAATTACCTGTAATAACGAAAGCTACGGCTTCCTTAAGACTTCGTCTGCGGGTGTGTATGGCTCCTGCGGTGCCGAAGCTTTAAGAGACGATTCCGGGTTCAAGCTGGTTTGCGGCGGTGATTCTGTCGGTGTCGTGTATAATGGTAAGGCTGGCCGTAATGGTGTGAATGGTGATAATGGCTTAAATGGCCAGAATGGTGAAAACGGTACTTCCTGCGAAGCCAAGAAGGTTGAAAGCGGCTTTGAACTGTTCTGTGGCGAAAAAAAGGTTGGCTTGATTCCGAACGGACATTCCTGTACGGTTTCCAAAACAGACGGAGCTTCCGTGATTAGTTGTGAAGACGGAACCGAGGCCACCGTTTTGAACGGCATTAATGGAAAGAATGGTACTAATGGCATCAATGGAACGAGTTGTACGACGAGTTCTTTGAAGTCGATTGATATTGATGGTGGTGTATATTCTACAATCACCTGCGGAACGACGACTGTTAAAATTTATGATGGTGCCAAGGGTGAGCAGGGCGAACAGGGTGAACCTGGTGAAAACTGCACTGTTTCCAAGAACACGACGACGGGCGTGACGACCATTACCTGCGGTGACGATGTGGCTAAGGTATATGATGGTGAAAATGGTGCTGCCGGTAAGAATGGTGACAATTGCTCGATCGCGGACAATGGCGATGGTACTGCAACCATTACCTGCGGTACTGGAACAAGTGCAACGACCTATACTGTGAAAGATGGTGCCGCTGGTGAAAATGGTGCTGCCGGTAAGAATGGCGACAACTGTTCTATCGCGGACAATGGCGATGGCACTGCAACCATTACCTGTGGTACTGGAACAAGTGCAACGGAATACGTTGTGAATGATGGTGCTGCCGGTGCGAAGGGTGATGCTGGTTATAGCTGCTCTGCCACGAGTGCTGTTGGATATTCGATCATTTCTTGCCAGACCGGTGTGGACGATGAAAATCCGATTTTCAAAGAGGACACGGTTCTTGCTGCCGGCTATGCCAAGTGCCTTGATGCAGAAAATGCTGTGACGGGTATTTACAATACCTTGACTCAACAATGCGATGCCGGCGTTATTGCTCCGTTCAATTGTGGCACGACCATGATTGATGAAGACGTGCAGTTCTGCGAAAATGGCAAGGCTTATAATAAAAATGATTATTTGACCGCTGCAACGACTTATCCGACGTCAACCTATTTCTGGATTCCGTCTGCTCCTGAAGACACATCTGTTGATGTGGAAGAAATCTACTCAAAGGCTGTTTATGGAGAATGTGGTGGAGATACATACAAGCTCGTAAATCAGTATTGCTATGCAAGTGGTGAACCGGTGACGTATGAAATCAAAGATATCTATGAACTTTGCGATGGAAAACTTTACGACACCCGTACGCATTTCTGCGAGGGAACGTCTCTGTATGCCCTTTGCGGTGGCTTAACTTATGATCCGACTGCGGAATACTGTAGCGCAGCATCTGAAGTAACTGCACTGGAGTCTTGTGGTACAGGCGACAATGCGATTCTGTATAACCCGGAAACGCATGACTGCGACGTCACGGATCCGGAGAATCCATCTGTTACTGAAAAATAACCCTAGCATAATGGCAAAAGAATTTTAAAACAGGAGTAAATCAACTTATGAAACTCAAACTCGCATTTGGAATCGCATCTGCCGCTATGCTGCTTAGTGCTTGCGGCGATGATACCGTTACAAATATTACGGACGAAGCAAAGTCCAAGGGCACAATCACGCTCAAGGTCGTGGATAATAGCACGGGCCTTGCCATTGATTCTGCAGAAGTCTATTCTCTCATCGATGCCGAAACGGAATATACGGACTCGGTGGGTGTCACCACTTGGACGAAAAACGCCATCGGTGATTACGAATACACCATTGTCAAAAAAGGCTATGCTACCCGTACGTATACGGCCCTGCTTCAGGAAAATAGCCAGGGCGATGTCGCTCGTGTCGAAGACCGTATCGAAATCATTCCCATGTACAAGGAAGGTGTTTCGGTTAAGGGTACGGTTTTGCTGAAGGATCCCCAGAACGGTAACCTTTCTGCTGCAAAGAACGTGAAGGTTGTTCTTTCTTACGATAATACCTTCATCGTTCCTTCTGAAATCACCACCATGACCGATACTTCGGGCGTGTATGAATTCAAGAACCTTGCCGAAGGCCTTGCCTATTCAGTTAAGGTTCCTCAGGTGTCTGTAGATGACAAGACCTACGCTTCTGAAGAACGTAAGGCAGTCAACTCTGAACTCCGCAACGGCGAACAGCGCGTTCTTGAACCGGTGACCATGTCCATTGTGGGCCTGACTCCGGAACTCATCAAGGACAACCTGCAGACCCTTGAAACCGATGACAATGTGAAGCTTTCCTTCTCGACGGCCTTGTTGGCAGACTCCGTGTCTACGGCATGGAAGGTCTACAAGGGCGCTTACAACTACATTGTTGACGAATATGATGTGGTTTACCCTGATCTCGTTATCGGTAGCAATACGGAAGTGCTGGTCACTGCATCTTTGGATGATGATGACAGAACTGTGGTAATCAAGCCTGTCTCTGAAAAGTGGACCAAGCTTGCAACCTATACGGTTGTGGGAACTGTGTACACCAACGAAGGCAAGAGCGTTCGTATTACCAAGAAGTTCGTGCCGGGTAGCACCGTTTCTAGACCTGACTTGATCAAAGGCCTGGTTGCCGAAGACTACTATGGCCGTTATGTCGCATTGCGCTGGACTAAGGGCGAAAACGAAGTCAAGGGCTACAAGGTGTTCTTCCAGACGAGCGAATCCGCTGACTTTGAAGAATACAAGGCTTGGAGCACCGGAGAACTTCCCATAGACTCTACTTCTTGCAAGAAAGAAACGAATGTGATGAATTGCGTGCAGTACGAAGATTTCGGTAGTTCTGACCGCCAAGAAACCAATTACAATTACTTCTGGTATACGGATTCTTCCAGGACTGAGGTGACTCCAATGGATGCTTATGACACCTATGAGTATACCTTCACTTGGACAAAGTCTTCTGCTCTGGATTCCTCAATTTGTTCGGTACCGTATTCAACAGGGTATTATACAGACTGCGATGAATATAGCTTATATGGGTATTATACATCAATAGATTCTTATGAATATGATGATGAGGGTGATCGAGTTGCTACTAACTATAAGTGGCGCTTTAACAAGGCTCTTGCCGAACCGGTGACCTGTACTTCGAAAAACTACAGCTATTCCAGCATGGCTAATGAATGCTATGAAGTTTATGCCGAGATTGGAACGGCTCCGACAACTACGACACATTACTATGTAACGGTTTACACGGATTCCGTGTCCTGCACAACTAAGTATGATCAGACTATGTATATGAATGACTCGAAGTGTGCTGACAATGCAGATAAGTATGGCGCATACGACCGCTCCAGTATTGATCATAACTACTACTGGTACAGAGAATACGCTTCCATCAAGCCGACTGCTGAAAGTGACCGCGCCTTTGTCTCTACGTCAAGCGTGATTCGCTCCGGTACGGAATGGGTCAAGTTCATTGTGCTCCCGTACGTGATTGTGGACGGCGATACGGTTACGGCTGACGCTGTTGCTGCAACTCCGAGCAAGTTCGAAGTTAAAACGGAAAAAGAATAAGCAACTAATCAATAGGTAACAACATGAATAAAAAGGTTTTAATTCTTTTATCGTCTGCCACCGTATTGATGACGGGTTGCATGGAAGATGAAGTTGTCAATGCAACTGATGAAGCCAAGACTAATTCTACAATCACGATGAAGATTGTGGATTCCAAGTCTGGTCTCCCGATTGATTCGGCTGTGGTTTATTCGGAACTGGATCAGGATACGCTCTATTCTGATTCCATGGGCGTTGTCACATGGGAAAAGAATGCTATTGGTGATTACCGCTACATCGTTTCTAAAGAAGGCTATGCTCACCAGATTGCAAATATCTCTATCGAAGAATCCGGCAAGGGCAACACTGCCCGCGTGGCCGACAGAATTCTGCAGGTGGATTTGCATAAGGAAGGCGTGACCGTTAACGGAACTGTTCTTCTGAAGGATACCAAGACTGACAACTTGACTGCCGCTTCCAAGATTCCGGTGGTCATCAAGTATGTCAACGGTGAAGTCTATCCGTCTGAAATCAAGACGACCACCGATGCTTCCGGCGTGTTCTCCTTCAAGAACCTTGCCGAAAATTGCGACTACCAGATTGTGGTTCCGCAGGCAGAAATCGATGGCCAGACCTATGAGGCTCGCAACGCTGATGAACTGGTTGTGGGTGGCCTTCGTGCCGGTGAAGTTCGTAGCATGAACCAGATTACCATGGAAGTGGTTGGTCTACTTCCGGAACTGATCCGTACGAATTTCGCTACCCTGGATACCATTGACGAAGATGCCGATATTTTCCTCACCTTCTCGACGGATCTTGTGGAAGATTCCGTTGAAAATGCCTGGTCGGTTTACAAGGGCGGAATCGCCAATGTAGATGCTGGCCGCTGCGAAGGTGGTGCCCAGGTGTTGGTTGCTTCGGGACTTGACCGTGATGGTAGAACTGTCATGATCAATTCCGTTTCCAATAAGTGGAACCGTTCCACCTATTGCCTTGAAGGTTCCGTTTATACGAAGGAAGGTCGTTCCAAGAAGCTGGCTGTGAACTTTACGCCGGGTTCTCTTTCTGGCCGTCCCTCTAACGTTACAAAGATTACCTTCGACGATACGGAAAATAAGCTTTCTTGGACAGTGTACAAGAACGAAATTGCCGGTCTTTCTGGCTATAAGATCTTCTATAGGACGGATCGCATGGCAGACGCCCTTGAATTCAGGGATGTTACCGACAATAGAACCACCGAAATCAATATCAATCTTTACGACAGTCGCTTTGAAGACGCAACCCGCGTCTACTTCTACGTGCTGCCCTATGCCGAAATTAACGGTAAGATTGTGACTTCTGACGTGGGTGATGAAGATCTCCTGACGAAGAAGGTGGACCTCGTTACTGGCGATGAGTAATTCAAGATAGGTTTAAATAAAAGGGCGAGGCTTATGCCTCGCCCTTTCTGTATAATCTGTATATAAAAGAAATCCGGTCGATGGACCGGATTTCTCTGCTTTGTCAAGCATCCCGGCGAGACACTCCAACCTGCCGGGATTCCACACGAAACTTACTTCAGAATCACCTTCTGGATGAATTTCTGGCTGCCCTGCTTAACCATGAGCATTGCCGGACCGCGGTAGTCGCTGGAAAGTTCCACGCGGTTCAGACCCTTGCTTGCGGTGAAGCTTTGCTGGGCAACCACCTGGCCGAGACTATTGAGGAGCATTGCCTTGGCCGGTGCCGTAGTGGCCGCGCTGAAGGAGGCGGTGACCATACCCGGCTGCACATTGACGAACATCTTGGAGGCTGCGGCGATGGGCTTGGCCGTGATGGCGGAGGTTCCGCTGATGGCGACGATCTTGCCGCTGGCGGTGCCTTCTGTAGACGGCTTCTTGTCAAAGTCATCGATGATTTCGGTAGAACCGTCGGCCTTGATGCCCTTGATGTAGTCGATCGTGATTGTACCGGAAACCTGGGTGCCGTAGAGGTTAAGGCCAATGGCGTTCACCGAGTTGAGGCCCGTGGGAGTAGTACGGAAGTCGTCAAACATGATCTTGAAGGTCTGGAAAGAGGAGGTCAGTTCCTGATCGGCCTGTTTCAGGACGGAGGCATCAAACCAGTCCCAAGAGCTTCCAGTCATCATGAAGAGATCCATGGAGGTCCAGCCGTATGCGCCGCAGCCATCGCTTTCTCCGGTGCAGGGACCAGCGGAGGCTACGGAACCCTTCATGCTGATTTCAATGCCGACATAACCGGAAAGGTTCTTGCCGTTGGCAAAATTGATGCGGAGAGTTCCCGTTTCGCTGGAGTCAGAAGTTGCAGACGTGTAGGTGATTTCGACGCCCTTGCCGGTGCCTTCGGCGATGTCCGGATTCTGGTTGACGATAGCATCGATGGAGTTGCCCGTGAGAGTGGCCAGGCCGTAAGCGTCGCGCATGGCGTTGAGCGTTTCGTAGTCGGTAATGTCACCCACGTTGCCGCCGAACTTGCTCACCTGGCGGCGAATAATGGTGAAGTTGCCGTCGCCTTCGTCACCGGTATCCCACACGCAAGGAACAAGGCCGTTTTTCTTTGCTGCGGCAGCCGTGTAGCCGTACCAAGCAGCGCGTGCGTTCAGGTGTGCCCTCAGCCTTTCACCGGTAAGGCCGAAACGCTTGACGGCGCCCATTTCGCCAATCACGACCGGGATGCCGTTGTCGTAGAAACGGCTCTTGAGGCCGCTGAACAATTCGTCGATGGAGCTCTTGGAACCGAGAGACGTGCCGGAGCATGTATGTGCGGCATCGTTACCCGGAGTCTGGTCTTCCCAGTAGTAGAATTCATTCATGGTTCCCCAATCGTATTTGGTGTCACCATCGGTCTTCAACGAGAACTGATACGGGTAGAAGTGAACTTCGGCCATGGTGTAACCTTCGCCGGCCGGGTCGGTGGGGTACATCGAGGCGAGGAGCGGAGACTTGTCGATTTCGGTACGCGGAGATTGCACGACCACGATACGGGTGGCGTTGTTGCCGCCGGTAGAGCGCACTGCCTTGAGGCAGGCTTCGTGGAACTGCTTGAGAACCTGCATACGGGTTTCATCGAATGCCCACTGGCCGTTATCGGAACCGCCATTCCACGGGTCGTTTACGCCCGGTTCGTTGGCAGAGGCGAAAATCAGGTGTTCGTCGTATTCGGCGAACTTGGTGGCAATCTGCTTCCAGTAGTTTTCCTGCTTGGCAGCAACCTCTGCTGCAGAACTGGTAATGGTCTCGTCCTTGGCGTAACCCGTGCCGTCGAATACGCGGTCTTCGAGCCAGCCGTTATCCCAGTGGCTGTTCAGAATGGCGTACATGCCGTTGCCAATCACGAGATCGACAACCGTCTTGACGGAGTCAAGCCAGCCGGCGTTGATGGTGCCGTTGGAGGCGTGGCTATCCCATGCGCAGGGAATACGCACGGTGGTAAAGCCTGCGTCCTTGATGGCCTTCACGTAGGCTGCATCCGGGAAGGAGTTGCCCCAGGCCGTCGGGTTCCCCGGAACTTCCATCGTGTTGCCGATGTTGTAGCCGAGACCCATCTTGGGGTAAATTTCGGTTGCCTTGGGGAGGGCAAATGCTGCTGTGCTTGCAAACAGCGTCATGCCGCAGGCGATTCCGAAGAGTCCGTAAAGTTTCATTTTATGCTCCTTTTGGGTTGCACCCTTTATTTAGGCTTAGAAAACCAAACATTTTTGTCTTTGTATTGAAATTAAATTCTAAAAGGGGTGCCGTAAATAAAAATGTCCCTTGGGCGAAAATATGTGGTGATAAATTCTCAACGGCTACAACAGTGCCTTTTTAGGGCGAAAAACGTGAAAAATGGCGAAATTGAGCAAAAAATCCCGATTTTGAAAAATCGGGAAATATTATATATGGGGGTGTTGAGATTTTGAAAGCGCGTTTTAGCGAATTTGCACTAACATCACCTTGCCCTGGCATCTTGCAATGTAGCTGCCCTGATGGAGTTCTTGCAACTGCATTTCGGTATATCCGGTAGAAGCCTTGGCCGAAGTACGAACGAGGTTTCCGTTCAAGTCGAAAAGGGAAATCTGGTTGGTGCCGTAAAGGGTGTTGGCGTTGCGGAAGAACTTGACGTTGCTTGCATTGGCAATTGTGTGAATGGACGTAGTTGCGTTAGAACTGCTGGAAATGGTTTCGCTCGAACTGGAAGTCGGTTCGCCGCTACCGCCGGTAATATAGTCTTCTACGTGGGTAATGCCGGTATTGTTATAGTTGCCGAGGTTATACACGCTGCGCATGGCGTTGATAACGTCCGTTTCGAGAACCTTGCCCACCGGTGAAGATTGGCGGCGAATGTAAGCCATGTTGTCATAGCCGGAATCGCTTTCGTTGCCCATGTCCCAGAGAATCGGGGTAAGGCCGTATTGCTTGGCGGCAGAAACAACGTCTTTATGCCACTGTACGCGGCCCTGCTTGTGAAGGTTCAGGTCGGAACCGTTCAATTCCGGGCTGCGAACGTTGGCGCCGAATTCGCCTACGATTACCGGATAACCTTTATCCACATAGTTCGTCTTCATCTTGGCAAACTGTTCCTGCGGGTGGACGATGCTTCCGAGCTTGGAATCCACAGAGCCTGCCCAGGCGTTGTAGCCCGCGTTGCGCTTGGGTTCGCCGGCCTTGGTGTAGTCGCCATAGTAGTACTGCGGCTGAATCGGTTCGCTTGCGCCCCAATCCTGCGGTCCGGTCATAAGCGTGTACTGGTACGGATCGTAGTAATGCACTTCGAACATCAAGCGGCCTTCAACGTTGTCTTTCGGGAAGGTGCTCACCGGAGCGTTTGCGACAGACTTGTCGATGTCGGTGTTCAGACCCTGAATAATCAAGGTGCGGGTTTCGTTGTTGCCGCCCGTAGAACGTACAGCGTCGATAAAGGTTTGATAGTAGTGCATGAGGGTGGACACATGCTGCGGAGTCCACGTATTCACATTCGGGCCGGGTTCGTTGGCGCCTGCAAACATCAAGCGTTCATTGTAGTCCTTGAACTTGTTCGCAATCTGCGTCCAGTAAGTCTTCATCTTGTTGTCAATCGTCTGGTTGACGCTTGTGCCGATGTTGCTCTGGAACCAACCGCCTTCACCTTCGTGGTGGATATTCAAAATCGTGTAGAGGCCAGCGCGCATGGCATAGTCGACTACAGTCTTTACGGAGTCGAGCCATGTTTCGGTGACCTTGCCGCCACTGGTGTGGCTGTCCCAGGCGCAGGGGATTCGGACCGTGTTGAAACCAGCAGCCTTTACGGAGTCGAGCAACGCCTGAGTCGGGTAGGGGTTGCCCCATAAAGTCGGGTTATTCGGCACTTCCATTGAGTTTCCGATATTGAAACCCATGCCCATTTTGGCCTGGACTTCCTTGGCGGTCGGGAGCGTCGCTGCGGTCGCAGAAAGGGTTCCCGCGAGGGCAAAGAGGGCGGTTTTGGCAAGAATATGCTTCATTTTCGGTCCTTTTTCAGAATACTCCCTTAATTTATACCGAAAAATTTGAAACATATTGAATAATCATCACACCCGTTCAAAAACTATTGAACGGCTTACAACGTACGAAAAGATTTGGTTACTTAATGTGCTTCTAGCCAGTTCTCGCCGAAGCCAACACTTGCGACGAGGGGGACCTTGAGCTGCATGGCGCCTTCCATTTCGGCTTTGACCATTTGCGACATGGGTTCCACCTGGTCGCGGGGGCATTCGAATACGAGTTCGTCATGCACCTGCAGCATCATTTTGAGCGGAAGGTGCTCGGCGTTGATTCGCTTTTGGATGCGGATCATCGCAATCTTGATGAGGTCTGCGGCGGAGCCTTGGACGGGAGTATTCACGGCCATGCGCTCGGCCATCTGCGATTCCATGCGGTCGCTGCTATCGATGCCTGCAATGTAACGGCGGCGGCCCGAAAGCGTTTCGACATAACCGTCGCGGTGGGCGGCCGCCTTGATGTCTTCAATGTATTGTTGCACGCCTTGATACATATCGAAGTAGCCGGTAATAAAGTCCTTCGCCTGCGACATCGGAATTTTCAAGTCGCGGCTTAAGCGGAAGGCGGTCATGCCGTAGAGCACGCCGAAATTCACGACTTTTGCATCGCGCCTCATGTCGCTGTTGACTTCGTCGAGTTTGACGCCGTAAATGGCTGCTGCGGTGCGGGCGTGAATGTCGATGCCTTCCTTGTAGCTTTCGATAAGCGCTTCGTCGCCACTGAGGTGCGCAAGCATTCTGAGTTCAATCTGCGAGTAGTCCACCGCAAGAATGACGTTATCCTTGTTCTGTGGCACGAATGCGGCGCGAATCTTTTTGCCGAGGTCGCTACGAACGGGAATGTTCTGCAGGTTCGGATCGCGGCTCGAAAGGCGGCCTGTCGCGGTACCCCACTGGATAAAGCTCGTGTGAATGCGCTTGGTATCCGGATTCACCAGCGTCGGAAGCACCGTGATGTAGGTGCTCTGCATTTTCTTGAGTTCGCGGTATTCTATGACGGCGAAAACAATCGGGTGCGGCGCCTTGAAGCTGAGTTCTTCGAGAACGACGGCGTCGGTACTGCGCTTCTTGATTTCGGGGAGCCCGAGCGTATCGAAAAGAACTTCGCCGAGCTGCTTGGGCGAACCGATGTTGAATTCGAAACCAGCCATGTCGCAGATTTCTTTTTCCAAGTTTTCGATGCGGCGCTGCAGTTCCTGTTCCAGCGTCTTGAGGGCAGGAACATCGATTGCCACGCCCACAGATTCCATCTGGAAAAGTACTTTCAAGAGCGGCATTTCTTGCTCAAAGAAATACTTCACGTAATCGAGCTTTTCTAGCTCGCGGCGGAGCGGTTCCCACAGGCGAAGCGTATAGACTGCGTCTTCGGCGCCGTATTCCGTCGCATCCTTGATGTTGACTCGGTTAAAAGTAATCTGGTTCTTGCCGCGACCAATCAAGTTTTCGATCGGAATCATTTCGTGCTGCAGGCGTTGCATCACCTGGTTATCGAGACCAAGACCCGACTGTCCCGGCGAAAGCATCCAGGCCGCGATCAGCGTGTCGATGAGGTTTGCGTTATCGATAGCGCTCTGCGGAATCTTGAAGGCACGTGCGAGAACGTGCAAGTCAAATTTCGCGTTATGGAAAACGAGTTCGCGCGGCGATTGAATAAATTCACTAAACCAGGCTTTGACCTTGTTCAAGTCGTAATTGCCCTTGGGGCCTGTTGGCAACGGGAATCCGATTTCGTCGGAATGTCCGAGCGGAATGTAGTAGCCCTTGGCGGGGTCTGCCGAAAGGCAAAGCCCTACGAGGTTGCATTGCATCGGATCGAGTCCGTCAGTTTCGGTGTCGATGCCCACAGTGCTTGCGGCGGCAAATTCGGCCTTCATCTGCTCGAAGATTTCATCGGTGTCAACACAAATGTATGTCGGCGGAACATCGACCGGGAAATCGGCGCTTACTACGGCGTCTCCATTTGCCGAGTCGCTACTTTCCGTGCCATCGCTTTCGCGCACAAAGCCCGTCTTGCTGGGAATGCCTTCCAAAAGGCGGAGTAGACTGTTGATTTCGTGATCCTTGAACATCTGCGCCAAGGTGTCTACGTGCAGGCCGTTGTATTCCAGCGTGTCGAGGTTGCCACTAAAGGCGCGCTTGGTCTGGAGAGTCACCAGTTCGCGGCTGAGAAATGCCTTTTCGCGGTTGTTTTCCAGATTGTCATGCAAACCCTTTTTAGTCACTTTATCCAGGTTTGCGTAAAGGTTGTCCATGTCGCCAAAGTCATTCAGCAACTGGATGGCGGTTTTCGGACCCACTTTCGGAACACCGGGAACGTTATCGCTGGTGTCACCCATGAGCGCCAAGTAGTCGCGGATTTTTTCGGGCGGAAGACCGTATTTTTCAAGAACCTGTTCCGGGCCAAAGTCAATGCCATCGGCGCCTTTCGTCAAATGGAAAAGATGGATCTTGTCGGTTACGATTTGCGACATGTCCTTGTCTTTACTTAAAATCACCACATGGTCAAAGCCTGCTTCGACCGCGGCCATGGCGGTACTTGCCATCACGTCGTCCGCTTCGTAACCCGGTTCCGACAAGAGCGGAATTCCGCTTGCTTCCAGACTTTCGCCGAGGAGCGGCATCTGAGCCGCCATTTCTTCGGGCATGGGCCCGCGATTGGCCTTGTAGTCGGGGTAAAGTTCGTGCCTGAAGGTCTTGGTGTGCGCCACGTCGCGTGCAATGGCGAAATGCGTCGGCTTGTGTTTGGCCAAAATGCGGAGTACGGCCCCCCAGTAGCCATGCATCATCGAAACCTCTTCGCCTTGGCTGTTTTTCAGCGGGTTCTGCGAATAGGCGTAAAACATGCGGAACGCAAGCGCGTAAGAGTCGAGCAAAAGTAGAGTCTTTTCAGGCATGCTTTGAATGTAGAAAATTTGTATATTGAATTAATGTAAAAAAGGAGTTGGATATGCAATCGAGAGTTAAAGAGGCAATCATTTTGGCGGTGGCCATTTTGTGCTTGGGTGTATTTTTCTATCGGGCTCAAATTGATGTCAAGGACCGCGACCGTGTGGTGTTCGTGCGCGGTCTTGCCGAACGCGAAGTTTCGGCTGATTTTGTGATTTGGCCGATTGTGTACAAAGAGGTGGGCAACGATCTTGCAGACCTTTCTGCAACGTTACAATCTAAGTCGCAGATACTTGAAAAGTTCCTGCTCGAAAATGGTGTACAAAAGGAAAATATTACTTACTCAACCCCGGCCATTGTCGATGCCGATGGTGAGTTGTACAGCGGTGGCAAGCATGCTTATCGTTATGTTGCGACGGTTGTGGCAACGGTGGCCACGAACGATGTGGAACTTGTCCGTAAAACTATGGAAAAACAGGGCGAACTCCTGAAGCATGGAATCGCTTTTAGCGGTAGCGATTATCAGTACCGCACCGTCTATAGCTTTAACGGTCTCAACGAAATCAAACCCGCCATGATTGACGAGGCAACTCGCAATGCTCGCACCGCCGCCGAAAAGTTTGCGAAGGATTCCGATAGCAAACTGGGCAAAATCAAGATGGCCACGCAGGGTGTGTTCTCCATTGAAGACCGCGACGAAAATACGCCGTATATCAAGAAAGTGCGCGTTGTAACGAACGTGCAGTATTTCTTGGAAGATTAAAAAGAAGGGGCAAGTCTTCTGCTACCCTTTCTATGATGTGAACCCCGAATGTAATCGATGGTCTTTTCGTTTTCGGGATTTGGGGCCTTGTCGCATTGAAAATCAGTTCTTTCACCCTTGCCAAGAATCCGTTTTGGATTGAGCTTTCGTAGCCTTTTTGGGGAAAAATACGGCTCGGCTTGACAGAACCCTTGAAATAGTGTACATTTGGAACAAACTAACAAATACGTTAAAAAGGAGTCTAAATGCTTTCTAAAAAAATTTTCCTCTCTGCTGTATTCGTATCCATGGCCGGACTCGTGGCCTGCGGTGATGACAGTTCCTCCAACTCCAACTCCAAGGAGCTCCCCAAGAGCGTCCCCACCTTCTTTGACTTGGCTGATGTGGAATGTAACGCCGACCGTAAGTGCGAAACGATTATCGTAGAAAATGGCCCCGATACCTACGAATGCGATGGCAAGCAGTGGAACATGCTGATTAACAGCATGCCCTCTAAGGTCTGCCCCGCCGAAGAAGAGAAGAAGAGCGAGGAAGGTGCCGAAGAAGGTGGCAACTCCTCTGAAGGCGCTGAAGAAGGCAACAACACCTCCGAAGGCTCTGAAAATACCGGTGACAAAGGCATTTCCTCCGAAGCAGGTTCCTCTGACAGCGGCGCCACCTCTACCGACAGCGAGGAAACTTCCTCTAGCAGTGCCGCAACCGCGAAGGTCTCATGCGACAACATTAATGAAGCCGGTCAGCAGGCTTTCGGCACCATGGGAGCAACATGTACGGAGGTTGATGCTGGTACCATGGCGGCCACTGCACTGGAACTTCGTTGTGAGGATTACGACGGCACCCTGGGCACAGGTTGCCCCGCCGAGTCCCAAACCCCCGAAAATAACGGCGAAGTCACCGGACCCACCGGCGATCTTTACTCCTGCCTCCAGGATTCTGATATGATGGGCATGACAACTAAAATTTGCACTGAAGCAACAGCAAATTCTTCCACCGCAGCAGAACTCAAGAAGACATGCACATCATTCGACTACGAAGGAATGAAAATGACTTCCACCGAAGGCACGGGCTGCAGCGCCGAAACGGGTTACGTCAAGAAATGTGTTGTCAGCAACGATGCCGCCGTTTATTTCTATGACGCTGATGCCGCCGGCAAAAGCTGCGAAGACTTGCTGAAAAACAACAACTAACTCTCCTAAATTCTTAAGTATAAAAGGTTTCCCCGCCCTGCGGGAACCTTTTTGCTAGGCTCTGTCAACCCTTTCCGTACAAGAAAAATACGGTTTGACTTAAGCAAAAAACTGCGCCCTCTTGACAGGCTAATAAATATTAGCTATTTTAGCTAATGAACGTTAGCCAACTGTAGAGGTGTCATGTCCACAAAAGAAAAAATTCTAGAAACAGCCCTAACGCTATTTGCCAAAAATGGATACGACGGCACCAGCGTGGAACAAATCGCCCAGGATGTCGGCATCAAGGCGCCGTCGCTTTACAAGCACTTCAAGGGCAAAGAAGACATCCTGAATGCGCTCATCGACATCGCCGAAGCGCGCTACGAGGAATCGTTCGGTTCCGCGAAAAAAATCGGCACAATTCCCGAGAATATCGACGGATTCATCCACGAAATGATGAAAAGAATCCGCTTTACAATGAGCGACCCAATCATAAAGAAGATGCGCATTTTCTTGGTGCAGGAACAGTTCCGCAGCGAGCGCCTTGCCGAAATCACGACAAGGCATCAAGTGGACGGACTTTTGCAAATGTACCAGAAAATTCTCGAAGCATTGATGGACGCGAGCATAATCGTCAAGGACGACCCGGAAATGCTCGCGACAGAGATTACTGCGCCAGTCGCACTTTGGATTTCTAAAGTTGACCGCCAGCCGAAATGCGAAAAAGAAGCGCTCAAATTTATCGAGAAGCACTTACAGCATTTCTTCAAAACCTACAAGAAATGAACCGCCCCATCACCACATTGTTCATGCTAATGTCCGTTGACGGAAAAATCAGCACAGGTTCTACGGACGCTTTGGACGTAGATCAAGATTTTCCGCATATTGATGGAGTCAAGGAAGGGCTGCACCAGTATTACGAAATCGAACAGACTACCGACTTGTGGT
>JAEEGH010012522.1_pt1 | contig 18998 bp, 9 predicted proteins | sample 9134181 | NCBI WGS metagenome assembly JAEEGH01 (sample SAMN16246544, study PRJNA631951) | gut metagenome | biome: gut microbiome; feature: rumen; material: DP-attached | host: Bos | place: Iran: Karaj | collected 2018-10 | reverse complement strand
AAAAGATAGGAGCTTTTATTCTTTGTCGTTATCTCCGCAAGGATACTCGTAGGATCGATTTTACAGCCAGCCCTGTTTACCGGCCAACGACACTGCAAAATTACAACTTTTCCACAAACCCGCAAGGAGATGGATGATATTTCTATTTGGCGTGATGACAGCAGAGGTTTACCCCGAGCAGCCTTGTCCTGCCAACAATCACCGCAAAGCAATCCAAATCATGATGCCAACGACTGCCACAAGTCCCACGGCCAGCAGGGTGATGATTCTCTTGCGTTCATTGAGCTTGTTGGCCATCCATGTGACCTTGTTCTTCATGTTGGCCATCTCCTCCACATTGCGTTTCTCCCTTTCCACGTAACCCGCACGCTCTTCCTTGAAGTCCTTCTCTTGTTTTGTCAGCCGCTTCTCAAGGCTGGCAATCTGGTCGGCATACTGCTTGCTCACCTGTTGCACCAACAGTGCCTTCGATTTAGCCTTCATGTCGGCCACGCGTTCCACCAGTTCGTTGAGATATTGCCCCAAGGCCGTGGGTGTGGCCACTTCCTTGTCAGCGATTTCCTTGAAGGTGAGCCTTTCTTCGGGATGACCCACGGCGGAGATGACAGGAGTAGTAAGGTGGCTCAAAGTCTCCAACACTTCAAGATTGTCGAGGCGTTCGATGCCGATGCCTCCGCCACGCACCACGGCGATAACATCAAAGCTCTGTGCGTCGATTTCGCAAAGGCGTTGGCACAAGGGTGCCGCCTTGAAAAAATCGGAACGGAACTCGGTGAAATCGATGGCGGCTTTGGCGGCTTGTATGCCCGCCTCGAAGTCCGACATGGTGATGGAGTTGTTGGCGAGCAGCAAAGCCACACGCGGACGTTCGTCGGCCAACAAACGTTTCTCGAGCACACCATCCACGTTGCGGAAGCCTGTCTGGGATTTGTGACGCCGCAGCTCGGCCTTCTTCTGGTCGGCGAGGCTGACGGCCTGTTCCTGAAGCTTTTCGACACGGGTCACGTTGAGGGTGATTTGAACGCTGCCGCGTGGGTCGATTTTGCGTTCGAGGATGCCTGTCACGGTAATCAGGTTGCCATCGGTGAGGGTCTCATAGAGATCCTTGGCAATGCGCAACGTGATTTCATCTTGCGAGGACTCGTCGTGCAGTCCTGCGTAGGCGTATGACCAATTGGGGTTGTTTTGTCGTTGCTGGTAGATACCGCGCAGGTTGACAAGTTTAGCAAACTCGTTCTGTCGGCCCAAAGCCGCGCTGAAGATGGCGATAAGTTCAGAGGGCTTGTAAGAGGTGACAGCGTTGTTTGTTTTAGCGTCTTGGGACATGGGATGTTGTGTTTTGTTGGGGCAAAAATAGGTTTTTATTTCATAAACGACGTAGAAGTTGGCTTTTCTTTCAAAAACCATCCATCATAGTTTGTATAAACCACATCCGTTTCTGGTGTTTTAATAATAACACCGTTGGCCCAGCGGTCTTTGATGTCGTCAAAAGTGCTTCCACGTTTTAATATAATGTCAACAACCATCCACCCATTAGGGTATCTAAATCCTTCAGACCTTCGTCGTCCTCTAACATTGATAGATACAAAGCTCTTTTTGCCTTCCGCATTGGTTTTACACAACAGGATGTCACTACCAAATCTTCTGTACTTGTAATGCACTTTGAAGATATCATACCCCAATTCCTTTAGATCATAAATAGCATCTGCATCAAACATGGTATAATTATCATGGTATTGTAGATACGGATGTAAATAAAGTGTGCCCTCAATAAAGATGCGCTTTAGTAATTCACCAGCAAGCCTATAAATAGGGTTTGAATTGGATGAATATGATATGCCTTCAACTTCTTTTTGAACTATTTCCTCTTGCTTTATCCATTTCCTGTCCGCCGCGGTTCTTGTAAGAAACTCACGAAGCTCTTCTTTGTCGAGATTTTGATAATTGAGGTCTATTTCCAAACATTTGAGGTGGTTGTCGACGATGACACGTCTTTTCCTCCCTTTCACTTCATGGCTGACATAAAACTCAATTAGAATCCGCTGTCCATCTTCCGTTATTCCTTCAGCATCGGGCTTTATATGGTATTTTTCATCCCACACTTCAGATTTGATGTCATGGAACTTTACCAAGCCAGAAGGGAAATCACCTGATGACTGAGGCAACATCAACTGCCCTACTTCCAACAACACTTCTTTAGCCATTTGATGAAGAATGGTTTCATCAGAGCCTTTACAATCATGGTTATGAATATGAGCGAAATGATATACACGTGTCGGTCCCTTTCTTGCAATGAGAGGCTGTTCGCAGATGGGACAAAAGCAACCGCATGATGCACCACTGGGTACATCATCGACGTGGACGAGAACCTTGTTCTCATCCCACGCACGAGTCAATAAGGCACCCATCGCTAAAACTTCCTTTCAATGAATTTTAGCAAATCACCTTCAAGATACTTGATGCCTTGTGGAGCCCGCACAAATCCGTGCTTTACCAAATTCTCTTCAGTGAGCTTGCCCGAATGTGACTCTTTCACCAAACGGAGGAGCGCATACTTTGTTTGCGATTCATCCTGAATGCGTCCTTTATCTACCCAAAACTCTTCTTCCTTAGTCATCCAACGGTCATAAAGTTCATTGATCCGCTCAACTGTCATTTTATACTTAATCTCTCGTCCTTCGGAGACATAGACATAAACGATGTCACCGACATTGATGTTGAAGCGCGTCTGCTGCCAATGAAACTCACCATATTTGGCAAGGCATTCGGCTAGAAGAAACGTAGAACGCTTAGCTGTAATAAGGATATTACGATGTTCAGTTGGAGCAACATGAGGCGCACGATAAACCGTGTAATGGTTTCGCAAGGCTCCATTGGGAATAATTTCCACCGAGCAGTCCATTGCTGCAGCAATTTTGCAGAGGACATCAAGGCCGGGAGAGAACTTGCCTTTTTCAATACGAGAAAGGTTGGATGCATCGATATCGGCATATTGAGCCAATTCTTTTGCTTCCAAATTACGTTGCTCACGTAGAGTGCGAATCTGGGCTCCAATCCGTTCCCGCTCGTTGTTACGGTCTGGGCCATACCAATAGGGATGAGCCCAACAGCCCATATGCAACATGTCCCGATAAATCGGGCCCATAATAACCGCAGGATCGCCTTGATAGTACTTGTCAAAAAGAGAAGCAATAATTTGAGCATCTTGCTCTTGAAGTTCGATTGGGACTACTCCACTGAGCCCCACTGTGAAACGGTCACCTTGTGGCGTTTCAACGGTCACCTTGTTAAGGCTGACGAATTTAACTTTTGTTTTAGTTTCCATAATTCAATAATTTGCGACAGGGAATACCCTTAATACCAAGTGAATTATGGCGCAAAAATAGGAATAATAATTTAATTGGCAAATACAACAAGCAAATTATTTTTTCGTTTGTTATTTGAGCCAACTCAATAAAACTATGGTTCTTCGACGTCCCATGGCTCGGACCAAGTGGATAGAATCTGTTTGTAGAGTTTTTCTGCACGTTTTCTGATCGTATCAAGATTCCATTCTGGCAGGTCCAAATATTCATCCAGAGTGATCAAACCCTTTGCATTCTTAATTAAACCATCCTTATTGCCTTTCCCCGCTAGTTTAACCGGCCAAGGCGCATTGCTAATACTTGTATTGAGTGCACCTGGAATGATAGCCAGGTTCCCGAATGTGTATAGAGCATAATCGGTTTGTTTGGCTATCTCTTCATCTTCAGGAATCCTCCAAAACTGTCTCCACTTCTTAGGAAGCAAGTGCTCAAGACTATAGTTACCTATGCCATAAAGCTGCGTGGCAGCCAATTTGTCGGACCTCAAACGACTTTCAAGCATATATAGAAAACCCAACGCTTGTCGGTTAATATAAACGATATTTTGGACGCCGTTCTTAATGTCTTCCTGACGGGCGGCTCTGTATGTGGTATCTTTATCCTTATCCACATAAGTCTTTAATTCTGCCGCCGTAAGGATCTTATTTGAGATAAGGCCGTCATTGAATAGACCATTGTAGCCACGTGTTTCTAGTCGGGCTATAGTTCGACGCATCATAAAGGTTTCAATGTAATCGAAGATTTTCGTCTGCTCCTCTGGAGCCGCATACATCTTGACATACAACACATAAGGGAGCATAACGGTGAAATCCAAGGCGAACATCATCAGATTAACACGCTCAAATCCAGGCTCACAAGAAACAGCCTCTACTTTACAACTCGGATTGAAGTATTGTTTAAAAAGCTTAGCAGCTTCAAAAACAGCCATCATAAGCTCGTCTTTGTTTCGTCCAAGATATTTCTCAACGAAGTTTTTATAGGAGAGAAAGAGATTATCAACCTTCTCGTAATCAAGTTTATCTTCAGTGTTCACTGACACCTTTTCTCCACGAACCTTGATCATTAGCAGGGCATAAAGGAAGAGATCAATGAGGTGATACTTCTTGGTGCCAGAATTGACAATTTGGTCCCAATACTTTTTTTGTTCCTCATCTGCTTCAAAAACAGGTTTCCAATATTTGTTGTACTTCTCTTCGTTTTTTTCATCAAATAGATAGTTTTTCAAAAGTTCGGAGGTGGTAAGAGTGACACCAAGGGAGTTGATGGTATCAAAAATCTGTTGTTCATTCTCTTCCACACCCAAATCAATCACTACAAAATGCAGATACTTTTTTACCTTATCGGATGATATCTTATCCACATCAAGGTGTTTGTATAAGTAATTATAAAGTTGAATGATTCTATTTTGATTTTCTATCTTCTTGCCGTTTTCATCAACTGAAAGATCTTTTAATTCGGTTAAGTTGACAATCTTGTTAAAGGCTTCTTTATCGATGTGATTGTGATGGATAGCAATTTCTTTTTCATCCGATTCATCACTTATTGTAATCATGAAGTCATTGAATATTTGCGGGCGGTTCCTTTTCAGACTTAGCACTTTGAAAAAGATAGTAATTGTGGTCAAGCGCTGCTGCCCATCAATCACGACACGCACATCACTATATTTACTACCCGTTTCCGTCTCTTTTTGTTTTAGAATCAGAGAACCTATGAAATATGGCTTATCAACAACCGAGATGTTTTCCATATCCTCCAGAAAACGTTTCCAATTTTCCTCCTCCCAAACATAGGAGCGTTGGTAATAAGGAATCTCAAACACCGTGTGAGTGCTAAACACTTTCAACAAAAACAAATCATTCGCTTTCATAATAACAGATTTTAATAATACATCTCCACATATTTATAAGCCTTCTCAAAGACGTCGTTGTCCTTGATTTTGTATTTCAGCCACAGGATGGAACGGAGCATTTTGCGAACTTCATTCTGTCCTGTTATCGTCTTGAAGGCGTTGTTGAAACGACGTACGATGTCGACCACTTGCGTGTCGATGTCGTTCACCACGTTTTCCACCACAATGGGCGTCTCGGGCGTCTTGATGCTCTCGAAGAGCTCCGTCAAGGCGGCTCTTGCCTGCTGACGCTTGTCTTGGGGCTGATCCAGCTTCTGCTCCGTGTCGAGCACTTCCTTGGCCAAGGCCAAGAGGTCTTTCAAGAACTGGATGCTGTCAATCTGTTGCTGGCGCAAACGCTCCTGCAACTCCCTGAGCTTTTCGCTGAGTAGTTTGAACTCTTTTGAGTTGGCATGCTTCTGATTGCCGAGGCGCAGTTTCAGCATCTTCTGAATCTCAATGATGGTGCGGTTGCGCTTCGACTCGTCGTTGATACACTCGTCAACGATGCGGCTGTTGACCACCAAATCTTCGATGGTCTCGCCAATATCAATTGAGGTGACGTTCTCATGTATCAGTTCGATGGTCTTGGGACCGAGTATGGACCAAATCAGGTTGCCCGTACTCGTCACCGGCCGCACGCTTTCAAACACTTGGCTCAGCCAGATGTAATCCATCTTGAAGGGCAGGATGTCTTTATCGGGTGCCACCACTTCCCAAGCTTTGTGCAATCTTTGGTAATGGGCCGCAAACTGGGTCTTCACATTCTCATCACGCAGCTTTTCTTGCGCATCCTCCAAGCCTTGGAAGCCACCAACCGAACGGTCGACGCCAGGGAAAAAGTCAAGGCAGTCTTGCATCCAGCCCGGAATCCTTTCCTTAATTTCGTTGATGTTGGTGATGACCGTCTTCACCGATTCTTCGTCGAAACGGAGAGCGTTGGCATAGTTGTCGAAGACACCCACATAATCCACAATCATTCCGCACTTCTTGCGCGCCTCATACACTCGGTTGGTACGGCAAACGGCTTGCAGCAGCGTGTGGTCTTTCATGGGTTTGTCGAGATACATGCACTGCAGTATCGGGGCATCGAATCCTGTCAAGAGTTTGCTCGTGACGATGACAAACTTCAACGGCGACAACGGGTCGCGGAACTTATCGAGCAGCTTCTCCTGTTCGAAGTCGGTCAATTTATACTCCTCGTATTCATTGGCTTTATCGCCGCTGGTGTGCATGACGATGGCGGTCTCGTCGCCGCTGTCCTTCAGCAGCATGTCAAGCTCTTTCTTGTAGGCTACGCAGCAAGCACGGTTGAAGACCACCACCTGACATTTCAACCCTGTGGGGCGCACATACTGTCGGTAATGTTCCACAATGTTTACGCACACCTCATGAATACGCTTCGGCGAGGTAAAGAACGCCTCCACCTTGGTTCCACGGGTCAATTGGTCCTTCTCTTCGTCGGTGAGGTTGTTCTCACGCGCCATGTCATCGAACGCGGCCTGCAAGTTGGCTTCATCGAGATGCAACTGAACGGGCACCTCACGGAAGTTGAGTTCGAGCGTAGCACCGTCATCGATGGAGTCTTGGAAGGTGTATTTCGACATATAGCCTCCATGGTCTTCCTCGGCACCAAAGCATTTAAAGGTGTTCTTGTCGCGCTTGTTGATGGGTGTACCCGTCAAGCCGAAGAAGAAGGCATTGGGCAATGCCGTTCGCATGCACTCACCAAGGTCGCCTTCCTGCGTGCGATGGGCCTCATCCACCAGAACGATGATGTTCTCCCTCATGTTGAGCGATTGCTTGATGTCGCCAAACAAGAAGATGGTAGTGATCAATATCTTACGCTGGTCTTGTTGGAAGAAAGCCTTCAGTTCTTCTTTCGTATATGCAAAATCCAAGTTCGGAATCTCGGCACGAGTGAAGTCGCCCGTGATCTGAGCGCGCAGGTCACGACGGTCGTCGACGATGACTACCGTGGGGGCATTCAGCTCCTGCTTTTTCATCAGCATCTGGGAGGCAAACACCATGAGCCACGACTTGCCCGAGCCTTGGAAGTGCCAAATCAAACCCTTCTTCGGACCCAAGCCTGTCTTGGTGCGGTCCATCACACGGTTGACGATAGCCATGCCTCCAAAATACTGCTGATAACGGCACACCACCTTGATTTTCCTGGAGGTTTTCTTATCGGTGGTGAATACCGAGAAGAAACGGAAGATGTCGAGCAGGCGCAGCGGGGCAATGAGGCTCTTCAGGTTGGCCTTCACATCGGCCAAAGTGCCGTGCTTGCGTGCTTCGTCGGCAAACCAGGGACCCCATTTTGTCAATGGCGCGCCTATGCTGCCGAAATACAGTTCCCGACCCTCGGTGGCAAAACTGAGGATGTTAGGTACAAACATCTCGGGCACCGACTTCTGGTAGTCGATGATGTCCTTGGCACCATCTGCCCAGGTGACGCTGGATTTCACGGCGGTCTTCACCTCGCCTATCACCATTGGGATGCCGTTGATGAGCAGCACCACATCGAGTCGTTTGCCCCCAGCATAGGAGCTTTTGGGATACTCCCATTGGTTGGTCACCACATAGCTGTTGTTCTTGGCCGCTGTGGCCGGGTTGGTATCGAAGAAATTGACAGTGACATACTCGCCATCTTTGCCAAAGGGGAAGCTGTTCTCGTCGAAGAAAAGTTTCCGCAAGTTTTGGTTAGCGGTGATGATGTCGCCGCCCATGCCAGCAGCAATGCGGGTGCGAACCTTATGGATAACCGTCATGGCCTCTTCCCCAGTGATGTTATTGATGCGAATGAGTGCCTCATACAGCAATCGATCCACGATGACCGTTGATTCGCCATCGCGCAATTCTGATGATTCCACATAAGTGTAGCCCAATTGTTTGGCCACTTCAATGCACATCTGCTCAGTTACGTTGTCTTCGTTAAAGTATGTCATTTCAAGATTGGTTTTTCATTTTCAAAAATTTGTTCGGATTTACTCTGCAAAAAGAAACATAATGAATATCAGCTTTTTAAACAAAAATAGGATTTACTTTGCAAATAGAACCATCCATAATAATGAATGTATTTTTTCCCAATGTATATCTATACTCTATTCTTTTCATGTTTTCGTTAATAAATGATTTGATGTCATTGTCTATAGCGTCAATTTTCGAGCGAAGTTCATACTCTGATTTATCGGCTTGATGATAAATGGTGGAAATCTTAGTCAACATTTCTTTATCAGGAATAAAGACTTCGTATGAAAGCACGTCACCATTGTTTATTGCAGGATACAACCCTCCACTTGCTTTATCACACATCTTTTGCGTGTATTTATCTGTTAAAACAACAGACAGCAAATATTCCCTATATTCCTCCTCTTTGGGTCGTAAAACACAGAATCCTGTTGAAGCAACAAGATTCGGGGATTCTTTGGTCACTACAGCTATATTTCTATTTATCGGCCTTACTGTTGAAACAAGAATATCTCCATATTCCACACATTGCTGCGCTCTCGACGGGGCTGATTTAACAACATAATTAGTTGTTTCAGATATAGATCGACTCACAGAATCTATGGAAGAAATGTCGATGTATTCGATGCCATCATCTACATCATGCGTCTTCTTCACGCTCTTAATGTTCGTATCCACCAAATCCCCGATTTTACCATTCGGTTGCTTGTCCTTAATCATCTCGATAAATTGCGATTTCACCATTTCACGGGTGGCCTTTATCATCTTCAAATAGGACTGCTTCACTTCGTAGGCGGCCCAAAGTTTTTCTGCCAAAGCTTTCTGAATATCCATCGGTGGTAATAATAACTCAAAGTCTGCGATTTGTTTCCACTTTATACGACGCGTTAAACCACCCGAGGAATTAGCCACAATGAAATCCCAAAGTTCTTTGCTATAAAGGACATATATCAAATAACCATCACTTATATAATCACCATTCTCTCTAATCGTAAGAATATCGGCAGAACAGCATCCGCTAAAATCGGCGCGAGGAGCTCTTTCGCGAAAATCACTACCATACAAACTTCTTCTAACAAGAAGATAATCGCCTGCTTTGAACTCTTTTTGAGCAGAAGTTATCAAACTAGCTGGACTTTTTTTGTTTATCCTAAAGTCATATTGACCAATACAATCCGATCCAATATAATACTCATATTGTGATTCCGATGGGTTTTCAATCCTAGATGAGTACTCGTATGCAACCTCACCAAGTGTCACTTTCTTCCATCTTGTTTTGTCTAAAAAAGAAAACCTGAAATCTAAGTCAAGTTTTAAAGGCTCAAAATCTATAAATTCAAAACCAGCAAAAGCATCAGCAAGTCTATGCTGCTGCTCCTTATAGGCCATAAAAACTGCTTCAACAGCTGAATCATTCTTTGGGGAGATCGACTTGACATAACTCTTAATATTTAAATTCCCATCAGTTATGTCCTTTATTGAAACCCATTTGGAGAACCCTTCTTCGTCTTCTAGATTATTATAAGCATGTACGATCTTAGCAATATCCTCAGGCCACAAATAAGCCTGTCGACCTTCTTTATGGGAATAATTCTCTGCTTCAATAAAAAGTATTTTACCCTGCCGTTCTTTTGGCTTTCTATTACTGCAAATAAGTATGAAGGATTCTAGTCCCGAATTAAAAAACAAATTACGGCCTAACCCTATTATTGCATCAATATTATCAGATACAATATGTCTCTTTCTCATCTCAGCCTCTTCTTTTCTATTTAATACTCCATGAGGCAATAAGATTGCGCAACGCCCATTCTTTTCATCCATTGAAGCAACAATATGCTGAATAAAAGCATAATCTGCTCTAGATTGTGGTGGCACGCCCAAGAAGCATCTCCCATACTTGTCATGTTCAAACGCCTCGCGGTTCCAGGTCTTAATGGAATACGGCGGATTGGCAAGCACCACATCGAATTGCTGCACCTTGCCGTTTTTCGTGAAGGCAGGTGTTAGCAAAGTATCGTCGTTTACAATCGAAAAGTCGTGGATGCCATGCAGATACAGGTTCATACGGGCGATGGCCGCCGTTCCCGCATTGATTTCCTGCCCAAAGACCTTCACATCGCGCCATTCTTCGCCCTTGTCCTTCAGATAGGTGAGCGACTTAATCAACATGCCACCCGAACCGCAAGTGGGGTCGTAGATGCTTTCGTGGGGTTGCAGTTGCAGTATCTCCGCCATCAGTTCCACCACGGTACGGTTGGTATAGAACTCCTGCGCCGTGTGGCCCGCATCGTCGGCAAACTTGCCAATCAGGTATTCATAGCCTGTGCCCATCTCATCGGCAGGACAAGCCGCCAACGAGAGTGTGAGCTTATTGAAGCTGTTCAACAGGTTGCGGATGGTGGCATCGGGCATCTTGTTTTTGTTGGTCCAAATGGCCTTGTCGCCAAAGATGCCCTCCAAGCCACCCACGATGCGGTCGTCAATCTTCTTGCCCGGGTTGGCATTCTCAATCTGGCGGAAGGCATCCACCAAGGCCTGCCCAATGTTCTCGGTCACATTGAAGACCTTGATCCAATGCGCATCCTCGGGAATCTGTATGGGCGAGTCCTGTATCATCATTTCGGCATACTCCTCGCCGCCTTCTTCCACATAATGCTCGTACTCCTCGTCGCGCACATCACAAATGCGCTTGAAGAAGACCAACGGGAAGATATAGTCCTTGTATGCCGCAGCATCAATCTGTCCCCTGAGGTCGACAGCCGCCTGCCAGAGGTATCGCTCCAATTCGTCTAAACTAATCTGTTGTGTCATACGGCTTCACGGTTAAGGATTTCACGGAACTTGGCTTCGGCCTCCACCATCTGCTGGTAAGCGGCCTTAAACTCAGCCAGCACTTCTGCATAAGGTTTCACCGCTTCCTTGTGGTATTTCACATATTTGTTGGGCGAGAGGTCGTATCCCTTCTCGGCTATCTGGGCCAGGCTTACCACGATGGATTTATCTTCCTCTTCGTGATAGGCAGTATAGAGGCGATACAACTCGTTAATGTCGTCATCGCTCAGGATGTTTTGAGCGCGTTGAGGGGTCAGGATCTTCGAGCCATCAATCATCAGCACCTTGCCTTGGTGTGCTTCGGGTTTACGGTCACGGATGATCAGCAAGCAGGGCGAGAGCCCTGTGCCATAAAAGAGTTTGTCGCCCAAGGTGATGATGGCTTCCACATAGTCGTGCTTCACCAACTCTTCACGAATTTTGGCTTCCTCGTTGCCGCGAAACAGCACGCCTTGCGGTAACACCACCGCCAAACGGCCTGTGAGGCTACGCATGCTGCTCACCATGTGTTGAAGCCAGGCATAGTCGCCAATTTTGTCAGATGGCGTACCCCAAAGATTGCGTCCAAAGCGGTCGGTCTTCCAGGCTTCAGCTCCCCAATTCTCTAATGAGAACGGCGGATTGGCAATTACGCAGTCGAAGTGGGCGATGTGCTCGTTTTGCAGGATTCTAGGGTCGCGCAATGTGTCGCCACACATGATGTTAAAGTCGTTGGCGCCATGCAGGAAGAGGTTCATCTTGGCCACGGCTGCATTCGTTACGTTCTTTTCCTGTCCGAAGATGGAACCACAGCATTGGGCGTCGTTCTTCATGTGATGGACAGCCTCAATGAGCATGCCTCCCGATCCGCAAGCGGGGTCGTAGACGGTCTCACCTGGCTTGGGGTCGAGTATGCGCACCAAGAGCCTCACCACAGGACGGGGTGTATAGAACTCGCCTGCCTTGGCTTTTGAGAGGTCGGCAAACTTCTTCAGCAGCATCTCGTAGGCATCGCCCATCAGGTCGGCATTATAATCGTTGTTGCCGAGGCGGCGTTTGCTCATGTGCTCAATCAAGTCGCGCAGTTTCTCGTCGCTAAACACATTCTTGTTGCTCCAGTTGGCGGTCGAGAACACGCTGAGCACGCCGTAAAGCGTCATAGGATTGGCCAACTCAATCTGACGCATGGCGCCGATGATAGCACTACCAATATCCACGGAGCGCTGGCGTACATCCTCCCAATGGCAGCCTTCAGGAATCACGAAACGGTGTTGTTCAGGCAACGCGGCAAATTCCTCGTCACCGTCCGACAGGTCCAATGCGGCCTGCGTCTCTTCGTCATACACATCGCTGATACGTTTGAAATACAAAAGTGGGGTGATATATTCCTTGAAGGCATCCTGCGACACGGGTCCTCGGATGATATTGCAAGCCTCGAACAAGAAGTTGTATAGTTCGCGGCTGGTGCCTATCTCTTCGGTCTTCTTGGACTTTGTTGTTTTCTCTTTCGGCATACTCTGAAAAATAGCCTACAAATATAGCAACTTTTGATTTGCAAATGCAAAGGTCAAGATAAATTGACTTTAAATTACTAATTATTAGACTATTATAAAAACAACAATCGGCTCAACTGGTTAGTGGGACTAACCACTTCATTTTGTGAAGGCATAAAAAAATTCCTCCCCACAAGCCATAAAAGCTCATGGGGAGGCAAAGGCAGCAGTGACCGAAGTCATGCTGCTGCCTTGGGCATCACGCTACTCTTGTGGAGTCAGCGCTCTCGGGAAGCTCGCCGGTGTTTGGCTCATCGACGTTTTCGGGCGATTCCTTCTCTTCGTTACCTTCGTCACGCTCGCCCTCATCGGGGTTTTCCTTCGCATTCCTGACCTTGCGCTTGTAGGTCTTGTTAAGGTTGGTAACCAGGCCAACCACATAGTTGTAGTCCTTGCCGTAGGTGTCAGGGTCTTTGAAGGCCATGCCGTCGAGATAGACCAACAGCCTCTCCAATTTGGCGGCGGCCTCACGCTTCAATTCAAGTTTGCTCTTCTGAGGCTTGACCTCGTTGTGCATATCCTGAACTGCCATAAGCCTTTGCAACAAGGCTTCCATCGCGCTTCTGACGTTCTTGATGCGCGCATCCAGGCCCGGGATCTTGGCCACATGGACTTTCAACTCGGGATTGTCCAAGTCGCTCAACATGGCCTGCACCTCAGCCAGACGGCTGTGCACGTCCATCTTGTAGAAGACGCCGTACTTCCTCAGTTGCTGCTTGAGGACCATGGCACTGGCCTTCATCTCTTCATCAGGCTCAAAACGATGTGAGTCGATGTAGCGTGAGGCCGACGCCAGCCGATCGTGCAGCATCAAGGATTCCTTTTTGATGCCCACCTTGACCATGTCTTTCTTGATGGTCAGGAAGAGCATCCCCTTCGCGTTTTCCACCTCTTTGACCAACGCGTTCAGATGTTCGTCCGAACGGTTGTCTGATAAGCGGTGGCAGATCTGATCGAGACCTGTGTAGAACTGATCGGAGTTCAGCCCTAAACTCAAATGTACACTAAACATAAAATAAAAAATGAATTGTAAAAAAATGATTGTTTGAACGGCTCAGGCCGTCCTCGAATAGTTGTTTTCCAGGCAGCAGCGGCTTTGCTGCGAGGAAGGGACGCATCAACATGCTTGGCTCATCCATTCGGGCATTCAGCACTTTCGTCATCATGCACGACCTCTCATATCACGGTTTGAGGCTTTTCGTTGTGTTGTATGACGTTTTGTCCATCGCGTGGACTTCGTCATGTCTTACGATGCTTTCGTCCGCCGCGTGAACTTTTCGTCGTGATGTACGACGATTTGTTCATCGCATGAACTTTTTGTCGTGCCACACGATGCTTTTGTTCACCGAGTGAACTGTTTGGTCGTAGCATACGACAAAATGTCCGTTTTTTTGTCCTTTTCGATGGTCTTCGATGACTCGACAGCCCAAAGGTTGAGGAAATCAGTCGTTGATCTTGATTAAAACGCCCGCTTTTTGGACTTTTTCATCGTCAACTATGATGTCTTTCCGCATCGCGTTAAGAAATCAATCGTTGTGTATGACATATTGTCCATTGCGCTAACATTTCATCGTGAGGTACGACTATCATCCACATCAATTCATGAACGGTCGTTGGTCTTGACCTCGAAAAAGGGGAAGTGCCCGAAATGGTTCCCATCAATGGCTTATGGAGTCACTGTCAGGATTGTGACCGCTTCTGGCAAGCATAAACGAACGGCAACGTGGCCGCAACGTCGGTTTCGTCATTGGTTTTGCTTGCGCAAGGCAGGGCCTCGCAGGTTGATGTATGAAGAATAGGGAACTATTGGTTAGATAGCTCCTCTCCACGGGTTCAAGGCTCACGTTAGTCAAGGTCTCTATCGCCTTGGCATACAAGTCTTGAATGATTGTGTCTGTTATAGTTATGAATAACATATATTAATTTTTGTTCCGCGAAAGTAAAGCATTTTGGTGACATGGGGATATAAAAAATGCAATTAATTTGTCAACAAAATTATCAACATGCTAAAATGTTGGTTTTCTGCATAAATAAATGCAGTTTCTATTATTTAGAACAAAATAAAGCAGATGTAAAATCTGATGAGTGACAGTAAAATAAGGCTGACGGCATAGCAATTGCATTGATGTAGATATAGATTTCACCGGCTTTCTGCCCATAGATCCCAGCCTACCCTCTTCCAGCGCGGGGATGACATGGGCAGAAAGAATTGAATTGATGCAGCCATAGATTTCACCTGCTTTCTGCCCATAGATCCCAGCCTACCCTCTTCCAGCGCGGGGATGACATGGGCAGAAAGAATTGAATTGACGCAGCCATAGATTTCACCGGCTTTCTGCCCATAGATCCCAGCATACCCTCTTCCAGCGCAGGGATGACATGGGCAGAAAGAATTGAATTGACGCAGCCATAGATATCAACGGCTTTCAACTACTCCACCACCACCTCATCCACCATAATCCAGGCCTTCTCGCCTTTATAGGGATGCCATTCGGGCAAGACGCCTTGGTTCTCCACCTTCACGCGAACATATTTCCATTGCGCACCGTCGGAACGAAGACGGGCTTCTATCCTTCCAAAGCCTTGCATCTTGTCGGGACGGTCGAAGACGGGTAACTCGGCCATCTGCCAGTCGGTAAACTCCTTGCCGTTCTTTGAGAAACTAACCCACACGCCCTTGGGCCACATCACCCACGACTGCGGCTCATGGCAAAGACCAACCTTCACCATGTTGATGGTGGTGGGGACGGCCAACTCGATGGTGGCCTCCATGTCGACACCCTCAAAGCCGAGCCAGTCGTTGTAATAGTCGCCAGGAACGCCTTTCTTTCCGTCCATCAGGGCGATGTCGGCATCCTTGCCGTAACGCTCCACAGGTGGGTTGACGAAAGTCGTGTTCTTGATGTTCAAGCGGTTGAAGACGCGCATCGTGGTAAACGACTCCACCATCCCTTTCTTAAAAGCTTTCGCCTTGATGATGCAGGAATTCACAATGACAAACGACGACTTGTATTTGGGGGACTTCATCGTCGGGTCGCTGCCGTCGGTGGTGTAATGGATTTCGGCATCCGAGTCAACACAGGTCATCGTAACCGTCAAGGGACGGTTGTAGATACGATAATCCTCGTTTCCAGCCATCTCAGCATGGATGACAGGCGAAGGCACCATCATTTCCGTCATTTGAGGCACTTGGAAACGGGTCAACTCAATCGGGTCTGTCGTCTTGTCGAAGGCGCGAAGCATCACCGTGTATTCATACACCTGATTGCCCAGCACATACTTCTCATCCACACCCGGACCACAGGTGGCCGTGCCAATAGCAGCTTGCTTGAAATCGATGTTTACCGTCAGGAAATCCTTGGGCTCCAGTTGGTTGATGCGATGGGCTTGGGTCAGGTTGGCGTCATCGTAGTTGTAGACGCTGAAGTTGAACGGTTCCTGCATCGTCATGAACAACCCGACATTGCTCTTGTCGCTCGTCAAGACCATCCAGCGCGTCTCAGCGTGGTTGCCATTATCCTGAGGCACAACATGTTGCTCAAACAAATCCAAGGCATTCACATGATAAATGCCCATCTTGCCCGAGGCGTTACGGTCGGGATAGTTTTCGGTGTCCTTGCCAAACCAGCTCAAGTCCTTATAGTCCAACGGCATACGCAACTGCATGCCGACCTTCGGCAAAGAAATCACCCTTTCCATCGGCTCCACACGGTTGGTGATGCTGATGTTGCCTTCGCCATCGATGAGATACACCTTATTCACAACAATTTGCAACTGTCCCATGCCGTCATAATATTCCAAGTCGGCATTAACCGAAACCGTGTTGTCATCAAGCCTTTCAAAATGCACGCCGCCTGTCTTGACCGTCAGGTTCTGCAAACCAGCTTTGTTCCAACGCGGCAAAGCCCAGCTGTCTACCTCGTCGTTCAAGGTCGGGGCACGCCAGAAGTTGTCTCTCAGCTCGCCTTTCAAAAGTTCCTGTCCATTAACGACATAGGAATTAATGGCACCCGTAGCCTTATCGAAGGTCACCGTAAAATCATCATTATAAACCGAGCCACTGCCCGAATTAAACTGCACAGGTTTCTCTTTAACCATAGACTCCAACGGTGCCGACGGCCAATCCAGCTTGAACTCATCGTAAGCCACCTCCGTTCCAGCGGGCATGAAGAGCTGGTCTTCTCTCAGTTTCACCGAGAAACGAATGAAGAACTCCTCACCAGGGTTGCCATAGATGCGCAGGCGTTCAATGTTAATCTCTTGTGTGCCAAAAGGTTCAATATCAAGGTCAATTTTACCTTTCTGCAACGTCTTTTCGGCTGAGAAGATTTCAAAATCGCAATCGAAGGCTGAGGCATTGGTGAACGAAAGCCAGTTCTTGGCCTCGAACTTACCCCAAGTCAAGTCCTTGGCGGTGAACTTGATAGGCTGATACACCTTCTTTACCTCGGCGGCGTGATGGTGCGGCCTCCTGTCTGAACTCACCACACCATTGGCACAAAAAGCGTCATCATCATCCACACCGTAGGCATGACCGAAGTCGCCACCCACGGCAAGCCAATCCACATCCTTGTCCTTATCATGGACAAAAAAACTCTGATCCACCCAGTCCCAAATGCAGCCGCCTTGCAGTTGCTCGTTGGCTTCAATCACGTCCCAATAGTCCTTCAGGCCGCCCATGCTGTTGCCCATGGCATGGCAGTATTCCACCATAATGAAAGGTCTGCCTTGCTTGTCAAGGCCTTCATCCACAAACTTTTGCAGATATTTCGGGCTGGCATACATCAGGCCAATGACATCCGTGTTGCGATCGTAAATGGCTCTTTCGTATGTCACGGGGCGCGTTTTGTCGCGTTGCTTCATCCAGTCGTAAGTGTATTCGAAATTCACGCCGTTGCCGCACTCGTTGCCCATCGACCACATAATCACCGAAGGATGGTTCTTGTCGCGTTCAAGCAAATTGCGGTTGCGCTGCCACACCATTTCCTTGTATTGCGGGTCTTTGGCAAGACTCTTTTCGCCGTAGCCTTGGGCATGGGATTCGCAGTTGGCCTCGTCCCAAACGTAAAGGCCATATTTGTCGCAAAGTTCGTACCAATACGGGTCATCAGGATAATGGCAGGTGCGCACTGTGTTGATATTCATTTGTTTCATCAAGGCGATGTCGCGTTCCATCGACTCACGTGAAATCACATGGCCCGTGTAGGGGTCGTGCTCGTGGCGGTTCACACCTTTTATTAATACGTACTGCCCGTTGATAAGTAGTTTACCATCTTTAATCTCCGAGGTGCGGAAGCCGAATGACGAAGTAAGCTTTTCGATGGTTTTGGCTTTTTTATCCATCAGGGACATCCTCAGCTGGTACAAGGTAGGGCTTTCCGCCGACCATGGCTTCACCTTCCCTATCTCCTCGCTATCAACCGACAACTCCGCATCTGCATAATAATAGCCATCGTCTGCCTGAGTAAAGGTCAACTCATTGATAGGCTTGGTGAGCGTGAACAGGATATGCTCGGGGAAGCCTTTTGTCTCTAGCCCTTCGTATGCCCCAACAATCAATGTACTGCCTTTCTGTATCTTATTGGTATTGCTTTGCAGCTTGACCTTGATTGAGAAAGTCCCATTTTGGTAGTTCTTGTCCAAACCGGCATGGATTTCATAATCGTAGACATTCAGCGTGGGTTTGGAATAAACCACCACATCCCGCTCAATGCCGCTCAAACGCCAAAAATCCTGGCATTCGAAGTAAGAGCCGTTGGAGAAACGATAAACCTTCACAGCCAATGTGTTCTTCCCCACCTTGACGTATGGTGTGAGGTCAAACTCGGCATTGGTCTTGGCATCTTCCGTATAGCCCACAAACTGACCGTTCACCCAGACATAATAGGCCGACTTCACCGCCCCGAAGTTGATGAAGGTCAGGCGGTCTTTCCATGTTTCTGGAAGGTTGAATTCCGTCAGATAGCAGCCCACGGGATTGTTAACCGTCGGGGCAAATGGCGGCTCGTTGGGACGGAACTCGTTGTCCACATTGACATAGATGGGTGTGCCGTATCCGTTCAACTCCCAGTTGGCTGGCACCTTGATGGTTTTCCAACCCGAGGCATCGTAGCCTTCCTTATAGAAGTCGGCTGGGGCTTTTGAGGGCGAGTCCACCCATTGGAACTTCCAGTCACCATTGAGGCATTGCGACCATTCTTCCCCAAAGGGGATGACATTCGTCCGAGGATACAAGCGGCTGATTTCATAGATGTTGACATCGTTCCAAGCATTCTGCTCGGCTTCGGTTTGGGCTTGGAGGCTCATTGTGGCGATGAGGCTAATTAAGGTAAAAGTCAGTTTTTTCATTGGAATAGATCTTTGTTTTATAAACTATGGCCTATGACCATGGCTTATGGCAGCTTTTACGAG
>JAEEGH010012519.1_pt1 | contig 19004 bp, 23 predicted proteins | sample 9134181 | NCBI WGS metagenome assembly JAEEGH01 (sample SAMN16246544, study PRJNA631951) | gut metagenome | biome: gut microbiome; feature: rumen; material: DP-attached | host: Bos | place: Iran: Karaj | collected 2018-10 | reverse complement strand
AATATGCAGGGCTCTTGGAGATTCCAACAGACTTGAAATAGTTAAAATGCTTTCTGATCAGGAAAAGTGCGGATGTCATCTTCTTGAAAAGTTTGATATTACTCAGCCCACTCTTTCTCATCACATGAAGATCCTAGTTGATTCCGGTCTGGTAATCGACAGAAAAGAAGGCAAGTGGCATTACTATTCCATAAACACTGCCGTTATGAAAGAATTTTGCGGGTTTATAAAAACTCTCTGTAAAGGAACCACCTGCAAATGCTGTAAGGGAAAATGTTGATGAGTGAATAGATGAGGTATGATGTATGTTTGAAATAAGAGAATGCGATGATTATGAAGCAGCTGGAAAACTTATTTTGGAATATTCCGAAATAAAAGGCGCTGAAGCTTGTTTTGTATCACTTGATAAAGAATTATCAGATCTGCAAGGCTTTTATAATGACGGAGCGTTGCTCCTCGGATATGATGATGGTAATCCTATTGCGACGATAGCCGTTAAAAAGATTAATGACGACAGAGCTGAGGCAAAACGATTGTATATAAAGCCGGAATGCAGAGGAAACGGTTATGCAAGGCCTATGCTTAATGCGATGCTTGACAAATGCAGGGAACTTCGTTTTAAAGAGGTCAGATTTACAACGAAACCCGAAGTGATGAGTATAGGCTACGCTCTGTATCGGAAAATGGGGTTTGAGGAATTGGAGAATGATAACGGGACTGTGCTGATGCGTATGATGTTAGATTAAATCGTAATGATAATTAAGGGCACGATTATATTTTACAGTGCATGGGAAGGTGATTTGGCGGTCGGCTGTGCGGACTGCGATGTGAAGATGTATAAATCCCTCGGCTTTTCAATTCCGTTGGGAAATCTTCTGGCGTATGAGTAGATCTAAGCACTCTGTTTTATACAGAGTGCTTTTTTATTGGATGTTGACATATTATATTACTATTAGTAATATACCTATTAGTAATGTATGGAAGGAGATTACAAAGTGGAAAACATTATCCTCAGCCTTATTTTATTAAAACCAATGACCATTTATGAGATGCGTGCATATATACAGCAGAATATTTCTACGGTTTGCAGTGACAGTCTCGGAAGCATGCAGGCGGCAATAAAGAAACTAATTGAGAAGGGATATGTGATCGTAACCGAATATGTTGAAAATAATACCATTAAGAAGCGGTACAGTGTGACTTCCGAAGGCGTGAAATACTATAAAGGCTGGGTTGGGACACCTATAAATATACAGAAAATGAAGAGCATGGAAGAAGGGAAGTTCTTCTTCCTCGGAATAGCTCCCGGCGAAAAAAGAGTAGCATTTCTCAAAGCCTATATATCCGATCTTGAGGAAGAACACAAGAAGCTTCTTGCCATAAAGGACTATGTTGATAAAACACAGGATACCGTTATCACATTGAACACCAAACGAATAAAAGATGATCCTGTTCTGGCAGGTAATCTGTTGGAGGTTTCCGGAGAAAAGACGGTTGAAGCGGCTGTGACCAATATAGACAACTATCAGCTTTATATGTTGGAGTACGGTCTTGAGAAAATTCAGGCGGATCTGAATTTCTACAATAAAATTCTGAAGCGAGAACTAAAGGGAGGAAAGAAATAAAATGCAGATCTATATAGGAGCAGCATTGCTGGTAATAGTTATAATCCTGAGTATTCTTCTCATATGCGGTCTTCCCCTCGGAGAACTGACTATGGGAGGAAGATTTAAAGTGTGGCCTAAGAAGCTGCGCGGACTTGCGGTAAGCCAATTGCTTGTTCAGGGATTTGCACTGTATATAATCCTTGCGGCAGGAAAGATCTGTCCCATATTCATATCGGATAAGGCAACAAAGGTCGCATGCATATGCTTTGCTGTTTTCTTTTTCGGGAATACGGTAATGAATTTCTTCTCACCGAGTAAAAAGGAAAAATGCATAATGACGCCCATGTCCTTAGTTGAGGCGATCTGTTTTACGGTCACGGCTATAAACCTATAGTAGTATCCGATAACTCAAAATCAACCGCCAAATTCAACTATCAGTAGAATTTGGCGGTTTTTTCTACTTTCCAACAACTTACTATTGATTATTTACATTGTGAACAACCATTGCTATTGTTAATATGTACCCAAGTCAACCGGAGAGTGATTCAAATGAATGGTCCTCTCTGCAGATGAAAAGGAGCAGATCCGTGGAAAAAAGAGTATTTTCAACTACACTTCAGTCACTCAGAAAGGAAAAGAAGGTAACACAGGAGCAGCTTGCCCGGAAGCTCGGCGTGAGCCCACAAGCGGTATCCAAATGGGAGAACGGAAGCTACCCGGAAGGTGATCTGCTTCCCGCTATCGCAGACTTCTTTGACGTGTCTATCGACTATCTGTACGGAAGAAGCGACGGGGAAAAGACTATCGAGCAGAAGGTCTTCGAAGCTGTCTATGATGTGATGGTCAAGGAATTTGAAGATACCGGAAGAGCGGATGAACACTATAAGACTTCGGAGCTTATGAGGAACATTATCTGGGCAATGATCAACGGGCTTTGGGTCAATAACAAAAACTATGAAAAACCTTCCGTAGATTCCAAGGAACACCCGAAAATGGCATCAGTAGTGTGTGATGATGTCTTCTACAGCTATTTTGGACTGAGGGAAGATAATAATTTTAGCTTTTTCCTGAACAAAACAAAGAATTATGACATGTATGAAGAACTGTTTAAAGATACGTCCAAAATGGAGGCTTTGTTCAAAATACTTTCGGACAGGGAAAACATATTGATACTTGCTTTTTTGTACACATTAAAACCTGATGAGTTCGTAAGCGTGGATGTGATCTCGAAATCTCTCGGGATAGACAGGGCCAAGGTAAAGAAACTTATGGATATGTTATTCGATGATATGAAATGCGAAACCGAGAATTTTTCATCTTTTAAAAGTGTAAGGATGGTCAATGCGAGCAGTAAGGAAGAAAAGATATATGGTGCGGATTTCACATGCGGAGGGCTTTTTATGGCACTTATGATGATCGCTAAGGAGTTTACGGATCTTCCGATGGCGTTCAGACTTAGGATCAATGCCAAGCAGAAATGCTGGCTCGACAGGAAGAAACTTTTCAAAAGATAATCACCTGATAAAAGGCAGTGGGTCATGAAAAAGAAAGAAAAGAAGAAAGATACAAAATTTCATAAGACATACGGGCTGGCATCCAATCTTTCGTACATCGTGAAAGAGATGTGGAAGTATGACAAGATCACGCTCGTCGTGGTCGGATTCTATGGTTTCTTCACACCCATTGCCGCATACCTTTGGACATTTATGTCAAAGTTTGTCATCGACATTGTGACAAGGAAGGATGATATTAAGAAGCTTATCGGAATCATTTTTATCACATTTATCATCCAGCTTGTATGCACTCTCTGCCAGTCATGGTCCTGGGGACAGTGGTGGAGACCGATAAGCGTCAGACTTTCGGTGCTGATCCAAAAGAACATCAAGTTCATGAAGCTTCCTTATGAGTACCTTGAAGATAAGGACACTATGGATTGCTATGAGAAGGCAGTTAGAACCACCGATGAAAATGAAAAAGGCGTGGAAGGAATGATACACCTTCTGGAGAACGGTGCTGCCGATATCTTCACAGTGATCGTGGGACTTTTCATCATCGGAACACTGAGTGCTCCCATTATGCTCGGAATGGCTGTCCTTGCATTCATATCCTTTCTCATCAAGGACCATACCAATCGCGTAGTCAAGGAACGGATATGGGATCCGCTTGCAACCTGGTGGAGAAAGGATGAATACCTTTCCAGGACCTTTTCGGATTTTGCTTATGCCAAGGATATCAGGATGTATTCCCTGAAGGATTACCTGATCGGAAGATACAAGGAAGTAAGCCAAGAAAGACTTGATGCCGCGAAAGAAGATGAGTTCCGCTGGTGGGTCTCCGGAAATCTTGACGGTGTTATAAGGGCAGTTGCACTTATCGGCGTTTATGCATGGCTTCTTTATTCGGTAATAAACAAAAATCTGACGGTGGGTAACTTTACCCTTTATCTCGGAAGTGCAACAACGTTCTTTATGTTCCTCGGAAGACTCTTTGACAGAGTGTCAGAAGCTCTGGAGCTGAGCCGTGAAGTTGATGATTTCAGAAGCTTTATGGATCTTGACGAGGAAGAAAAGGAAAAAGGAAAGAGCGTTCCGAGGTGTGATTCCTACGAGTTTACTTTCGAAGATGTGTGGTTTAAGTATCCCAAAGCCGAAAGCTATGCACTTAAAGGACTGAACCTTACCGTAAAGGCGGGTGAGAAGCTTGCCGTTGTGGGACTTAACGGTGCGGGTAAATCCACATTCATTAAACTCCTTCTGAAACTTTATGTTCCCACAAAAGGAAGGATCCTGCTGAACGGAGTGGATATTTCCGATTATGACAGGGATGAATACTATAAGATCTTTTCACCGGTATTCCAGGATGTATGGATGTTTGCTTTTCCCTTGAAAGCAAATGTATCGATGCTCCCGGTTGATGATACCGACGATGAACTGGCAAAGAAGTGCCTCGCGGATGCGGGAATGGCCGAGTCTGTAGATAAGCTTCCTGATGGCGTGAACACGGAAGTGCTTAAAGTCATCTATGATGAAGGCGTTGATTTTTCAGGCGGTGAGAAACAGAAGATCGCGCTTGCCAAGGCACTTTACAAGAACGGACCGGTTGTAGTGCTCGATGAACCCACGGCTGCTCTTGATGCACTTGCCGAAGCAAAACTGTACGAAGATTTCGATAAACTTGTAAACGGAAGGACATCAATTTACATAAGCCACAGACTCAGCTCAACCAGATTCTGCGATCATGTTGCAATGTTCAAGGACGGTGAAATGGTTGAATACGGTACACATGATTCACTTCTTGAAGCGGGCGGAGTTTACAGCGAGATGTTTAATGTCCAGGCTAAGTATTATCTGGAAGGAGGCGGTGAAAATGTCGAAGAATATGAAGCATGCTGAAGATGAAACTCCGAGCATGTGGTACATGACACGCCGCACTCTGAAATACATACTAAAGCTTGCGTGGAAAGAAAAGAAGATCGTCTATTTCTATCACTTTATGAGATTCATCGGTGAGGGACTTTCGGAAGTTAAGATGCTTCTCCTTCCCAAACTGCTGGTTGACGAGATCGTTGCCATTATAGACGGTGCCGGCATGGAGGAGCACATCGGAAATGCGGTTCTTTATATTGCACTTACGGTTGCAGCGGAGTTTTTGTCCGGACTTATTGTCACTACATCCCAGAAAAAACTGAATTATTATGGTGTGTATTTCAACAGGATCTTCACTTACGGTCTCAGCGCGAAGTCTATGGAAATGGACTTTCAGCACACGGAAGATCCGACCGTATTAAACCAGCAGAATAAAGCCAAAGAAGGAATAGGATGGTATTCTGGTGGAGTGACAGGAATGCTTGAGAATATGTTTTCGGTCATATATCACTTCCTTCTTATGTGCACATCGATCACTATCTTTATTTTTTACTGTCCCTTGATCCTCCCTGTTCAGATCGTGGGAATGGCACTGGTAACATACTTTAACTCCAGAAAGCAGAGGATCAATGCCAGGGCTTTTTTGAAGATAGGAAAAGTAAACCGGTTATTCTCGTATTTTGTATATGAGCTGTGCTCTTACAAGTACGGAAAAGATATCCGCCTTTATAATTGTGTCGATATGCTTACATCAAGAAGCATGGAATTCGGAGATGAAAGTATGGGGATTTTCAGAGAAAGAGCGGAAGGCAGTCTGAAATACGAATACTACTCACAGACCGCAAATGCTTTCAGGGATGCGTTCAGCTATTCATATATGGGATACAGGGCGTTGATCGGACTTCTTTCTCTGGGTGATCTGACCATGTGTATTTCTGCGGCAAGCAGGCTTTTTCAGAGTATGTTGTGGCTCGGAACAAACGCACAGGGACTTGTACAGTCATGCAGCTATGCTTATCACTACATTGTTTATCTTGAATATTCTGATGCCCTTTCAAAGGGAGATAAGACTGTTTCGGACGGAGAGCACGAGATCGTATTCGAGAATGTTTCGTTCAAATATCCCAGAAGTGAGGAATATGTCCTTAAGGATATTAACTTTACGATAAGATCCGGAGAACATCTGTCGATCGTCGGCCTGAACGGTGCCGGCAAGACCACTTTCATAAAGCTGCTCTGCAGACTCTATGATGTGACCGAGGGAAGAATTCTGATAGATGGAACAGATATAAGAGAGTACTCGAACGAAGAATACAGAAAACTGTTTGCGGTGGTATTCCAAGACTTTCAGCTCTTTGCATTTTCGCTTAAGGATAACATCGCAATGGGAAGAGCAGATGAGCCTGTAGATGATAAGAAAGTGGAAGAAGCGCTCAAACTGTCAGGACTCTATGATGATGCAGTGGCTCTTGATGAAGGTCTTGATACCAGGCTGTTTAAATCGTTTGACGAGCATGGAACCGAACTGTCCGGAGGCCAGAGGCAGAAAGCGGCAATAAGCAGAGCGCTTTACAGGAACGCTCCCATAGTCATCCTGGATGAGCCTACCGCAGCACTCGATCCGCTGGCTGAGTATGAGATCTACAAAAAGTTCGATGTGCTTGTAGGCGGAAAAACTGCGATCTACATTTCACACAGATTATCGAGCTGTAAGTTCTGCGATCGCATTGCGGTATTTGCGGACAAGACAGTCAGGGAATGCGGAACCCACGATGAACTTGTGAATATCAAGGACGGAATATACGCAGAGATGTTCGCAGCGCAGGCTCAGTATTACGTAGAAGCCGCAGGATAAATAAATTATAAGAAGGAAATGAGAGAGAAAATGAACCTTACGGAGATCAAGAATAGATTTGTCGGAATAAGCTGTGCTCATGTCGACACTTCCGGGAATGTTGTTACAAAATGCTACGGTCTGTCAGACATGGAAGACAATAAAGCGGTGGATGAGAATACGATTTTCCCCGCATGCTCAATATCTAAATTTGTTACCGCTTTCTGTATTATGCGTTTAAATGAACAGGGGCTTATAGATATTGATAAGCCGGTCAACGATTATCTGAAGGATTGGAAACTGCTCACTTCCGAAGGTGGTGAGAGCGGTGCGCCCATAAGAACGCTCCTTAATCATACGGCAGGAATATTTGACGGAGAGGATGCTTTCTACGGTCTTCGCAGAAGTGATACTTCCGTTAGTCTTTTGGATATTCTGGAGGGCAGAACTTCGTATAATAACCGTCCCGCACGGGCAAAAAATACATCTGAGATGAACTTTGAATATTCGGATGCGGGATATTGTGTTCTCCAGCAGATGCTACAGGATACGTTAAATAAATCATTTGATGACATCGCCCGCGAGCTTGTTTTTGATCCGCTTGGCCTGAACAGTACATTTTTTGCTTCTCCTGAGAATGTTGATCTGTTTGAGAGTAAGGGCATAATGGCAACGGGGTATGATGAAAAGGGAGAGGCTATTCCCGGAAAATACCCTTATGTACCCGATCTGGCCGCTTCCGGATTGTGGAGTACTCCCACGGAACTGCTTAAGATTGCCGGAGAGCTTGCAAAGGCCATCAACGGTAAAAGCACTTTGCTGAAAAAAGAAAGTGCGGAAGTGATGGTAAAGCCGGATGAAAAGTTTTCATGGATCGGTCTCGGTTTGTTCATGGGCGGTGAGAATGAAGTGGTTTCGAGCGGCTGGGGAGAAAACGGTCAGTGCAAGCTGAAGGTTAATTATCGTACGGGAGAAGCATCTGTTGTCATGGCTAATCGGAATCCGGGTGTAGACCAGTCGGAATCAGGCATTGAGTGGCTCCTTAACAACGGTTTCACTCGAGAATAATAAAGAAGGTGAACACCATGGGTATAACAACAAAACAGTTTCAGAAACTGACGGATATCAATCTCGTGTGGGATTTCCTGGTTGATATTTTTGACAGAGAAAACGGAAGCGGTAAGCCTGCACCGTTTTTTGAACATGCACTCCGTGCATCCTGGATGGATTCGTCATATTCATATCTGGATAGATTCTGGTTCGACGGAGATAAGACCGTAGCTTTTGTATATTATGAAGTGCCCGTGACCGATATTTATTTTGCGGTAAGGAAAGGTTATGAATATCTTGCCGACGAACTGATTAATTATGCGATTGCTTCCATGCCAAATTTTAATGACGCTCAACAGTTTGTCTTTCTTAACGGGCAGGAATTTCTTATGGAAGCTGCGGCAAAACGCGGCTTTGAGAAGGTCTATGAATATGAGGAGCTTGTATTTGATTTCGAAAATGAACTGAAATACGAACTGCCCGAAGGTTATCATTTTGTGGAACCGGAAGATACTGACATCCTCAAACTTTCCAAACTCTGCTGGTACGGATTTGGACACGGTGAGAGAGGCGAGTTTACCGGATGGGATAAATATGATGACGGATTGGAATGGACTCCCGAGAAATCCCATAAGGACAATGTGGGAGAGTTTATGGCGCCTTCTCCGCATTCCACCCATGAATACGATGTCATCATAGCTGATGAAAACGGCGAATATGTATGTTTTTCGGGAATGTGGTGGATCCCGGAAAATAAGCTTGCTTATATGGAACCGCTCTGCACATCACCGGAGCATCGCAGGAAAGGTCTTGCGGCCGCGGCACTTACAAAGCATTACCACAGGATGAAAGCACTCGGTGCCACACATATGACAGGAGGAGAGGATCCGTTCTATGAGAAGATCGGATACGGCGACGGATTCAAGATCTCAATCTGGAAGAAAAAGCAAGATATTTAGGGAGATAAAAATGGAAAAATATATTGAAGGAAATAAAGCGGCCTGGGAACCTATGCTAAAATATGTTGATCACATTTCACCCGAAGAATATATGGGATTAAGGAAAAAGGTCGGATGGGTGGAATTTCCCCTTGAGGAGGCAGCGAACTGTGTTGAAAATGCGTACATGGTGATCTGTGTCAGAAATGAAGACGATAAAGCGATAGGCTTGGTCAGACTTCTGTGGGACAGAGGTTATGTTGCATTTTTATCGGATGTTATAGTTGATCCTGATTATCAGGGCCGTGGAATAGGCAGAACACTTGTCGAAATGGTGATAGGCCGGATCAAAGATGATATGAAGCCCGGATACAAGGTTAAGCTGACTCTTAATTCGGCTAAAGGCAAGGAACCATTCTATGAAAAGTTTGGCTTCAGGGTACGTCCGAATGATGATGCCGGTCCCGGTATGGATCAGTGGCTGACATTGGAAGATTGATTTATCAGGAGAATGATCTTATGCTGTAGTAAGGATGGCTGGTATGAAACGCAGAAAGGGTAAGAGATTGGTTATTGCAATTGTTGTTATAGCAGTTCTTGCGATTGCCATAAGAATAATACTATTTCCTCCGATAAAGGAAATCCCGGTTACGGGCCGATATCAGATTTTGTCTGAGGATTACTGGGTGACCGATGATAAAACGGATCCTTATTCCAAGGATGGAAGTGAAAGACAGCTCTGGGTAAGAAAATGGTATCCGGTTGACTGCAATGAATCAAATCCGGTAATCGTTGCATCCCATGGTTCGTGCGGAACGATAGATAATAACGTTTCGCTTTACCGTGAACTTGCCAGCCATGGTTATATCGTTCTTGCTGTGGCACACCCCGGACAGGCCGCCGGCGTAAAATACGAAAACGGCCGTAAGAGTGGTCCGAGCGGTGAATTCATGAAGGAAATGTCCGCGCTGAATCCCGAAGAGGATCCGCATAAGGCATATGAGCTGTTCAATAAGTGGATGGAGATCAGGACGGATGACCTTAATGCGGTTATGGATGACTGGGTATCGAGGGAAGGAGAAACACGGTTTATTACAGAAGGTCATTCGCTTGGCGGTTCCGCGGCATATGCGATGGCCAGGATCAGGACGGATGTTATCGGCTGTATAGCACTGGAGTCGCCCTTTATGTACGATATTAAGGGAGTGGAATCCGGAGAGTTTATATTTGACGACAGCGATTATAATGTTCCTCTTTTGAACATCTATTCGGATGCAAGCTACCCTCATCTGAGGGAATGGAAGCAGTATCGTAATAATGCAAGATTTCTTGACAGTGACAAAGACCTGTACACCAATATCCACTATGAAAATGTAGGACATATGGGACTGTGCGATCTGTCGTTGGCCTCACCGGTTCTTGCGGCAATACTGGATAAAGGATTTCAGAAAGTATCCGCAAGAGAACAGCTGGTACGGATAAATGAGGACTGCCTTAAGTGGATCAAGAAGACGATAGAGAACGAATAGTATGAGGATGTCGGATGATGTACATTGACTCTTTCCGCTTTCCGGGAGTGAATGCGGAAGAACAGTTTGTTAATTATATAAGCAGAACCTGTTATAGTTCTTTCTATCCTTTTGGAGTGTTCACGCTCAATCAGCTGCAGGAATTGTCGTTTTCGGAGATAACCATTCTCTATGGAAATAACGGTTCCGGCAAGAGCACGGCACTTAATCTGATGGCTGAGAAGCTGAAAGCAAAGAGAGATACTCTGTTCAACCGCAGCAGCCTCTATGACGATTATCTGAAGATGTGCAAATATGAACTTGTTCCCGGAGAAAAGCCTGAAGAGATCAGAATGATCACAAGCGATGATGTGTTTGATTTTATTCTCAATCTGAGAGCTCTGAATGAGGGCGTGGACCGAAAAAGAGAGCAGGTCTTCGATGAATGGATAGAGAATAAGAATTCCGGATTCAAAATGAGATCGCTTGATGATTACGATCAGTTGAAAAAAATAGTTGATGCCAGATCCAAATCGCAATCGAAATATGTCAGGGATTCTATAGGAAGCAATGTCATCGAACACAGCAATGGAGAAAGTGCCCTTCGGTATTTCTCGGAGAAGATCAAAGACAATGGCCTGTATCTGCTGGACGAGCCGGAAAATTCACTTTCGCCTCAAAGACAGATGGAGTTGCTGGAATTCATTCAGAATTCAGTAAGGTTTTTCGGATGCCAGTTCATCATAGCGACCCATTCCCCTTTCCTTTTGGCTCTTCGGGGAGCACGTATCTATGATCTGGATGAGAATCCGGTGGATATTAAGAAATGGACGGAGCTCGAAGGCGTGAAAACGTATTTTGATTTCTTTGATGATCACAGAGATGAATTCATTTGATATAGGATAGGAAAACATTGTCATGGAAGAAAAAAATGATTCTATAATCATCAAAACAGCTGAAACCGATGAAGAACTCTGCGGCAGGGGATATGTGCACTGTACTGCATGGCAGGAAGCTTACAGAGGTATTGTATGTGACAGATATCTTGATACGATGACCGTAGAGGCAACAACCGCTCGTGCCAGAAACTTCCCGGAAAACACTCTTGTAGCTAAGGATGGAGATAAAGTCGTTGGATTTGCGGTTTACAGTCCATCGAGAGATGAGGATCTGCCGGATGCAGGAGAGATTGACGCAATCTATGTTCTCTCAGAATACTATGGACGGAAAGTAGGCTATAGATTAATGAATGAAGCAATCTCCAGACTTAATGAATACAATACCATATTTGTGTGGGTACTTGAAAAGAATGAGAGAGCTATTTCTTTCTATCACAAATATGGTTTTGAATTCGATGGATGCAGGAAGGAATGGACTCTTGGAACACCGGTTTCAATAGTCAGGATGATATTTTTTGCTTAAGAGGATATATTTATGGCTTCATGGATGGTTCATCTGCGAATAGCGGATAAGCTTCTGGATAGAATCGATAATCTTGATGATAGTGCATTTGTGTTGGGGAATATAGCTCCCGATAGCGGAGTCCCCAATGAGGACTGGACTACGTTCACCCCACCTTCGAATGTTTCGCATTATAAGATCAAACCGAATGATAAAACATCTATAGATCTTGACCGGTTTATCAGTGATTATTTTTCGGATGAAAAAATCCGGAATTATACAAATCGTGAATATTCTTTTTTCCTGGGATATTACACACATCTGCTGACCGATATCGAGTGGGCAAAGATGGTGTATTCCGAGGGCTTAAGCGAGGAAAATGCCCAGAAAGAAAACATGTCATTCATCTATTTTATCTGGAAGAATAAAAAAGACTGGTATGATCTCGATTTCCTGTATCTGGAGGAGCATCCTCAGTTCAGGGCATTCCATATCTATGAGGATGCCGAGGATATAAAAAACGTATTTATGGATATGTTTTCCGAGGACGCTTTTGAAAACAGACGTGAATATATCTGTGGATTTTACCATAGCGGTAATCACGGTGATCTGCACAGGGATTATCAGTATCTGACCAAAGAAAGATCCGACGGATTTGTAGATGAAACGGTAGCAGTTATAATGAAGGCAAGACAATAATATAAACACCTGAATGGTGAGAAATTGAGCTGACATTTTAAACTTGCGAGGAGACATGGAACGGAAACGGATTGATAACAGAAGAATAATTATACTTTATTTGCTGATTACGGTATTGGTGACATGGCTATGCCAGTTTATGCCGATTTTGATCGGAATGGATGTCGAAAACACGTCGATTTCATCTTTTGATTATTCATCAATCTTTTTTGGAATCGGTGGTGTTATGCCGTCTCTTGTCGGCGTGATCTTTGTATTCATCTTTTATACCAAAGAAGGTATAAAGGATTTCTTCAAAAGATGCTTTGTACCGTGTAAAGAGTGTATCGTCGCAATTCTGATCTCGCTCGGACTTATATGTTGTGAGGTTGCGGTTACACAACTTATTTCAAAGGGACTTGGCGCGGAAGCGTTAGGATTTGAAGGACTGAAGTTGATCATTAAAAATCCGCTGTATTTCTTTTACTTCCTGTTTTGGGGAATTATATCCGGACCGTTTTCTGAGGAGTTCGGATGGCGTGGATTTCTGACAGATCGTATATTTCATAAAGAAAAACTGCTGCAGATATCTTTGTTCATTGGTTTTATCTGGGGAATCTGGCATTTTCCTTTATATTTTTATCCTGCACAGATTCAGCATGATTGGTTTTTGATAAATCCGTTTTTGGGATTGTCTTTTATCGTAAGCTGTATGAGTGCTGCTTTGGTATATACAGCAATATACGTTATTGCGAACAGAAGAGTATTTGCGATTTTCTTTTTGCATATGTTTAAGAATATTATTCTTACAGGTGCGATGATCTATCCCTTTAGTGATACTTACAGTGTCGTGGTTGTTCCGGTGGAAATTGTGATGGATGTGTTGTTTTATCTTATCGTCACCCGGACAAAGTATTATAAACGATCACTTGAAAATGTATCTGATTATGATGGCTTAAAGTAAAGGATAGTGCAATATGAGATTAAGACCTTACATAGGAAGTAAAGATTTTTGCGAAATCAGGAATTGGGTTACTGAAGAGAGAATGCATGCAATGTGGTGTGCAAATCTGATCCCGTTTCCCATGGAAAAAGAGAGCTTTGAGAGAACAATGCTGGAAGCGGCTGAGCGTTTTGGAGACAGCCCCTATATCGTTACTTCCGATGAGGGTGAACTGATCGGTTTCTTCTGTTATTCGGTGAATTTGGACAGCAATGAAGGAATGCTGAAATTTGTTATGAATAACCCCGGGTACAGAGGTAAAGGGTACGGCAGGGAAATGATCCAGCTGGCAGTTAAGTATGCATTTGATATTACAAATGTACAGTCAGTTCAGCTGAATGTTTTCCCTGAGAATGAAAGTGCCAAAAAGTGTTATGAATCTGTTGGATTTACTGAAAGAAAGACAGATTTAAATGCATTTACCTATAAGGATGAATCTTGGGGCAGATGCAATATGGTCATTACAAGAGATTAACAGATATGTGCAAATAAACTTAGGAGATACAACAAATGGAACTCAGGAAACTCACCGAACATATATGGTATATGCCTTTCGAGGAAGAGCGTGATCGTCCGAATCTCGGATATATCAAGGGTGATAAGCTGAGTCTTGTCGTTGATGCCGGTCACTCGGAAGCTCATATCAGGGAGTTTTACGATTTGCTTTGTAAGGAAGGTCTGCCTCTTCCTTCACTTACGGTCCTTACACACTGGCACTGGGATCATACTTTTGCGATGCACGCAGTGAAGGGCCTTACCATAGCAAACAAAACAACAAACGGGCATCTTCTGGAATGCATAAAGAAGATAGAGAAGAGCGGCCCCGACGCGTTCCTAAACGTGTACGAGAGCATTCGAAAAGAATATTCAGACGGTAAAGAAATGATCGTTGTTCCGGCCGATATTGTTTTCGAGGGTTGCATGACGATCGATCTCGGCGGATGCACGATCAGCATCCTTCAGACTGAGGCTCCTCATACTGACGATTCAACACTTGTTTATGTGTGCGAAGATAAAACACTATTTGTTGGTGATGCTACCTGTGCGCAATTTCCTAACGGTCCCAAGGATAAAAACCTTGCAAAAAAATTGGCTGACAAAATCCGCCTGACAGGGGCTGTTACTTGTGTTGAGGGACATTGGCAGCCTGTAGAGACTGAGGACACCCTGCGAGATCTTCTTGGCTGAGGTATCGAAATGAGCGTTGGAACATAATATCGGGATTTATAGGAAGGATTACTATGAAACAGTACATTGTAGATGCATTCTCAAGTGAGTTATTCCATGGAAATCAGGCAGCAGTATGCGTCCTTGATGAATGGCTGCCAGAAAAAATGATGATGGATATTGCTGCAGAGAACAACTTCTCGGAAACTGCATTTACCGTTAAAGCAAGCGAAGGATACGATCTGAGATGGTTTACTCCGGGTGGTGAGATTGACTTGTGCGGACATGCAACGCTGGCGACCGCATATGTGTTATTCAACTATTATGAGAAAGAAAACAATAAAATTGTGTTCCACACGCTGAGTGGAGACTTGTTTTGTGGGAGACGTGGGGAATATATAGAGATGGATTTCCCTGTTTACAGCCTTAACGAGGTGCCTGTTACGGATGAGATGGCAGATGCTATGGGAGCGGCTCCAAAAGAGGCATACTTAGACAGAGATCTGCTTCTAGTATATGAAGATGAAGATATCATCCGAAATATGAAACCTGACATCGACAAAGTAAAACGGCTCGATGGCATGGGGGTAGGTGTTACCGCGCATGGGAAAGACTATGACTGCGTTTCACGTTTCTTTGTACCTGAACTAAGTATTCCTGAGGATCCGGTCACAGGTTCTGTTCACTGTATGATAACACCGTATTGGACAGAGCGGCTTGGCAAAAGCAGTCTCAAAGCGTACCAGGCATCAAAACGTGGAGGCGAGCTGATCTGCGAGTTAAGAGAAAACAGGGTGATTATTTCAGGAAAAGTCGTAGTTTTCGCTGTTAGCGAACTTATGATTTGATTAGAAAATGGAATTATAGCGATAAATTCCGGTTTAACGTGATTTACTTTAGGCAGTTTTAAGGTATTGAATATGGAGATTTGAAATGAACAGTAATCATGAGGAATACATGAGAAGATGCTACGAATTAGCTATCAGCGCAGGTAAGAAGGGATTCGATACTTTCGGAGCCGTGCTAGTTTATGACGGGAAAATATTGGAAGAAGCGGAGAATACCGCCGACTTTAAGAATCATATATTCGGGCATGCAGAGTTTAACCTCGTACATAAATGTGCCAACAAGTATTCTGACGAGATAATGGAAAAAGCAATTCTTTATACCAGCTGTGCACCCTGTGAGAGATGTCTCGGCGCTATCGCGTCACTTGGCGTACATAATGTGGTTTGTGGAGTATCGTACAAAGAATTTTGCAAATTACTTCCGTTTGATTATCAGGCAGTTGACCGCGAAGGACTTCTAAAGCAACTTGGAATCACTATGAAGCTTACGGAAGCGGTTCTTGAAGATGAAGGTATGCATGTTTTTGAATGGTGGGGCGGAGAATATCGTCCGTTAGAAGAATTGATAGCGGAGATGGACGAAGTGAAAAAGAACAACAGGGAATAGTTTGATAAATTCCAATTTGACGAGGTAGCTGTATGGTGCAACTGATAAAAAGATGTCCAGAATATGTGATGGGATACAAGGAGTATTGTCAGGAATTGTATGATAACCATGTCACCTATTTCAGACCCACAAACCCAAAGAATATTGATAATGAATGGTTTTTTCGTACCAAGTCATGGTATGACAGGAAAGAACAGGGATTGGTAGAAGGCCAACCCGTCAGTTTTCATTATTGGGCAATCGACAACGGAAAATTTATAGGAGAATTTCAACTCCGAACCGAATTTCCCGAAAAGGTAATGTTGGATATTGGAAGCATTGGTTATGCAGTTAGAGTATCGGAACAAGGAAAAGGATATGGCAAAGAGATTCTTCGCCTTGGGTTGGAACTTGCAAAGCAACACGGCATGGAAAAAGTGTTGCTGACAATCAACGACGAAAACAAAGCCTCCATTCAAGTATGTGAAAAACTGGGCGGTATCTGGAAAGACACCATAGAAGCATATAATGATGCGGAGGGGCAACATTTGTTAAGACGATATTGGATAACCCTTTAATTGTCAAATTCCAATTTTCTTGCCTAAGCCAGAGGAGAAAACAGAAGAAAATGAGTATGGATATCGATATCGAAGACAAGGAGTGGGAAGCGCTCAGCCATGAGCAGAAGAACCACCAACTCTACCTGCGGCAGAAGGCATTGCTTGACCAGTTCCTCGAGAAGGGAGCTATCTCGCAGGAGCAACACGATAAGAGCCTTCATGATCTGACAGAGAAGATGCATGAGACACCATAGCCAGGAGGTAACGTATATATGAGCAATCTCAATGAAATCTACAAAAGTGTTCTGGAAGCAGACAGGGCAGCGATTGTGATCTGCAACCTCGAACATACCATCATTTACATGAATCCGGCGGCAATCAAGAGATATGATAAATGGGGAGGAACGGCACTCCTTGGTAAGAGCCTTCTCGCATGCCATAACGAGGATTCGCGTGAAAAGATTGGCAAAGTGGTAGACTGGTTCCGTGCTGATACCGACCATAACATTGTCTACACTTCCCGTAATGAGAAGGAAAACAAAGATATCTACATGGTTGCGTTACGAGATGACTTCGGAAACCTGATTGGGTATTACGAAAAACATGAGTATCGCACCCGAGAAACCATGAAGATGTATGACATGGGATAAAAAAGAAGATTGTGACCACGCTGCGAATGCAGCTTTAGGCAAGCCTTTTCCTATACAGGAAGACATGATAACAGAGACCCAAACAGGTCTCTGTTTTTTTATATAAAAACTCTTGACAGAGAGAAGGTAATATGTTACCATTTGCCAAAAAAAGGTAATATGTTGCCTATATTTGTGAGGTGTTATATGAACATTGAGGAAGTTGTTCAGAACGGAAAGGTTGATTTTTCGGGAATTCCGTCCAACTATTACCTGCTCGGTCTTTTGAGTGCATTTGAAAACAGATTCCAGGCATTTGCGGATAATGTGATGAAGGAGATCAGCTGGAAACAGTTCTTTGCCGTTATTTGCATCAATATGTGTAAAGAAGCGCCGACGATCAAGGAACTGTCCGATATTCTCGGGAGCTCTCATCAGAATGTGAAACAGATTCTTTTGAAACTGGAAAAAAAGGATTTCATCCGGTTCAGGGAGGATACGGCAGATAAGCGAAAGCAGCGTATCCTGCTTACTGAGCGATGCATGGAGTTTTGCGGGAAAAATGATGAGATGAGCAGACTCATTATGGGTAGGATGTTCGAAGAAATCCCCGAGGAAGATATCATTACAACGATTCAAACCATCACAAACATTGAAAAAAATCTGCACGGATTGGAGCAGTAGGAGACAGTTATGAATAGGAAAATGAACGGCATTATCATATATAAATCCAAATATGGCGCCACGAAGAAATACGCTGAATGGATTGCGGAGCGCACAGGCTTTGGCTGCATCAAAACCGACGAGGCGGATGTGAAGAAACTGGCGGAATACGACACGATTATTCTCGGCGGCGGAGTCTACGCCACCCGTATTGCAGGCCTGTCTTTCCTGAAGAAAAACATCAGTAAGCTTGCAGGTAAGAAGATTATCGTTTTCTGCTGTGGTGCATCCCCGTATGATCAGAAAACATTTGATGCAGGGATGCAGCTGATTTTTAAGGGTGACCTCGAGGGGATTCCACGTTATTATTGTCGGGGGACATTTGCACTGCAGGAAATGAGTTTTAAGGACAGAATGCTCTGCAAATTATTGAGGAAAGCTGTCGCGAAAAAGAACCCCGAGGACTATGAGCCGTGGGAAAAAGGTCTTATGGAGGTCCGCGATGATGAGAAAGGGGATTGGACTGATATTTCGTATATTGAGCCGATCATAACAGAGCTGAATAGCCCGAGATAATGCAAGAGAGCCGGTTTCAGAATCGGCTCTCTTTTGTGATTTCGGAAATTATCGGATTCGTCTCTGAGGAAGGATTCGATTCCGTTATGGACGGATGTTTTTAGATGTGTTATAAGAAAGGATGTAACCGGCATTCTTAACAACTGTATTGGATTATAAAACCGTCCACCCGAGTCATTTGCAGAGCGGAGTAGTGGGAGAGTGGTCATCAGAATGGTGTAGTGGAAAAGAAAAACCTGCTGATATCCTCCGGTGAGTATTTATCGTTCTTCATCCACCATCTTACTGTTTCGGCAAAGTCGCAGACCATATGATTCAAAACATATTCCGTCGGGATATCTGTTCGGATCTTTTGGAGCTCTGCATGTCGGGTGCGGAACGGGATATATTCTCTCGCGTGTTGGGGAACGGCGGAATATTTCCGTCTGGAGGAAGAATTGCTTTAGTCGGTTGAAACGATATTTGATTAATTCTCGCTCTGGTTGAAAAAATCTCAACAAATGAGGTGTGGATTTTCCGAATAAATGATATAAAATCAATTCAGAAGCTTCGAATAATGCATGGAGGTTTTTGAAATGATAGCAATCGGAA
>JAEEGH010012518.1_pt1 | contig 19006 bp, 17 predicted proteins | sample 9134181 | NCBI WGS metagenome assembly JAEEGH01 (sample SAMN16246544, study PRJNA631951) | gut metagenome | biome: gut microbiome; feature: rumen; material: DP-attached | host: Bos | place: Iran: Karaj | collected 2018-10 | reverse complement strand
ACTAAGCTTGCTTGAAGAGGCGCAGATCTGCGCCTCTTTTTTGTGCAATTGCACGTCCTGCTTCGATCTGCATACTGCGGGTGAATCGAGTTATGTCAACCAAAATCAGGGTGGATTGTGTAATAGAATCGCAGTTATGGGGAATTATTATGCTTGTCGGTTGACATAAAATTGCGTTTTTGAGGCCGTAGGCGGATAAATGCTTGTTTTTTCTTAATTTCTCCGCCTGATTTGGGATTTTCGTGGTGTTATGTTAACTAATTTGTGTAATGAAACGGCAAAAAGGGCGTTTTATTATGATGCAGGGTGCAATTTTGATTGACATAACTCAAAAATCGGCAGATAAAGAGCGAGAAAGGCGCGAATTATCCGCTCGAGAAGGCAGAAAGAGCCTGAAGGCGGAAATTCTCCGCTCGATTGCGAAAAAACTTGCTAAAAGGAACTGAAATGCGCGGAAAGTGTGAAGGGGGAACGGGAACGGGAAAGGAAAAGGGAAAGGGAAAGTAAAAAGGGCAAGAAAAAAAGGCCTTACGGCCTTATTTCTTCCCGGTCAGGTAGTACACCGCCAGCGCTGTCCTATGGGATAGCCCCTCCTTGGAGAGAATATTGGTGATGTAGTTCTTCACGGTGCCCTCGGAAATAAACAGCTTCTCCGCGATCTCCTTATTGGAAAGCCCTTCGGAGACTGCACGGATAATATCAAGTTCCCTGTCGGAATAACCCGAAGGATCAAAGCCGCCCTCGTTCATCACAAGGGGCATCACGGAAGAGGCACTATCCCCTGAAGCCAGAGTTTCAAGGATGCTTCCCTCCATTACGCCGGTGCCGTTATATACAGACTTGATCATCTGCTTTAAATGCTCGGGAGTATGATTTTTGATTAGATATCCCTTGGCGCCGTTTCGAAGAGCACGGCGCACCAGCTCGTCATCATCGAAGGTTGTAAGAATCAAAACCTTTCCGAGATCATGCTCCACAATATATTTGGTAGCTTCGATTCCATCCATCTCAGGCATCTGAATGTCCATGAGAAATACGTCGGGGGCTGAAGTTTCGGCCAGTTCAATTGCCTCACGGCCGTTGGCCGCCACCCCAAGAACCTCGAAGTCATCATCCACATCAAGTATTATCTTCATTCCGTCGCGAACGAAATCACTGTCGTCCGCAATGATTACCTTAATCTTATCCATAGCACGTAACCTCTAAATCAAATCCGAAAACCAGGCTCATAATATCATCAAATCGGCAACAGCATGCTGACCTTAAATCCGGCCTCCGCCTCAAAATCTATATTTCCTCCAACACTTCTGACGCGGCTTCGCATGCCGGAAATCCCCATTCCGTCCACAATGTTGCTGCATCCCACTCCGTCATCGGAAATGCTGCAGCGAACCATTTTATTCATGACCACGATGTTCACCTCGATGTGCTTGCACTTCGAATACTTCATGGAGTTGGTCACCGCCTCGAAGGAATTATCAAGAATTACCTCCCAGATGTTATTGGGAATCACCGAAAGATCACCCTCGGAAACCAGAGACGCCTCAACTCCCTTATCGTTGCAGTCCGCCATTAATTCATGCAATTGTAAAAGCGCCATCTTCTTCTTTTCGGGCCTTTCCTTTCGAAGGATTGCCCTGATTTCATCCATTCCGGTTCGAAGGTTATCGATAACCTTCTGAAGAATTTCCCCGGCCTTCTCCGGGTCCTTGCCCATGAGAACCTTCGACGCCTCAAGCTGATAAATGGAGCCGTTAATGCTGTGCCCCAGCTTGTCATGAAGAGCCTGGGCCAGATCCGCCTGAACCTTGTACTCCTTATTCTCGATGTCGCGCTTCAGCTGCTGGCCGGAGATGGTGTCCTCCATAATCTGTTTCTTCATGGAAAGGAACACGAACTGGTGCTGGGTATAGCACACGATCATCATGGTAATTATGATAAAATGCGTAAGTATCTCCGCATCACCCCTTAGGAAAACAAGGACATAAGCCAGCAAATACCAGCGAAAGGAAACCTTAAACCTTGCCAGGAACTCAAAGGCAATGAAATATACAAGGAGAACAAAGGAAGGACCCTCCAGGGCCACAAGTACTCCCACAAGGACCGCTTCTCCCAAAAGGATAAAAATCTCCCACTCTCTCCTTGCCAGCTCCCTTATGGCAAAAAGAGCAATTATAAACGAAACAAGCAGGAGTACCCCTACAGATACTCCTGTTTTATTTGCTTTATCCATGAGGCCATAGAAACAGAAGGCCAGCATGAGAATAATTCTAACCAGTATGAAATAGTTTTCTTTTAGGTTGTCCCCCATTCGCCTGTCCTCTTGACTTTAAGGCCCAAACTTCCAAGGCTTATTGTCACGATTAAATATGCTACTGTAATACATATTAACATGAAGTACACGGAATTGTCGCCTGTAAGAATCATTTCCACGCCCTCCACAAACCATTTGTGTGGAATCACGTAGGAAAGGGTTTTGACGGCGCCGGTGGTGTATTCAACGGGGAAATACAATCCGCCAAGGAGTGAGGACATGCACCACACGGTGAAAGCCGCCACATTGGCACTCATAATGTCACCCATGATAATTCCGAGAACCATGGAAATTGTGCTAAACACCAGACCCATGAGGAAAATCACCAGCGTATACTGGGGTCTTGTGATGCCAAGATCCCCTTCTTTCAGGAAAAAACTGTATCCGCATAACACCGCCGTAACCATTGTGTTTACGCAAAATACTGCTGCAAATTTGGAAGCAAAGTACTTTAAGGTGTCAGTGCCCGTAAGTTTAATTCTTGTGTAAACTCCGTTCTTCTGTTCATTGATGGCGCCGTGGGCCACAAAGATTCCGCAGAATACATAGGCAAGAGTCATAATGGAGAAGGCATAACCCATGGAGGTTTCCTTGTCCTTCTGCTCGGGAGTCATATTTCTTTCCCCTCCCGTTACGGTTTCCACAATCTTCTTTTCGGGCAGCATATCATCCACTGCCTTTAAGGTTTCAATGTTATTTCCGGCACGGTCAATTCTTGAAATCTGATATCTGATTTCATCAAGAACAATGTCGTTTCTCTCATCCTCTGAAAGCCTGTATACAGTAACTTCAAAATCAGGCTTTATGTAAAGGGCAAGGCCCATTCTGTCGTTAAATCCATCGCTCTCGATTGCGTTTTTTACATAGGCGTCAGGGTCGGACTCAGAAGTAATATCCATTCTGTACACCGACATCAGGCCGCAGGTTGCCAGCTTATCAAGGAAATACTGAGATGTTTCGGTTTTTGCCCCATCATAAACTTTAATAAGATACTCCCCGGCACCGCCGTGATAAGCAACTTTTTCGTCGACGCTTTCTAACTCAATAACTCCTTCCTGTCCAGGATCCATGTTCATGACATTGACTCTCTGGGCCTTGAAAATAAAGGTGGAGAGCATAGGGACCACCACAAGGAAAAACCAGAATCCCTTGGATCTAAAGAGAAGTTTCATTGTTGATTTAATTAATGTAATCATGCCTTTCCTCCTCTTCTTCTGATTGCTCCGGCACAGATTCCAATGAATGAACATACAAGGATTATCGCTATGTCATAGAGAATCGATGATGAGATAAAGTCGCTTTTACCAATGCAGGATAATTCCACCAGGGCCCTGTTGGCGTGATAAATGGGGCTTAGCAGCTTGACGTTCTCGGAGTGAGCCGCGAACATGTAGGTCTCGAAGCTGCCGCCAAAGAAGCCGCACCACCAGACCAGCATGAACACAACCACAACGGTGGCTGCCATGTTTTCAAAAATCGAGTAAACCATAAGTCCAAGGGCCGTGGCTGCCGCAACGGAGAAGGTGATTACCACCATGGATATGGCCATGTTTCCCCAGTGCACCCCAAAAAGCGGGATGGATATGAGGGCTGCCAGGTTGGTTCCCAAGAACACCACAAGGACCATGGGAATGTATCTTGAAAGGTAAATCTGGGTTTCTGACAGGTTTGAAACCTTGAACTTTCTGGTAATTTTGTTTTTCTTTTCGCTGGCAAAAAGTCCGGCTCCGCAGATGATGGCGCACCAGCCGAAATACACGATTTCGATGATTCCGTAGTAGTCCACAGAATCAATGGCGGGCATGAAGTCCGGGTGCTCTATCTTTAACATGTCGTCCGTGGGCTCACCGGGAAGCATGGATGTGGCCATTCTGTCGTAGATTTTGCCGATGGTGTACTCAGCGATTTTGCCCTGCTCCTTGTTTTCATCGCTTCTGTATACGGTGTAGCCGCCGTCCTCGAAAACTATGAAGGCATCCAGGTCGTCCTTTTTCAGGGCTTCCTTAGGAATGGCGCCCTTGTATTCCTTAAGATTAAATTCCTCCTTGTCGGCGCCTTCCTTGATGGCATCCATCAGTTCCTCTGTCATGGAATCGCCCTTAATTTCATAACCCACTTCGATTCCCGTATCCTCCTCGTAGTGGGCCATCAGATCCGTGAAGGCGCTTGAAAGCACCGCAATAAGAATTATTGGTGTTATTACAAAAAGAAGAATGTTGGTGCCGCTTCGAAGCATCAGTTTGATGTTGTTCTTAATTAAATATCTGATCATTAGTAGTCCCTCAGCTTCTTTCCGGTCATTGTAAGGAAAACTTCCTCCAGGGTGATTGATGAAGTGTCGTCCTTAACCATCTTCTTAAGTTCTTCGCTGGTGCCGGTTGCTATAATCTTTCCGTTATCCATAATGGCGATTCTTGTGCAGATGGCCTCAACTTCCTCCATGTAGTGGGAGGTGTAGATGACAGTGGTACCGTTTTTATTGGATTCTTTGATTTTTTCCAGAATGAAATTCCTGGACTGAGGGTCAATGCCAACGGTGGGCTCATCAAAAATCAAAAGGCTCGGATGATGGCCGATGGCGCAGGCGATATTGAGACGCCTCTTCATGCCGCCGGAAAAGGTCTTGGCGTAGTCGTTCTTCTTTTCAAGAAGGCCCACGTACTCTAAGGACTCATCGATCCTCTTCTTTAGCTCCGCGCCCTTTATTCCATATAAGGATGTAAAAAGCTCCACGTTCTCCCATGCCTTCAGATTCCCGTGAATCGCCAGGTCCTGAGGGATGTAGCCAAGCTTGCCAAGAAGCTCCTTTTTATTCTTTAGAATGTCCTTGCCCATGAACTCCACGTTTCCCAATGTGGGCTTTACGATATCGCAGATCATGTTCATGGTTGTGCTCTTTCCTGCACCGTTAGGACCCAGAAGGCCGAATATCTCCCCTTCCTTAATCTCAATGTTTAAGTTGTCCACAACAACCTTGTTGTCGTACTTCTTTGTTAAGTCGTTTGTCTTAAGTATGGTTTGCATTGTTTTTCTCCAAAAAAATAATGAATGTGTTATGTGCAGGTTGGGGACAGTCCCAAACTGCACCGTGCAACTTGGGGACAGTCCCAAACTGCACGTCATACATTCATTATATGGATTGCTTTTTTCCTTTTGTAGTGAGAAAAGGTACATTTTGAACATGACTAAAGTCATGTTGTTTGCCTCCCCCCTCCCCGCGGCAGGTTTGCACCCCACCGGACAACATTGCGACGAAATTAAATCGTCTGCTGCATTTTATATATACTGCATGCGGTACTGTCTGAGCATTGGCTATCGCCGCAGAATAAGCATATTCATCCCTCATTAACATATGATCGCTTGATTTTCTAATGCTTGAAGGCGCTTCCCTTTATAAGACATGCACAGAAAAAAAACTCGCAGAGAGCTTTCGCCCTCTGCTCAAACAATTTTTCTGTGCATGCTTGGGAAGCGTCTTCTTAAGCATAAGAAAATCTGGCGCTCCATATAAATCATTTGGGATGAATATGCTTACTCTGTGGCGATGCGAATGCGAGTTTATTGCATGCAGTATATTCTTATAAAATGCCGCAGACGATTTAATGCTTTGAGGAGCCGTTGTCCGGTGGGGTGCAAACCTGCCACAGGGAGGGGGAGGCACCCAAGGGTATGTGCAGTTTGGGCCTGTCCCCAAGTTGCACATCGGCCTAGTATATCGCAGCCAGGTCGAGCCAGGGGATGTCAAACTGGGTTCCCTCTTCATTTTGAAGGATAAAGCCGTCGGCGGTGTCGCAGATTATGGGATCTGTCACACAGATAACATCCATGTTGCCGTCAAGGATATATGATTTATCACCGGTTAAGATGTAGCTTCCTGTGACATCGCTGTAGCGAAGGTTCACAAACATCTCATCCGCTTTATCAAATTCAGTGACGCACTCTCCGGACTCTGAATCATAAATCCTGGCAGTGTGATTGGTAAAAAGTGCGTATATGTATTTCCTGTCGTTAGAGTAGAAGGCCTGATCGAGCAAGGATTCATTTACTTCAAATTCCGCACGCTCAAACAAAGCCTCGTCCACAAATTCCGAATCGAAATCTGCGGGTTCATAATAAGTATCTGCTTCTTTGGCGAAGGGGCTGATTTTACAAGAATACTTTGTTACATAATCGGCGCCATCAAACATGCAAAAGATGTTGTCGCCGACCCTGTCTGCCCAGGCAATCTTCTGCCCAGGCTCAATTTCGAAAAGTGAGGCTGTCTGCTCCCTGAAGGTCTCTTCATCAAAGGAGTCGTCGCCTGATTCGTCGTCTGAATCCTCTACAGGTGCGTCAAGTTCCACTCTCTCTCCCTCCGGAATGGGATAGAAGAAATCGCTCTCGTCATCAGAAAAAATCACTCCCTCGGAGCCTTTAAAAGTCACGGTTCCGTAACACTCAAGATCATCTATTCTTCTGACAAGCTCTGCAGATTCCACATCATAGACATTTATGACAGCCCTGTCATATGTGAAAATATATTTCCCGTCTGAGGACACACCGTAGCCATCAAGCCAGGCGTTGCCCTTGTAGGTGCACTCGGGGAAATAGGCCGTAGAAACCTTGTAGATTCCCATGGCTTTGTACAAAGCACGAAGGGCCTCGGGGTTGTAATCTCCCACGCCGCCTTCCGGCATGACATCGTGCACCGCCTTGATTGCCTCCTCCCTCTTTCCGTCAGCCAGAAGCTTCTCTGAAGTGGCGGCCATTGAAGCGGCATATTTATCCTGGAGTTCACTGTACTGATTGGAGATGATGAGATTCTGCCGGCTTATTTTTACAAACATAACAGTGGCAAAAACTGCAAAAGCCAGCACTGCAGCGCCGATGCTTCCAAAGATTGCGGTCATCTTCCGAATCTTCTGCTCGCGGTGCCTTTGCTTAAGATCGTCATAATTAAGGCCAAAAATAGCGGCGCAAAGCTTGATAACTGCCACGTCGATGGCCTTCAAAACCTCCTTTTTGGTCTGACCCCTGGTGTCAGCTGCAAGGGGCTCTATCTCTTTCTTTGTGATAAAAACCTTCCCGTTCTCATCCCTTGCTTCCACCTCGTCGAAACAAAGAATTTCGGGGAAGGAATCCACCGGCTCCCCCTCGGCCAGAACCACAAGGATATGGTCTCTGGGGTGGGTCTTTAGGAATTCCTCGATCTCCTTCATGCACCAGCGGGACTGAGGGTACCTGGGGGTGCAAATGGTAATAAGGAAGTCGGAATTCGCCAGGGCTTTACTTATGGGGTCTGAAAGATTGTCAGAAAGGGGCAGTTCGTCCACGTCCCTGAAGATTCGCTCGATTCTGTTTTTCCCGCTTTTGACCTTGGGAAATACAGATTTGGGAAGCTTGAAACTCTCAAGCTTTTTATGAAGATTCGACGCCACGAAGCTGTCGAACTCATTGTGCCTGTAGCTTATGAAGGCGTCGTAATGTACATCTTTAAGGTTGTCCATGCTAATCCCCCTATAGGTATTCCAATACATCCAACTGGTTCTTCCCCTGGGGGAATTCGTCCAGGAGCGGGCAGGGAATGTGGGGCTCGAAGGCCAGGTCATGAAACCAGGTGGCCTGAAGGGCTTTCATTCCAAGGTCCCTTGCGACGAACAATTCCCTTGAGCCGCCGTCGCCTACATAGAGGCACTCCTCCGGCGTAACTCCAAACTCCTCCATGATTGATGTGTACATGGAAGTGTCGGGTTTGCAGACTCCCTGCTCGTAGGAGATCCTTGTGGCGTCAAAATATTTAAAGAGCTTGCAGGCTCTAATCATATCTCTTTCATCGGAAAAAGTGTTGGTGATGAGGCCGATCTTTATGCCTCTTTTGTGGAGTTCAATAAGAAGTTGCTCCGATTCATCCGGAATGTTATCGAAGGTATCCTTAAGGTTATCCAGGCGATGAGAAGCTATGGTTTTTACCAGATCGGGAGAATTGATTCCGAAGGATTCAAGGCCTTTGGCGATACCCTCTTCTATGGTCATGTTTCCGACAGTCCTGTCATATTCGCTCTCGTGCCATAAAAGTCTGAAGGCCTCCGGGTCCACACCGGCATCCGCTCCGATGTCCTCGCCGAAGTAAGTCCTGCCGATAAACAGCGAAACCAGCGTCTCAAACATGTCGAAAATTACAGCTTTAATCATCCTCGCGCCTCCACAAATCATGAATTTATTGTATAAATTTCCCCGGAAATTGTAAAGATTGGGTATAATGAACTTATGGTAAAAACGCATTTCTCCACACCCAAATTAATAAAGAAATTCCTCATGGTTTTGGTGGCTTTGGTGGCGGTTTCGCAGGTTATCTGCCTGACCGGGTGCAAATCTGCCTCCAAATATACGCTTGAAAATATCCGGTTGGCGGATGATGAGAGGAAGTGGATTTGTCCTGATGAGGAGTATTTGGATGTCATCATGCTTTACAGGAGGGACGCCTTCAAGGGAACCACCGTGGTGGCCACCGATGATGAGGTGCTTTATTTGTATTGCGAGGATGCCCTTGAAAAGGACGGCGTGACCCACGTATCGCAGAATACGGTTTTTGATCTGGCTTCCATGAGCAAAACCTTCACTGCCGTGGCTGTTTTGCAGCTGGCGGAAAAGAGGAAGCTTGATATTTACGACACTTTGGATAAGTTTTTTCCTGAGTTTGAGGCAGGGAAGCGAATCAGGGTTTACGACCTTCTTCACATGCGTTCAGGCCTCCCGGATTATCTGAATCAGCCAGAGAAATTCTGGAATATCACTGATGGCATCGGGAATCTGATGAAAGATCTGGTAAGCGACAAAATTACCGATGAAGAGCTTCTTTCGGCCCTTTATGAAACACCGAATATTTCCGAGCCGGATCAGGGGTTTACGTACTGTAACACCAACTACAGGCTTCTGGCTTTTATTATTGAGCAGGTTTCGGGAATGAAATACTGTGACTATCTTAAAGAGAATATTTTTGATGTCTGTGGGATGACGATGACAACCTCAATGGTTAAGGATGATCTGACCTATGTTCCCACAAATTTTTCAGATGTTTACAAGTCAGGTCTTACGGACGAGAACGGATATCCCATGGATCCCATAAATTCCAGAGGTGACGGCGGAATCCACTCCAACCTCACGGATGTACTTAAATTTGATCGGGCCCTCTTCGGGGGCAAGCTTCTTAACAAGGAGTACATGGAGATAATGCTCCACGACGAGGACGGCTACTGCTGCGGCCTGTTTTCCACTCCCTGCTATAATCACACCGGCCGGGGCTATACCACAAGGACCCAGAACTCTATCGTGCCTTCGGAGGAATACGGGCATATATATGTGATCCGGCTTTCGCACTCGTAGGTGACAGTTAGGGTCTGTCCCCAACTGTCTCTGTTCTTATGAGATGATGGCATCGCATCCAGTCCAAGTATCGCATCCCATATTCGGTCAGTTTGCCCTTTGGCATTCTCAGGAGACTGTTTCTCAAAGGCTATGTAAAAATATATTTCGTCTATATCCCTATATGCCTTCGGATACAGCATTACTTCGTATTTACCCATAGTACTTTTCATTCAACTTATTTCTGGCTTCTGCGGCAGAAATAGGCTTTTCCCCTCTATCAACTTCCTTCTCTGCTTCCTCAATTGCTTGATCGATTCTGTTTACTCTGGCAAATTTCTCAAAAAGTTCAGCACTCATTACTACGAGATCACTGTACCCGTTCTTTGTTATATATATGGGCTCCTGATTTTTGTGAGCAAGTTCAGAAATGTTACTTGTATTCCTTAAATCTCTTATAGGCATAATCATTGGCATAATATCCACCTCCTGCAGCATAATTGTGGCACAATCATGTCGCGAGGTAAAGCTGACTGTTACCGCAAGGTCGTTTTTTATTTATACTTTTTAAGCCAGTTTTCCCTAAATTCGTTTTGCTCGTCAGTATGAAACCAGTGCTCTCCATTAGGCATTACCGTTAAATCAGCCCCTACCAATTCAGCGAATGCCTTCATTGTGTCAAACGTCTGAAAGTAATCTTTTTCGCCATATAAAATGTAAGTAGGCACTTTCCATTCTATTGGATGATTTCGTACCCAAGAAAGGTACTCCCAAGAGAGAACCTCATCTTCGGAAAGTCGTATTATATTTTTTGTTCTCAATTCTTCTTCTGATACATTGGCGCGAGCCATCATATCCTGTATCAAACGCCCCATATTTACAATAGGAGAAACCAGGAACGCTTTCTGAATCATGTCGCCGGCACCTGATACCATCAAAAAATAAGCTCCCAAGCTGGACGCAATAACCGTAATAGATGAGTACTCTTTAGCTAATCCGGAAAAAAACTCTTTATACTCGCTTTCTGCTTCCCATGGATTTTCAGACTTGTAATCAAATCCATATGTATCACATTCCGGAAAAAGTGGCTTAAAATACACTGAATCATAGGCCGCACCACCCTTACCATGTATGTATACCAATGCTTTTTTCATTGTTATCCCCCTCAGAAATCACCATTAAACCGGAGCCTTCTTCGCCCTTACAACAAGGAAATCCGGTTTATGGTACAAATCCCTATGCTCCGGGTATTTCGCAGCCGTCTCCTCATCGGGAATCGGCTCAACCATCCTCTCAATCACGAACCCCGCGTCAGTCAAAGCATTCACGATCGTCGAAAACATCCTGTGATACTTCTTCACGCCATCCACAAACCAGCGGCTCTCGCACTCGCGCTCAATCCCGTAATTCTTCAGATTGAGGTGTACCTTCTCGCCATTCTCATCCCTGGTCCACCTGTCCCCGCCCGTGTGGCAAGTATTAAACGGATGCTCCTGTGAAAAAACGAATACCCCCCCAGCATCTAAAAGACCAAATATACTCTTTATTACGCCACTGAAATCCTCCACATAGTGGAATGCCAGCGAGCTGATCACAACATCAAACTTCTGATCAAGTTTCGAGAGGTCCTCCATTGGCATCAGCAAATATGTAATCTTCGAATCCGCGTTTTCTTTTCTTGCCGTCTCCAGCATCTTCTCAGAAATGTCAATGCCCACAACACTTCTCGCGCCCCTGCGCACATACTCCATGCAATGCTCAACAAACCCGCATCCAAGGTCAAGAACGCTCTTGCCCTCCAAATCAGGCAGCAAAGAAAAAAGCGTCGGCATCTCAAACAGCTCATTTGCATTTGAACTGTTCTCCCTGAGTTTCTTGTAACCTTCAAAGAAGGTCTCATTATCGTAAATATTCTGTTTAGCCATCTAAATCCTCCCCTTTCTCTCCTAACTATTCTATCATCATCTTCCGCGAATGTCCCTACAAACAAAGCAGTTCCACAAGCATATTTCTAATTCCCCTGATATCCAGCGGCAGTGTTCCCGGCTCGATTTAGGTACTCTTGACCGGAACTTTTAGTTGTGATATTCTATGAATATATGAACAACCATTCATGTGTTTTACATATCAAAAGAAAGGACTTACACCCCATGTTCTGGAACAAAATCTCCCCTTTATACGACCTCTTCGAAAACACATACAACGGAAAAGTTTACAAAGAAACCGGCAAGAAAGTCGCCGAATTAATAGAAGAAAATGATGAAGTACTGGAATGCGCCTGCGGAACCGGCGCCATCAGCAAATATATCGCAGCAAAGTGCAAGAATCTTATTGCCACCGACTTCGCTGAAGGAATGCTTAAGCAGGCAGCGAAAAAATGCAATGGCCTTGAAAACATATCTTTCGAAAATGCTGACATCACCGCTCTCAGATTCCCCGATGCAAGTTTCGACAAAGTCGTGGCCGGAAACGTAATTCATCTGCTTCCAAACCCTGAGGCCGCCCTTCGCGAACTTGAGCGCGTTGTAAAGCCCGGCGGTCGAATCATCATCCCCACCTACATCAACAAAACTAAAAAAAGCAGCTCCCTGGCGGTGAAGTTTCTCACCATGTTAGGAGCTGACTTCAAAAGACAGTTCGACCTCGCCTCCTACAAAAAATTCTTCGAAGACAAAGGCTATAAAAATATAGAATATACCGTGGCCGAAGGCCGCATGCCCTGCGCCATAGCGGTAATTGTGAGATAGTGTCACCTAGTACTCGTCGAGGAAGTTATGTCGAACGCCGTCCTTTTTATATTCGATGACGGTGTCAAGGTTAACATTCTCAACACTTCTGAAAATATTGGACTCCACAAAGGGATTATTCTTCTTAAGCTCGGCAATTAGCTTCTTGGTTTCAAGGCGCTTTGATGATGTGGTGCCATCCTCATGACAGGTGGTACAGGTGTCGGTGAAGTGGCAGGCGCACTGGAGGAAGTGGAGATTATTGTAGTCTCTCCAGGCGCAGATGTCTGCTTCCCTCACAAGATAGAGGGGCCTGATTAACTCCATGCCCTCAAAGTTTGTGCTGTGAAGCTTCGGCATCATGGTCTGAATCTGGGCGCCGTGAATCATTCCCATAAGGATAGTCTCAATAACATCATCGTAATGATGCCCCAAAGCAATCTTGTTGCACCCCAGCTCCTTTGCACGGCTGTAAAGATAACCTCTTCGCATTCTTGCGCAGATGTAGCAGGGGCTTTTTTCTATGTTATCAACCGAATCGAAAATATTGCTGTCAAAAATGGTGACCGGAATCCCCAAGGCCCTGGCGTTACTCTCAATTAGAGCCCTGTTGTCCGGATTGTAGCCCGGGTCCATCACAAGGAAAGTAAGCTCAAAATTGCACTGTCTGTGCTTTTGTATCTCCTGAAAAAGCTTGGCCATGAGCATGGAATCCTTGCCGCCTGAAATGCACACGGCAATGCGATCCCCCTCCTCAATCAGCTTATAGGTCTTGCAGGCCTTGGCAAAAGGCGTAAAAAGCTGCTTGTGGAACTTCCTTTGAATGCTCTCTTCTGCCTTCTTTCGCTTTTCCTCAATATCAGCCTCGCTCTTCATCTCAGATCTGACATAGCCCACATAGCCCCCCTCAAGGCTGTAACAGTCCCGTCCCTCAAGGTAGCCCTCGGTATCGTCGATTTCCGCAGATCTTCTTCCTATCTCGCAGTAAAAAATCAGCTCCTTCTCCTTAGGAATAGAGGAGAGTTCTTCGCTTTTTTCCAGATCTTCTATATAGATATTCAAGGCCCCGGGAATCATTCCGTAAGCGGTAAGTCCCTCGTCCCTGATATCAATGAGAGTGTAAGATTTTTTATTAAGTTTTATAAATTCGTCGTAAGTGATTTCTTTCATAATTTGCGAGGTTTATTATTCCACCAAAAGGGTATTACGTCAAGATGTGCAATTTGGGGACTGTCCCCAAATTGCACGGTGCAAAAAGGGGACAGGCCCCAACTGTCACACATTCTGCTCCTGCGGCATAGACAGTTCACAAATATTTCACAAATTTTGTTAGCACTCTCCCTTGACGAGTGCTAATTTAAGTGCTATAACATAATCGAACAGAGGAACAGAGAAGACCACAAGAACCAAATGTTCCAATGATCTAATCCCTCCTTCCCCTTGCTCAGTAGCTATTAACAGTATTGAGTAAAAAGGAGGTAATCATTATGTTAAGACCTAGTATTTTTGGAGAAGATTTATTTGACGACTGGTTCGCATTCCCGGATTTCAGAGATCTGGACAGAACCGAAAGAAAACTGTACGGCAGACGTGCCGACAGGATGATGAAGACCGATGTTCATGAGCATGACGATCACTACGAGGTAGATATCGACCTGCCCGGCTTCAAGAAAGAAGAGATCGGTCTGGAGCTGAACAATGGATATCTCATTGTCAGTGCAAACAAAGGTCTGGATAAGGACGAAAAGGATAAGAAGGGCAAACTTATCAGACAGGAGCGTTACTCCGGATCAATGCAGAGAAGCTTCTATGTCGGCGAGAACATCACCGAAGAAGATATCAAGGCAAGCTTCAAGCACGGTGTTTTGAATCTCACCCTTCCTAAGAAGGACAAAGAGAAACTTCCCGAAAAGAAACAGATACTCATCGAAGGATGACGTAAAAATGGGCCTGCGGATTTCTCCCGCAGGCCTTTTCTTATACTTCTCTCTTTTAATTATCATAATGAAACTCCTGATATTCTCTTTGCCCGTAAATCCATCAATTCCATCCCTCAAGGAACGCAAGGATCCTTCTAAAGCTGTCTTGCCTGGCTTCATCACATTCCTTGGGATATTTCTTCTCTGCAGGAAGCATGTTCTTAAAAGCCCATTTGGCATATCCGCTCAGTTCATTCAGCCCATCTGTCAGAGCGTGGCTGGCCTTATCATATACATGATGCTCCACCCTGTATGGATATCCCGCCTCCTCAAGAATCTTCACCATCCTCGTTACTGCCTCTTCGGACGGCCATCCGTCATCATCACACACACCCAGAAGCAACACATCTGCGTGCATATTCTCAACTTTTATCCTGGACGCTTCACTTACCGGATTATGATCATAGCCATATCTCATGAATCTTCTAAGTCCGTACTTTTTATCCTTTATGGCTCCCATGAAAACCCGCGGAAGTCCTTCATCGATCAGAACCCATGGCGAATACGGCACGTCCTGTCCATGCCATGTGTATACGGATCTTCCAAGTCTCTTAAAGCTGTTCGTTGTCCCCTCCATAACATAATCAAAGGGCACGATCGGTATAATACAGCTTATCTCGGGAATGAGTGAAGCTGAAAGAAGTGTATATCCGGCTCCCGTAGATGCAGCCGTCATTGCTACGCTCTGTATTTTCTTTTCATCCTCCAGCCAATGAACGGCTCTTTCAGCATAATCGACCGGAATGGAAACAAGCGTATCCGGCAAGCCTTCCCACATATAAAAGCCAAGTACAAGTACATTGTAGCCGGCATCCCTCAAAAACCTGCTCATTGCAACACTTAATTTTTCATCGCAGGATGCCCCTCCGGATGCGATGATCGCCCTGTCCGTCCTGTATGTCCCAGGGTAATATATACCGACAAATCCTTGTTTTTCCAAGGAGCACCTTTCCCCTTCATTTATAACCATAACTGTCACAAAACCTCTCTGCCTTGCTAAGTCCGATAAGTTTTTTCATCGTAAATATTCCCGTGTAGATTCTCCCACATTGATCAGATCCTTAGCGTTTAAACGATTGTTGTCCATTTTATTATTTCTCCTTCCGGTTTTTACATTTTCCAGTTCAATGATTTCATCTGCTGTTTTGTCATTCTGCCGTAGATACTGTCGAAACTGCTTAAATACTCGGGACTGCCCTGCTCTGCAACCACTCCGTCCTTCAAAACCACGATATGATCGGCGTTTGCGATTGTCCTCATTCTGTGGGCTATGATCATGACGGTCTTATTCTTTATCAGTCTGGACAGCGCCTCCTGAATGGCGGTTTCATTTTCCGCATCAAGAGAAGCCGTCGCCTCATCAAGCAGGATGATCGGCGCATCTTTAAGAAATGCCCTTGCAATGGATATCCTCTGCCGTTCTCCGCCTGACAGCTCACTTCCGTTCTCTCCGATGTAAGTGTCGTATTTATCAGGGAGCATGTTTACAAACTCCTCGCAATTTGCCAGCCTCGCCGCTTCCATGACCTCTTCATCCGAAGCCCCACTCTTCCCGATTCGGATATTTTCCATAACCGAATTATTAAAGAGAGTTACATCCTGAAAGACGATAGAATAATTCTTAAGCAATGTCTCCGGATCGATTTCCGAAATATCCTCTCCTCCCAGCGTTATCTTCCCGGTACCAACATCCCAGAATCTTGCCGCAAGTCTCGATATAGTGGTTTTACCTCCGCCGGAAGGTCCGATGAGAGCCGTGACCTGTCCCTGTCTGGCTGTGAAGCTCACGTCTTTAAGCACATCCGTGTCATCCGAATACTTAAAGCCCACATGATCGAAAACAATAGCATATCCCTTATTTTCAAGGCGCTCCGACCCGGTCTGGGTTTCGGTGGACAGAACCTCATCCAGTCGCTCACACTGTATTCCGCATGCTATGATCGCAGCAAAATTCTGCAGCGTTATCTGCATGGGATCGTATAGTCTTGATACGAGCATGAGAAACATAAAGAATGTCAGCATACTGATCTCTCCCCTTGCAAAAAGCGCACCTCCCACTACAGCCGTCGTTCCGATGCCTATCTTGAGGATTATCGCGGCAGAATTGACATATACAGCCATTTTAAGTTCCGTAAAAAGCGCCTGCTTTTCCACATTTCTGATTTTTCCTTCCAGCTCATCCATATAGCTTTCCTCGGCATTATTTGCCCTAAGGTCTCTAATGGATTCCAGACATTCCTGTATCCCGTCGGACATGACAAGCTTGACCCCGGCATTCTTGCGAATAGCCCTTTTCTCGGCTCCGGAGCAGGTGATTATAATGATAAACGCTACGGGGATCACCCAGAAGCATGCCAGAACCATACGCCAGTCGAAGGCAAAAAATAAGCTGATCCCAACCAGAAACACCGACACGATCGCGCCGATCATTTCGGGTATCCAGTGGCTGGATGCTGTCTCTATCTGCGCACAATCTCCCATGATGTTTGTCGTAAGATCCGCAATATTCTTTTTGCCGAAATATGAAAGCGGCAGCTTACGAAGCTTTTCAGCAATGGTAGTTCTTCTGACTCCGCTCTCCCTGTAGGTTGTCAGAAAAGTTGCATTATATTGTATGTAATTGGTAAGAGCGATCAGGATCAATATGATAACGCTCCCGATGGCATAAAAAGGTATCCGCTTACCCGTAAGCGTACCCTCCAGCATATCCTTTATCAGATTGTACAGTATACCCGCAGGCAGCATTAAAACGATATTTGTAAGTGTCACGCAGGCGCATGCCTTGATCATATCCACGGCGCCCTGCCTTGAAAGGGCATATTTATGCTGTAATCGCTCTATCATCTTTATGCACCTACCTTCCATTCAACAGATCTTGAGTATTCATCAAACATCCTTCTGTACAGTCCGTTCTTTTCCATGAGTTCATCATGACTTCCGCTCTCTGTGCATCGTCCGTTATCCATCACAAATATTCTGTCGGCATTCATGACGGTAGTGAGTCTGTGCGCGATCATGATAAGTGTCTTCCCTTTTGAGAGTTCCTCGAAGGCCGCCTGAACCTTTGCTTCATTGTCAGGATCCGCAAATGCGGTAGCTTCATCAAGGATCAGAATCGGAGCATCCTTAAGATAAGCCCTTGCAATGGTAATCCTCTGCTGTTCTCCTCCGGACAAATATGTGCCCTTTTCTCCTATAACGGTATGTATCCCCTTTGGCAGTTTTTCTATGATATCCATGCACTGTGCCTTCTTCAAGGCATCCAACACTTCGCTTTCGCTCGCATCCGGCTTCGCCATTCTGACGTTATCAAGGATAGACTTCTTTATCAGCCTGCTGTCCTGAAAGACAAAAGAAACCTGCTTCATGAGTTCGGCTGAGGGGATATCCTTTACATTTACTCCTCCGATCAGAATCTCACCCTCTGTCACATCGAAGAACCTGACCATAAGCTCTGCCAAAGTTGTTTTACCCGAGCCTGACGGTCCCACCAGGGCTACGTGTTCTCCTTCTCTGATCTTAATGGAAACATTATTTACGGCATCCCTGACTGCATCTTTATATCTGTATGTAACACTCTTCAGTTCCACGTCATGACCTGCCGGCATTTTCTCAACTTTACTGTCTTCAAGAGGTTCGATCTCCATGATGGAATCCACTCTTTTAAGCGCATCTATAAGCGTCATCTCAGCTTCACCCGAATACGCGACCTTGGTTAGCGCAACCGTGATAAGAGGCGTTACTATTATGTAATACATGATATTTAATATATGTCCCGCTGTAACCTCATCCCCTGCAAATACAAATGCTGCGATCACAATGAATGCAAAGATCGCATTGATGCAGGTCATAAACGCTGTCATGGGAAGCCTCAGCATAAGTGTGTAATCCGTAGACCATTTTCCAAAACCATCTATGGATGATTTGAATCTCTTAAATGAATGGATCGTCTGACCAAATGTCTTAACAACAGGAATGCCTCTGACATATTCCGTCGCTTCGCTGCTCATGGTATCAAGAGCATTCTGGTACTCCTTCATTTTCTCCTGCATACCCTTTCCCATCATCGACATCATACATGCAAAGCCTATGACTGCGGGGATCATGCATATTAGTCCTATCTTCCAGTTAAATGCAAATATCAGCACGATCAGCCCTGCCGGCGTTACCGCCGCAACAGTCTTATCCGGCAGCTGGTGCGCGATAAAGGTTTCCGTGGCAGCCGTGGAATCATTTACGATACGTCTGATCCTGCCTGTGCCGTCCTCGTCAAATACACCCAGCGGAAGTGTTATGATCCTTCTCATAAGAGCACTCCTCATGTTGGCCTGTACACGGAAAGCTGCGATGTGCGTGCATAGCAGTGCCGCTATATAGAGCAGCAGAGATGTCATGGTAAGAATTACCGCCTGCCACGCATAATGGCTGATCTTTTCCGTATCTTCTCCATTTACCGCTATGCTGATGATCTTCCACAGATCATAATACGGGATCAGTACCAGTATCGCGCTTAGCGCTGCGATACATCTCCCCAGCGTGATCAGGTTCTTATGTCCTCCGGCATATTTCCTGATCAGCTTCATGTGATCGAACTTCTCTGTTTTTCCCAATTCTCTTTCCTCCTCGTCTATTGATAGGATCTCTTT
>JAEEGH010012517.1_pt1 | contig 19008 bp, 19 predicted proteins | sample 9134181 | NCBI WGS metagenome assembly JAEEGH01 (sample SAMN16246544, study PRJNA631951) | gut metagenome | biome: gut microbiome; feature: rumen; material: DP-attached | host: Bos | place: Iran: Karaj | collected 2018-10 | reverse complement strand
CTTCCGAATGAACCCGATACCCATTCAATTGCACCGCCTTCTTCAACGCGGGCACGTTTGGTGTTCAGGTTGTACATATTCTTTGACCAGTTTTCTACTGTTGAATACCGCAGTCTGGCGCCTTTTTTAACATAAAGTTCAACACAGCCTGCGTGAAGGTTTGCAACGTTGTATTTTGGTGCCGAACAGCCTTCGATAAAGTGCAGGTCTGCGCCTTCGTCAACGATAATCAGGGTGTGTTCAAACTGACCGGCTCCCTTTGCATTCAATCTGAAGTATGACTGCAGCGGAATTGCAACCTTGACTCCCTTTGGAACGTAAACAAAACTTCCGCCGCTCCATACCGCTCCGTGGAGGGCCGCAAACTTGTGGTCGTCCGGTTTTACGAGATGCATAAAGTGTTCTTTTACCATGTCCGCATAAGGGCCGCGCAAAGAACTTTCAAAGTCTGTGTATACAACTCCCTGTTTTGCAACTTCTTCCTGAAGATTGTGGTAAACAAGTTCCGAGTCATACTGTGCGCCGACACCGGCAAGGCTTGTGCGTTCTGCCTGTGGAATTCCAAGCTTTTCGAATGTGTCCTTGATGTCCTGCGGAACGTCTTCCCACTTGCCCTGCATTTTTGTGTTAGGGCGGACGTAGGTTGCGATATTTTCGATATTAAGTCCGGAAATATCAGGTCCCCACTCAGGTTCTTTAAGCTCGTTGTATATTTTAAGCGCATTCAGACGGAATTCGCGCATCCATTCCGGGTCGTTTTTGTCTTTAGAAAGCTGTTCGACAATTTCGGCAGTAAGGCCTGCCTTGTTGCGGTAAAAGCCCTTTTCTTCGTACTTAAAGTCGTACGGCGAGGTATCTATATCTGAAATCTGTGTTTTTTCTGTTTCCATAAGCGTTTAATTCGATTCAATCCAATCAGCCGATAAACTGTTCAAAACCTTCTTCGTTGATTTTCTGAACAAGTGAACCGTCATCATCTTTTATGATTTTACCCTTTGCAAGAACATGAGTCTGGTCTACGCGCAGACTTTCAAGAATCTTTGTTGAGTGAGTGATGATGATTAAAGTGCCGTTTGTCTGTTTCTGGTATTCTTTGATTCCGTTTGAAACAGTGCGGACAGCGTCAACATCAAGACCTGAGTCAGTTTCGTCAAGAATTGCAAGTTTTGGTTTGAGCATTAAAAGCTGAAGGATTTCGCTCTTCTTTTTTTCTCCGCCGGAAAATCCTACATTCAGGTCGCGGCTTGCGTAAGAAGGATCCATGTGTAAAAGTTCCATCATGGCCTTGAGCTCTTTCTGGAACTGGAACAGTTTAACGCGCTCGCCTGTGCGGGATTGAACTGCGTTTCTGATAAAGCTTTCGAGAGAAATGCCCGGAACTTCAAGCGGAGTCTGGAATGACAAAAAGATTCCGAGGGCGGCGCGTTTGTCTGCGCTCAATTCTGTAATGTCCTGGCCGTCAAATAAGATTTTTCCGCCGGTAACTGTGTAGCGCGGATTTCCCATAATTGAATAGCCCAGAGTAGATTTTCCTGCTCCGTTTGGTCCCATTAAAACATGTGTCTCACCGGCTTTAACGCTTAAGTTGATTCCGTTGAGAACCTGTTTTTTTTCTATATTGACTTGTAAATTTTCGATTTGTAATAAGTTTTCCATACTCTACTACTTTACTAGATTAAAGAACTTTGTACAACGAGGAAGGAAAAACTCTCTGTAAGATAACGCAGATTTTAAAGATAAAGCATTTCTTGTTTTCAACTTTTGGTTTTCAGTTTATACTTGAATATATGAAATTACCTCGTAAATCAGGCATTCTGCTTCATCCGACAAGCCTTCCGGGAACACCGGGCATCGGAACTTTTGGAAAAGTTGCGCGCGACTTTGTTGACTTTCTTGCAAACTCCAGCACCAGGCTCTGGCAGGTGTTGCCGCTCGGCCCGACAGGCTACGGCGACAGTCCTTACCAGTCTTTTTCTACATTCGCACTCAATCCGCTTTTAATCGATCTGGACGATCTTGTTGAACGCGGCTGGGCTGATTCAACAGACATCCAGATTCCAGAATATATAAAAACTGAAGGAAACGTTGACTTTGGAAGCGTTGTTTACTGGAAGGTTCCTCTGCTGAATTCAATTGCTTCCAGGGCAGAAAAACTCGGTGGAGCACAATTCAAAAAAGAATTTGCAGAGTTTGAATCAAAAAACGATTTCTGGCTTACAGACTATGCTCTTTTTATGAGTATCAAAACTGCCTACGACAAGGATGGCATGTGGAACAAGGCCTGGCCAAAAGAACTTGCAGGCCGTGACCAAGCTGCCCTTGAAAACTGGCAGAAAAAGCACGCAAAAGAAATCAGGGCGTATAAAATAATTCAGTTTTTTGCATACACGCAGTGGACTTCTCTTCATGAATACGCAAACGCAAGCGGGGTAGAGATAATCGGTGATATTCCGATTTTTGTAAGCCCGGACAGTGCTGACGTCTGGGCAAACCAGAAGTTCTTCCAGTTGAATAAAAACGGAGTTCCTAAGGTTGTAGCCGGAGTTCCGCCTGATTATTTTAGTCCGACCGGTCAGCTGTGGGGCAATCCTCTTTACGACTGGAAGGCGCTAAAAGAAGACAATTACAGCTGGTGGATCAAGCGAATTGAATACAATCTTGCCCTCGTGGATTATATCCGTATCGATCACTTCCGCGGTTTTGACACTTACTGGGCAGTTCCTTACGGTGCAGAAAACGCCGTAAAAGGAAAGTGGCTCAAAGGGCCTGGAATTGCATTTTTTAATGAACTTAAAAAGCAGCTGGGCGAACTTCCTTTAATCGCAGAAGACCTTGGAATCATCACTGACGCGGTCCGTGTTCTGCGCGACAAAACAGGACTTCCTGGAATGAAAATCCTTCAGTTTGGTTTTGACACGGCAGAGTTTTCCAGCGGAGCCCTGCTCAATTCATTTTTGCCGCACAATTTTACGACAACAAACTGCGTAGTTTACACAGGCACCCACGACAACGATACAACTCAGGGAAGTTTAAACGCGATGAATGATGAGTGTTTATGCCTCGTTGCATCTTACGTCAAGGGACGCCGTGTTGAATGCGACGAAGCGTGGGCAATGCGCTCATCGGGCGAATTGTGCCGTTCCCTCGTAAGCCTCTGTTATTCAAGCTGTGCAGACTTTGCCATCGTCCCTGAACAGGATTTATTCGGCTTTGGAAGTGACTGCCGCATGAACACTCCGGGAACAGGGCATGCAAACTGGAGCTGGCGAATGAGGAGCGACATGCTTTACGGACCTGACGCGGACAGCAAAATTGCATGGTTAAAGGAATTGAATATTTTGTATGCCCGTTAATTTTTGTGCTTATATTCAATTTTTCTTGACAATCGCAGTGATTGAATTAAAATTCAGTCTATAAACTTTATGGAGGAATAAAAATGGCTAGAGGTCATGACTACTTTGGTATTAACTGGTTTATCAGTTTGATTCTCGCAATCATTCCGGTTACATCATTTATTCTTGGATTCTGTACACGTTTTTCTGAGAAAAAATATGTAGCAGCTGTACTTCGTCTTCTTCTCGGATGGAACATCATCTGGGTTCTGGACATTCTCTGCATGCTTTTCAACAAAAGCATCCTCAGAATTATCAACTGCTAAGACAAAAGGGGCTGTTCTAGAAGTAATTAAAGACTTCAAAAAGGACAGCCTTTTTTATGTTTAAATGAATAAGGTAAATTGCTATCGCAATTTGCTATTTGCATAAAAAAAGCACCCAGTTAAGGGTGCCGTATCATCCGAGATGATTACCGAGGCTATTATCCAAAGATTCACTCGGCTTTTCACTTATAAAATAGTGTAGTAATATGGATTTGTCAAGAAAAAATTACTCCATTTTTTACTTTTGGAAATCCTTCTGCCAGTTATCAATATTTGCATTACCCATTCGTTTGAGAAGTTTTTCAGCTATTTGCGTTCTGTTTATCAAATACATATTTCTATGAAAAGCCGATATTTCTTCAACAATTTCTGTCACATCACAAAACTTAGCAAGAATCTTTAATAAATCATAATACGAAAGATTCCTATGTGTACAACCTATAGAATTTTTCAATTCTCTATAATTATTTAGCTCTGGAATTCCAAGTAACTTAAATCGAGTTATCAGTTCCAGATGAGCACAACAGTTTCGTGCATATTTTAATGTATGAAGAATCTGTTGGAACAAATCATCATCCTGCAATACAAGTCCAAAATCGCTCAAAACTTTTGTTTTTATCACATCTTTCTGGAAGCAATATGTAAAATATAAATCGCCAAAACTGAAATCTTTAATGATTACCCAGAACGGTGGTTTATTATAAGTCCTAACATATTCTTTTTCACGTTTTTTACGTTCAATAAAACCTAGCTTAACTGTTCCGTTTAGCATTCTTGTATTACGCTTGAAAAGATCAAATGTCATAAAGGTTGAATAAAGATAATTGTTCGTAACGCTGGGTGTCTGATAATACTGTCGCTCTCTGTAATTAAGAGTATCATTTATTGTGGCACAAAACTGACTCGCAAAATTATAAGCTAGTGAAGTTTTTAATCGAGCTTCCACCTCAAAAATTCTCTGCAATGTCAGAATTCTGAGTTTAGTATCAAACTTGTAAATTTCATAAAAATCTTCAAAAAGAATGTTTTCGTAATCTTTAGGTTTAATAGACTTCAGTAGGATATTTTCTGTTCCATTGATAATATCAAAATAATTGTATTTTTTAAGAAGTTCTTTTGCTGTCTGCTCATCATTGAACTGGAGATTTCGTGATTTAAGCAAAAGTACCTGTTCGTCAATTGTTTTGAATTCTTTATCTATCGCCATTAAATCAATTTAACACAGTTTGGTATTTTTGTCTTTCATAATATGGTATTTAAAAAAAGAAGTCCGCGGCCCCTATCGATGCGAAGCACTCACTGCAAATACAGGAGAAGGACTTCCGCGGCTCACGCTTTTAATATATCAGATGTTTTTACTAAAATGCAATAATAATACAGTAAATCAATAATTACTTTATTGTCTTAAAACAAGATTCATATTCTATGTCATCAAAAACAATATATTTGATTTTTAATAAACCATTTTTTATTGCTGGATCAAAATACTTTTCTATATCTGAAAATTTCTCAATACCTTCTTTTCTTGGTTTTCCAACAAGAAGTAACAAGGTCACATCTATATGCTTAACACTCCGATATGATTGTAGTTTATTTAACTGAACATACAATCTGTCATGAAGCATAATAGTTGAATAGCTATAACCTCGGATGACGATAAATGTTTCTTGGTTATCTTCTTCTAAATATGCATCAAAGTAAACTGGTTTATTACTGATTGAATCTATATTTTGAAACTTCTCCACAACCTTTATATCATGAAAAATTTTATTAATATGACTATCATCGAAATGCTTTTTCAGAATCATGTTCCTGAATTTTTCGTTATCAATTCTTTTATGATTCGCTTTTTCAGGTTTTGTATTTTCTTCTATTTCATCATTCTGCGCTTGTTTTTCATTTTCATCCATGTCAGTTATTTCTTTTTCATTAGATGCTGAAATCTTAAAAAAATCTTTTAAGATAGAAAATGAAGTAAACTTATCACTCAATACCAATATGACAAGCAGAAGAAGTAATATAATACCGGAGCTTGATATTTTAAATCTTTCTTCTGAAAATAGAAAACTAAGCGTTATTAATGAAGCAATAAATACACAGGTCATAATAAGCAATATTATTGACCAAATAGATTTTCGTTTGTTCATTACTTAAAATCCTAATTCTTTTAGCCGCTCTTCATCGGAGATTTGCTTTTGTATCTTTCTATAATTGTAATATTTTTCTATTATGATATCCAAATTTGAAATATCTATATCATCAAACCGTTCGAACTTATATTCTTTATCGTTTATTCTTGAACTATATTCTGAGGTTACATAAGCAAATGACTCAAAATATCTATCATTTACAATAAACAAATAAGAAGTTCCTCCTATCATTGGTCGAAAACCGTGTTCTTCATAAGTAACATGTCTGTGATAATTAAATATTTTAATTGTTTCTGTCCCGAATGGCCTGTCCGGATATGATTCCAAAATTCTGTTTTTTGCTTCTTGTTTTGTAATTTCTCTTACTGCAGTCTTAAATGGGGCTAACCAAACATTTTCATGATTTCCCTTCACATTCTTTTCAGATTCCAAAACAACATATTCTCCTTCACCATGTTTTACAAATACATATTGATATTCTGTATAAGATTTATCCCAGTCGTTTTCCTTTGTAAAAGAAACAGTAAATTCTATATTTTCTTTTCCATATGTATCATTTGCAACAGTTTTTGCCTCTGATTCCTTGGCATAAAAAACTGTGGTCATTAAAAATAATACTATATTTATAATTATTTTCTTTTTGAATAAAATCATACAATTTTCCTCCTAATCTAAATGAATGATTATTGTTAGATTATATATCTAAAAGATTGATATAACAATTCTTTTAGAATGAATTTATTCAATATTATTTCTTTTAACTTATGTTTAATCAAAAAGATTCCATTCATACTATAATCAATATGGAAGCTATTGATATCAGAAAAATTTTTGGTGAAAATGTAAAATATTACAGAAAGAAAGCAGGATTATCACAAGAACAATTAGCAGAGAAACTAGATATCTCCCCGAATCATTTGAGTGTAATTGAAACTGGCGGAAAATTCGTTACATATAAATTACTTGAAAAGCTAATTACTATTTTCGATATTATGCCTTCTGCATTATTTTATGTTTCTGGAACAGCTTCTAATGACGATACTATTCAAAATAAAATCAATTCCATCATAAAATCTGAATTTGAATCTACATATAAAGAAATATCAAAAAAAATTGCTACGATTTAAAAAGGAATGGGGTCTGTCCCATACTTTTGGGACAGACCCTTTTTGCCTCTAAAGCAAAGTCATCAAAACTCCAAAAACAGCCCCCGCAAGGACGACGAGTATCGGATGAATCTTTGTCTTAAAGAGGCAGAAACAGCCTGCAAGATAAAACAAAAGGGCAGGAAGATTTACAAGGTTTTTCCAGGTTTCTGCCTGGTTGAATGCACAAAGTCCTGCTTCCGGGATATTTAACAGGGCAAGGACAAAGACCTTTACTGCTGCGACTGCGATAATTCCTGTTACTGCCGGGCGCAGGGACGAAAAGGCGGCTTTTACGCCTGCACGGTCTGCAAATCTGCCAAAAAAGCGTGCGATTATCAGAATACAGATTACCGATGGCGCAGCCTGTCCGAGCGTTGTAATGACTGCTCCGGCAGGTCCGTAAAGTTCAAAGCCGATGTAGGTTGCCATATTGATTCCCATCGGACCGGGTGTACTTTCGCTGACGGCAACCATGTTGTAGAACATATCAATTCCAATCAGGGCAAATTTTTCTACGAGCAGCTGCTGCATTACGGTGATTGCAACAAGTCCGCCTCCGATTGTAATCAGCCCCACATACATAAAAATAAAGAAAAGCTGGTACAGGGGAATTTTCTGTCCTTCTGTAACTGTAACGGTAGCTTCTCCGGACGCAAGGGCTTTGAGGGCACTTATTCCAAAATTCAATCCGATAAAGGCAATGGCGGCAATTATGATTCCAGTTAAAACCGGTTTGAGCGGATACTGTTTTTGTACTGCTCCTGTTAAAACTCCGATTGCAACTGAAACTACAATTATCCAGACTGTGCTTACGTTAAAATAATAAATTGCGATAAAACTCAAAAGAAAGAGTACAAAGCCAAAGAGATTCTTTACTGCCTTTGTCGCAAACTTCCATACTGCGTGGGTGAGAAGGGCTGCAACCGAAATATTGATTCCTGTAAGGGCTGCTTGAACCCATGGAATGTCTGCAAAATTTGAGATGAATCCTGCAATTATGCTGATTACGATAATCGACGGAGTAATCATGCCGAGGGTTCCGACAATTCCTCCGGTTACGCCTGCAAGTTTATTGCCGATAAAGGTCGAAACATTTACCGCGATGATTCCGGGCGTGCTCTGACCGATGGCAAACCAGTCCAGAAGTTCTTCGCTGGTTGTCCATTTTCTTTTTTGTGCAAGTTCTCTGTCTAAAACCGGGAGCATGGCAATTCCGCCGCCAAATGTACAGAGTCCGATTTTAAAAAGTGTTGAATACAATTCCCATAAAAGCCTGAAGTTTACATTCATAACGGCCTTTATTCTATCTTTTGCTTTGTATACTTTCAATATAAATCGAAAAGTTGGTGAATTCATCAAAATGGTGATATAATGAATTCTATCGAAATAAAAAAAGAGGCATTTTAATGGCAGACACATCATCCATCCTTTCTACCTTGCTGAGTTCTTCGGCAATCAAGGGAATCAGCAAAACATCAAACGCAAGTGCAGACGAGGTTCAGCGCATTGTTGCAAACGCAGTTCCTGCTCTTTTACAGGGCGCAAATAAACAGGCAACTTCAAAATCAACAGCAGAAAACTTTGCTGCTGCATTGTCACAGCACGCTCAGGACGACACATCAAACATCAGTTCATTCATGAAAAACGTTGATCTTGATGACGGTTTAAAAATTCTGGGCCATCTTCTCGGGACTTCTGCAAAATCAACAACAGCTCAGATTTCAAAGGCATCAGGAACAAAAGTATCAACGACAACTGCAGTTCTTTCTGCTCTTGCACCGCTTTTGATGAGTCTTCTCGGCCAGCAGACCCAGTCTTCTTCCGGCGGAGCCCAGGCTTCCATGGCAGCAAGCCTTCTAGGCGGACTTATGCAGAATGTAAATGCGGGCAATCTTCTTGGAAGTCTTCTTGGTGTATCGTCAGGTTCATCAAAACCTTCTTCAAATGCGGCCGGCAGCCTTTTAGGCGGCCTCATGGGACTTTTAAAATAATTAATTTATGCATAATCGGGAAATTTCGAGTTATTCGTATATCAGCAAGTGAAGATCTGCCGTAAGCGAGGTTACGACACAAACTCGCCTGAGCTTCGCTCACTGCGAGGTTTGTTGGCGTGCTCTCGCTGAGAGGCAGATTGTGTTTTGGGATAATTTGAAAAACTCGAAATTTGACCTGTATAACATAAAAAAGGAGGTTTGCTAAAATGGCAGACACTAAAAAAGCTTCCGGCGGAAGTACAATCGGATTGCGCATCGGCGCAGTAATTCTCTGGATTGCAGCTCTTGTAATGGAGTTCTTTGCAATCAGCACAATCATGGACACTGTATCAGTTGGTTTCATCGCAGCTCTGGTTGAAAAAGTATGCGACGCACTCAAGAGCACAGACGGCCGTCTCTATGTAATGGTAGGTCTTCTTGTTGTAGATGCAGTATTTGTTATCATCGGCGCCCAGCTGTGGAAAAACGCCAACCACATCAATCCTGCTTCTGAAAAGAACAAGGCTCTTTTCTGGCTCTGGAACAACATGGGTGTTGTAGTTGCAGCAATCTGTTTTATTCCATTTATCGTTCTTCTTCTCAAAAACGACAAGGCAGACAAAAAAACAAAGGCAATCGGTGCCGTTGCAGCTGCAATCCTTCTGGCAATCAGCGGTCTTGCAAGCTACGACTGGAATCCGGTTTCTAAGGAAGACCTCGCTGCTCAGGGTGTAAGCACAGTATTCTGGACACAGTACGGTACAAAATACCACACTCACGATGACTGCTCTGCAATCAAAAACAGCACAACAATTACAAGCGGTACCCTGGACGAAGCTGCAGCTGCTAAAAAAGAAGCTGAATGCAAAATCTGCGAAAAACGTGATGCAAAGGCTAAGGCTGCCCTTGAATGGGACGCTCACAAAGCTGAACAGAACGCTCCGGCAGTTCAGGAAGAACCAGCAGCTTAAGTAAAAACTTTTTTGCCGGGAAATAAAAAACTGTACCACTGCGTACTCCCGGCAAAAGTCAAAAAGCGCCCGCTGCTGTCCTCGCTTCGCTGCGGAAGGGCGGTCGTTTTTTCCTTCTAGCCTCGCGTCCGTAGTGTATAAGGCTTTAATTCCGTCAAAAAATCTTTTCCTAAAAATCCTTTCTTATGATATACTGTTTATATGAGTACACATATTAACGCTCCAGAGGGAGCAATCGCAGACAGTATACTTCTTCCTGGAGATCCGCTTAGAGCAAAGTTTATTGCAGAAAACTTTCTGGAAAATCCGGTTTGTTATAACGAAGTTCGCGGGATGTACGGTTTTACCGGTACATACAAAGGCAAAAAAATCAGCGTACAGGGCACCGGAATGGGGCAGCCTTCCCTTTCAATTTACGCCACAGAACTTTTTAAATTCTACAACGTGCAGACTGCAATCCGTGTCGGAACCTGCGGCGCCGTTAATGCGGACACAAAACTTCGGGACACGATTATTGTAAATTCAGCATGTTCAGATTCAAGTTTGTTGAATCAGAGGTTCGGCAACATGCACTTTGCACCTACAGCCAGTTTTGAACTTGTAAAGACCGCTGATTCAATCGCACAAAAAATGGACATCCGTTACAAGGTTGGTTCCGTTGCATCAAGCGACTTTTTCTATGACAAAAATGATAACTGGAAAAAATGGGCAGAGTACGGCGTCCTGGGAATCGAAATGGAAAGTGCCGAGCTCTTTACACTTGCCGCCGAATACAAGCGCAGGGCCCTGGCAATTATGACTGTAAGCGACCACATTCTTCTCGGCGGACAGACTACCGCAGAAGAACGCCAGACTACATTTACAAATATGATTAAACTTGCCCTGGACACTATTGTTACTCTCGGACAGGCAAAATGACGGGAAAGGCTGAATTTGAAAAAGCGACACAGCTGTTTGAAGACTGTTCGCCGGTCTTTATTGCCCTGGGTGATCCCATAAGGCAAAAATTAATTCTTGATCTGGCTGAAGCAACGATTAATGAGAAGAGTTTGAGCGTTGCGGATTTGACCCGCCTGACCCATCTGTCCCGTCCGGCAGTTTCTCACCACCTTAAGATTTTAAAGACAAGCGGTATCATTGAGCCCCTTAAAGTCGGAACTCAAATTTTCTACCGCCTCAATCTTCTGGATCGTGTTAAAGAAGTAAAGGACTTAATCGCCCAGATAGAAAAAATTCTATCGGCGATTAAGGTTTGTGAATAAGGTTTTCTACAGACGTCCTGTTTCGAGGAAGTTAGGAGTAAAATAACCGTCAGCGAGAGGCTTGTCGATTTCAATACTCTTCATTTTGAGGGTAGTTGAATGACCGGTCTGAACGTTTGTCATGACTTCTTCCATCGGCACATTGTAAAGCCTGTTGCCCTGTTTCTTTTCAAGTTTTGTAACTTCACTTGTCTTTAAAAGCTTGCCTTTTTTGTCGTACATTTCGATGAAAACAGGGAGCATTGAATCTTTATCTACCCAGCTGATTCTGTAAAGGTACTGGCTCTTGTTGTCTTTTGGAGTTGATTTTACAACGTAGCAGTCAAAGTTTGCGTGTTTTTCGTCTTTAAGATATTCGTGTGTATCTTCTTCAACCTTGCGTGTACTCATATCATCATAACTAAAGTCAGTTCCTACGAACGGCTTGTCACCATCGCTTGAAGCTACACGGCGGGTTGTGCGGAGGCTTGGGAGATAAATCCATTTGTCATCTTCTGCGCCCTTGTTCTGTTTCTGGAGGAAGCGTGTGTTCTTAACGGAAGCAGGTGAAAGGAATACCATTACGATGTCTGAAGTTCCGTTTTTGTCCCGGCCGTATTCACCTACGTGGCGAACTTCTTTTGCCCCGTTCTTTGCTGTCAGTGTAAGTTCAACAGCGGCCTTGGTAAACTCCGGTTTCTCACGGTCGTAAACCTTTTCCATAATTTCTTTTCCGTCCAGAGCGAAGGCAGAAAAGCCTGTCATAATCATAAGTGTTGCTGCGATAAGATTCTGAATTTTTTTCATGTTGGTCTCCTTAATAAAGTTATATATAAACTCCGCGTTAGCGGTTTAATTTTGCATCATATTCTGCGCGCTGTTCTTTTGACCACATAAATTTAGGGTCAAAGGTGTTGAGCACGCCCGGAATGATTGTCATTGCCAGTGCTGAACTTGTAAACATTACGATTGCTACAAGTACACCGATGTAACGAAGAATGATGAACTTTGACAAAAGCAGCACGACAAATCCCAGACCTACTGCAATTGCGTTCGTAATAATGCCCTTGCCCGAAGTCTTGAATGTTTCTTTTGTGATTGCTTCAAGGTCGCTGCTCTGCATGCGAAGTGCGCGGTAGGTTTCCATAAAGTGAATCGTGTAGTCGATACCAACACCGATTGCAACAGAAGAAACAATACTTGTTACAAGGTCAAGGCGGATTCCTGCAAATCCCATAACCATAAAGTTGAGCATGATTGTAAGTCCCAGAGGAATTGCACCAATCAGGCCGGCCCATCCGGACTTGAATGAAAGGGAAATGATAAGGAATACCATTACAAGAGAGAAGATAATACTTGTAAGCTGACTTGAAACAACCATTCGTGTCATGGTGTGTTCCATCTCTCCGTTACCGGTTGCCTTGAATGTATATCCTTCAGGGAAGTGATCCTCCGCATACTTGGCGGCATCTGCGATAATGACACCAGTGTCTTCTGAACTGTGGGTTCTGAGCTGAACCTGGGTGCGGATAGAACTCGGGTTTGTCATGTCGTCTGCAAACTGTTCAATTGAGTCACTGCTCAAAAGGTAGAGGTACTGTGTAATGAGGTTAGAAAGTTCCTCGCGGCTGGCAACCGGATACTTTTCTGCATCATAAGGAATTTCGTTGTAGGCAGCTCCGTTATAGTTAAGCGATTTTTCAAGTTGAACTACGATATCGTTTACGTCCGCATTTTTGCCGCCTGCAAGTGTGTAAGCGTCGTTGAGCATTTTGATTGCCTGTTCTGTTGTAAGAGGCCTGTTGTCGTTAACTGCAGGTGCGTTCATTACCTGGTTGATACGTTTGATAAAAGTTGTAAATGAAACGAGTTTACCGATTCCGTTGTATTTTGCAAGCAGGTATTCGTTCATGCCGTCTACAGCCTTTAAAATTTCAGGATTTGTCATGCAACCCTTAAAGTCTTTGTTTACAGCGATTGTCAGAGCGTTGTATCCGTCCAGAAGTGCCTGCTTTCCGGCCTTTGTTGAACAGATTTCCCTGAGGTTATCAACTGCGCCCTGAAGCGTATTAAGGTCGTATTTTGAAGATTCTTCTGCGGTTTCTGCTGATTCTTCTCCAAAATCAAAGTCGCCCCAGTCATTATCTGCCTGTGCTGTCTGATCAGAATTTGAATCTGCGGTATCTGTAAAATCAAAATCGCCCCAGTCTTCAGCAGTTTCTTCTGCGGCAGTACTGTCTGATTCAACAGAAGCTGCAGTTTGGAGAGGAAGGGAATTGAGTGCATTCAAAACCTTGCTGTATCTGGTCTTTTCTACATCAGCCTGCATTGCTTCAACTGCCTGTTTGAGGGGTGAAGTTCCTTCAACAATAAAGTACATTCCGTTTGTGCCTGCAAGTTTTTCATCAACGTAGGCGATATCCTGCCTGAACTGGCTGTTAGGAGGAAAGTAGTTTACAAGAGCTGTATCAACTGCAACCTTTTTAATGCCTGCAACAGACAAGCCCAAAATCAGAAGAATGTAAACAAAGAGGCGTGGTGTAGTTCCGCCAAAGAAGTAATAGAGTTTGTACAGAGTATCGGCATTTGCTTCTTCTCCGGTACGTCCTCCGCGGCGTGCAAGTTCGCGTTCAATCTTTGCACGGATTTTCTGAGACAGATGAAGTTTCTTTGCTGCGCGTTTTCCTGCCTTGGAAAGCGGTGTAAGATAGAGCATTGCCGGAATAAGGGTTACTGACAAAAGCAGGGCAAATGCAACACCTGAAGCGCTGAATACTGAGAACGAGCGCAGCGGCTGAATCGGGCTTGTAACGTTGGAGATAAATCCTGCGATTGTAGTAACTGCCGCAAGGAGAACTGCAACCCACACGTCCTTAAGTCCGAACATGATTGCGTCTTCGTGCTTTTCTTCTGTAAGTTCGCCTTCTGTTTTTTCAAGGGCGATGTAGTAGTGGGTCAGAACATGGATTCCGTAAGCTGAACCGCAGGCAATCAAAGTAACAGGAATTACGCTCGCTACGATTGTAAAGGTGATGTTCAGCATTGCCATGAGGCCGCATGACCAGATTGTACTCATTAAAACCGTAATCAGAGGAAGCAGTGTTCCTGCCCAAGAATGGAATGAGAAATACAGGGAAAGAAGAACGATCAAAATTACAAATGGAATCAAAACCATAAGGTCGCGGATCATGTAACTTTTAGCGTCGTCGGTAAGAACCGGGTCACCAAAGTAACGGATTTCGAGACCGCTGTCTTTTGCGATTTCTTCTGTAATATCTTTCATCTGGTGCAGAACGGCAGTCTGTGCGCCTGCGCTCAAAGGATTTCCGTTTTCATCATGAGGTTCGAGAATAATCATAATCTGAGTTGCTTTTTCGTCGTCAGTGATGATTACCCTGTTGTACATTTCCTGCCAGCTATAAAGTCTTTCTTTTATGCCGGCCATATCTTCCTTTGAACCTGTGTATTCCTGGCCCAGGAGGCTTTCTGCACTGAGGGCTCCGTCTTTTGCAGAGACATAGTCAATGTTTGTAATCGACTGAACTTTATCAATGTACTTGAGAGGTTCAATTGAATCAGTGATTTTCTGGATTACAGCAAGATTTTCCGGTGTAATGATGGAGTCTTCATCAGTTTCCAGAGAGATTCCCATTACAATCATGCTTCCAAAATCTTCTTCAGTTTTGAGAAGAGTCCTGTAAGAATCGCTGTCGTGCGGCATGTAGAGGCGTACGGTGTTTTCGATTTCTACGCCCCGCAGCTGCCAGGCAAAGAAAGCGGTTAAAGCGATACTTACTGCTACAATGAGCTTTGAATGTTTAAGCATTTTTCTTAACATAACTTACTCCCGATATTTTTATGCGAAAAATAGTTGCAAATTTTCCGCTATTGTTTTAATTTATTAAAGGTTTAAGAAATTAAACCCTTAATAAATTAAATATAACCAGGGTAAATTGATTTGTCAATAAATTTTCTGTTAAAATCGAATCAACGGAAATTTTGCGGCAAGACGTTCCAGAAGGGGCAGGGAGTATTATTTAAATGATTGATAATTCAATTACGAAGGACAATCCCGAAGTTAAAGAGAACCTTGAAAAAGCAATTAACCTTTTTGACCAGTGTTCACCTTTTTTTCTTGCACTGGGCGACCAGTACCGCCAGCATCTTTTGGTACAGCTGGCTCTTCATCCTGACGGGCTGACCATGGCAGACCTTGCAGGAAAGCGTCGCCTTTCAAAACCTGCAATTTCTTATCATCTTAAGGTGTTGAAGGACAGCGGTATGGTTACCACAAAAAAGAATGGAACAATAGTTACTTATTATTTGAATTTTGATGACGTTTTTGATCAGATTCAGGAACTTGTTGCCAGCGTCCAGAAAGTAAAGGAAGCGGTAGGAAACAAAGCGGTTAACGGCGCGGAATAATTTTTATTACAGACGCAGTTCCTTCAACGGTGATTTTTTCACCGTATGGAACTGCATAAATCTCTTCTGCTTTTGCAATTATAGAAGTACTTTTCTGCGTTTTCTGGTTTACGGCGTGTAGAACAGGATTGCCTGAGTTTATGTAAAGTAACTGAACCTTGTCTTTATCAAGATTGATGTAGGAATAGCCGCCCTTTACGTCCTTTTTGTGCAGTTCAAAATACTCACAGCTAAAATCAGTCAAAGGCGCTGCGGAAGTCTCTGTCTTAACGTTTTTGCCTGATTCAACAATAGAAGTTAAAGCCTTTTCTACGTGAATTTCTCGCGGACGGCCCCAGTCATAAAGACGATAGGTAATATTGCAGTTCTGCTGAACTTCCAGAAGTCTTAATCCGCCGCCGATTGCGTGAACGGTGCCTGCGGGGATAAAGATAAAATCGCCTTTTTTTACACTGATTGAATTCAATAAACTTTCTGTTTTGCCCTGTGCAATCGCGTCAGCCATCTGTTCTTTTGAATAATTATCATTGAGACCGCTGATAAGTCTTGCATCAGGAGCTGCGTCCAGAACAAACCAGCATTCAGTTTTTCCCACAGCGTCCGGCCCTTCAAGTTTTGCGGCAGTCTCATCATTTGGATGAACCTGCACCGAAAGGGTATCATTTGCCTGAATTATTTTTACAAGAAGAGGATAGTCTTTTACGAGTTCAATAAATTCTTTTTGTGCTCCGTCCGGGTGTGTAGAAGCAATCCAGTCTTCATACCCCCAGACTTTTTCTGAGCGGACAGGAGTAAGTTTAATCATTGTCTTTTCCGGACTGTCCCTTTAGTTTTCCCAGAGTTTTTCAGGGTAATAGCCTGATGCAATTTTCTTTGCAATTTCGTCTTTTACAACCTGTTTGTCTTCCGGGTAAGTCATGCCGAACCAGCTTTCTGTACTTGTAAACACTTTGATTTTTCCCTTGCCTTCACGGATGATGTCGCTTGCCGCAACGGGAAGGAGTGCTTCTGCCTTTGGATCGGTAATTTTTGTCTTTTTAAAGTTTTCCCAGTATTCATCAAAAGTAGGAAATGCCTGCTGTGTAAAACCAAAGAAGTTCATGCTTACAGTTTCGTTTCCGCTCATTTTGATAATTTTGCCGTCGAGATTTGACTCGATTTCGTCGCCTGAGAAGTTTTCTCCTGTGTAGTAGATTTTTGTATTTTCTACGATTTTTTCCAGGTAGCCGGCTTTAGTAGTTGCAACACCGCGGCTTACAGAACCGTTGCGGCTCATTGTGTTTTTAAGTACGTAGCCGACCATTGCGTGTTCAGTTGAATCTTCACTGATTGAACTTAAGTATTTACCCATGGTTTCAAAGGCGTTTCTTCCGTAATAATCGTCAGCGTTGATTACTGCAAAAGGTTCTTTTACGGCATCCCGTGCACACAAAACAGCGTGGATTGTTCCCCAGGGTTTTGTTCTGTCGGCAGCCTTTTTTAATTCATCAGAAGTCAAAAGCGCATCCGGTGTCTGGAATACGTATTCGGCGTTAAAGTTTTTTGCAACGCGGTCAAAAAGACGTTCCCGGAAGTCTTTTTCGATATCTTTTCTGATTATGTAAACGACCTTGCCAAAGCCGGATTTTTTTGCGTCGTAAGCTGCAAAGTCCAGCAGACATTCGCCGTTCTTTCCAATTGAATCAATCTGTTTTACTCCGCCGTAGCGGCTTCCCATTCCTGCTGCAAGAACGAGTAATGTAGGTTTCATTAAATTTCCCCTTAAAGTGAATGATTTTTAAAGTTTATCACTGTGTCCTTGTTTTTTCAATTATCCTCGGGTTTATCTTTTGGACTTTCCTTTTCTGCCTTTAATTCCTTCATAAGAAGTTTTCCGGAGAGTTTAAGGACATCGCCGTTCAGTTGAACTTTGAGCGTGCCCTGATAGCATTTGTTTTCTTTTTGAGTGCCTTTGTCGGCTTCAAAAGTGATTTTTGAAAAGTCAGGCCAGCTTGAATTTTTATCTTCTGACGCAAACATTTCTTCGATTACAAAATTGCCGTCTGAGTTTTTTGCAAAGTTATTAAAGATGAAAAAGTCTTTCAGTACATCAATGCGTCCATCTGCATCCGATTGAATTTTGTAGGCGTTTCCCCTGTGAATCATCAGAATATCAAGACCGCCTGTCTTTTCATTTTTTTGAACTTTTATGTCCTTTGAGTATCCGGGATTTGAAACGGCAAAGAGCATGAGTTCATACAGGGATTTTGGAATTAAAAAACTTTTGCCGCCCATATCCGTGACTGAGTTTTTGAGCGACAGGGTAGTGCGGTTGAGCGAGGCGCCGGTTTTTGTGTCGTAACGGTCCTTTGTTTTTGCTCCGTCTAAAGTCCAGATAAGTTTATTTTTCTGGCCGTTCTTTCCGCTCAGGTCGTATGAAAAGTCGAGTTTTAATGTTTGTGCAAAAAGTGACGAGGCGCAGAAAAATGCGCACAGAAGCAGAAAAAGTTTTTTCATAAATTGAATATATCACGTAGTGGAAAAAAAATTAAGATACAGATAACCTAAAAAACGAACCGGGCTGCCCCTTGTTCAAAGGACAGCCCGGTTTGTTATGAGTTGTATTATTCTAACTTAAACTAATTCAACAGATAGCTTGCAAGAAGAGCTTTCCAGTTGAAACTAGATAAATCAGTTAGTTCAACAAAAGTAGAACCATTCGTAATTGCTGAAGGTGCATATGGAAGAACAGTCTGTGTAGAAGTGTTTCTGAGGTCTCCTTTAGCCCAATAGATTGCAGTCCACTTTGCTTTAGTTCCGGCAAAAGTATAAGAATCATTGTTTGTTGAATCATTTGCAGTAGCATTCAGCGGGAATGTCTTTATAGTATAACTTCCAGCTGTCATTCCGAGAGATTCAATTGCAACCTTTGCAGATGCCACTACTGTAATACCAGGTTCAAGAGTGATAGATGTTTTTAATTTTGATGAACCGGAAGTTCCGCTTACCTGAGAAGGTACATAAATTACATCAAGATACAAATTAGGTTCAGTGCTTGCACCATATGTTACCGGAATTTCACACCATGTGTTTTCAGGACCAGCAAGTTCATCTTCTACTTCATCACAGCCTGTGAACATAATGCCTGCGAGCAATACTGCCAGACATGTCATAAATCCAAAAAGTTTTTTCATAAATAAATCTCCTTATAAAGCCACGGCGGCAGCCGCGCGCCATGGAGGGCGCAAAACGCAATTGCATTCTAAAACCCGGCGGCAACCGTTTTTATTAAACTTATTCAATTATAGAGCGCAAAATAGGGGAATTCAAGAAGGATTTTTTCCTGTACAAAAAATTATTTCCTGCCAGCGCTCTCAGTGCCCGGACTTATTGAATTTTCAGGCCAGCGCAGGTTCAACTTTCTTCTTGTTCATAAGGCTCTTTTTTACTATAATGGATTATT
>JAEEGH010012516.1_pt1 | contig 19010 bp, 10 predicted proteins | sample 9134181 | NCBI WGS metagenome assembly JAEEGH01 (sample SAMN16246544, study PRJNA631951) | gut metagenome | biome: gut microbiome; feature: rumen; material: DP-attached | host: Bos | place: Iran: Karaj | collected 2018-10 | reverse complement strand
CATCTAAAAAACTAATATCTTTTTCTTTGTAAAATAGACAACCAATTTTAATATGCTTAATATTGTTGTCATACATATATTTCAGACATTCATCTAAGCAACTGGAATCTATATGCAGCCATTTTCCATCCTCAAATGTTCTAAATTCATTATTTTTTTTCATGCTAATCTCCTTTTAGTTTCAGTTTCATTCCCGGGGATTGTATTAAATTATAAACCCATTCACTTTTTGGTCCATCAAGTTCACTCAATCCTGAATATTCAAGCGGATCAGCGCTACGCTGTGCGGGGGCAGCACGGTGCTGACGTGCCCCTTGTCGCATTTCACCTGGAGCGGTGATTCTTTGAAGTAGCTGTAAGGAGTGACATCATCTGAGGTATAGATCACGGCATCCTTCAGAGTAGCCTCTATGGGGAAGCTGAAGGCTCGTTCCTCGTCGTACTTTTCATTGATAAGCGTGAGGGTGAGCACTCCGTCCCGGAGGGTCGCGACCGTGGACAGATCATCATTCCCGGTCACTTTGCAAAGCTTGCCGTCCTGGTGCGTCTTCATCAGAGAAAAGACCTGGCCATTGGCTGTAAGCCGGCTGCCCAGCCGGTCAATGATGATGGCTCCCTCGCCGACAGGCTGGAAGTAGCACACGACGGGCATATCCAGCTCATTGGCATAATTGAGGAAGAAGTGCATCATGCGGGCCGTGAAGATGCCCTCGCCGACACAAGAGGGGCGGTACCACGCGTACCACTGGTTCCACTCATCGTAAGAGATATGCAGCTTGTGCCCGGTATCATCCAGACATTTTCTCATATTGCGGGCCTGGTTGAAAACGTTCAGGGCTGACGCGGCCAGATTCTCATACGTTGTTTTGATCCCTTCCGGAGTGGTGTAGTGGAATCCGCCTCTTGGCAGGAAATAGCTGTGCAGGGAAATGTATTTGACCTTTTCAGCCATTTTCGCGGCCGACTTCTGCGCCCAGTCGTTGTTGGGGTAAGGTCCCGAAGCAAACAGCTTCAGACCGGGCGTGACTTTCAGCATCGCGTCCGCGTGGTTCAGGGCGAACTCGGTATATTTTTCGGGGCCGTTGGGACCCTCCATGTGACCGTAGCCCATCTCATTTCCCAGCGACCAGAAGCTCACATTGTAAGGCTCCTTGTGGCCGCGCTCGGCACGCATCTTGCCGTACTCCGTATCCGGACCGCCATTGCAGTATTCTACCCACTGGGCGCTCTCTTCGGGCGATTCCCAGCCCAGATTGATGGTGATCAGAGGCTCGGCTCCTACTTCCCGGCAGAGAGCGATAAAGTCATCGGTATTGATCTCATGATAATCATAACCGTCGCTGTGAGGCTGAGTCTCTATCTCGGTATAGGCTTGCAGAGGCGCGCGCTGGTCCGCGTCCAGCAGTCCGTCCTTCCAGCGGTACTCACCGGCAAAATTGCCGCCGGGCCAGCGAATGAGCCGCGGGCCGATCGCCTTCAGGTTATCCACCACATCGCGGCGCATACCATGGAAATTATCCTGAGGCATCAGGGAAAGAGCGCCGATGATCAGTTCCGCCTGTTCGGTGAACGTATAGCGGATATCGGCTTCCTCATCACCCTCCTGCGGTGTCAGAGTAAATTCGCTGATGACCCAATCCTGCGAGGGAGCCAGCTCCAATGTATGGCCGGCATAGACCCTCTCGCCGGATCTGTCGGTCAGCTCCACTTTCAGCCGGAGAGCCTTGCTGACACGTGTCACCATGCGCAGCTCATAAGGTTTCCCGGCCGCCAGTCCCAGTTGATGCTGTCCCATGCCCGCCGTCTGACCGGCTGTGAGATTTTCTATTACCTGGGCACTGCGCTCGTTCCCACGGCGCATATTGGGCAGACAAATGTGTTTAGTGTAGGCAAGTCCGTCATCTTTTATATACAAAACCTTTTTGCCGATCGGGAACCAGTGCGCGGAGAGTCCCAGATTGGCCTGGGGTTTTCCCGCGAACTTGCGGTTTTTGAGCATCTGCGCGCTGAGACCTCCTCCCACCGCCGACCGGGTGTGTTCCAGATTAAAGCCGAAAACGTAAGGTGAGTATTCCTCCGTCGCGCCCAGATCGATCGTTTGCGCCTGAACAGACAGGAGCGGTGTCAGTACCAGCAGGGATATCAGTTTTTTAATATTTTTCATTGGCATGATTCGATTTTATTTCTCTATTAAAATGACAAAAACAACGCCCGTTTTATACAACATTTGAGCGGCTTGCGCAACACATTCCTCCGTGAAAGATCCTGTTGCCCCGGAACGGGTCCATAGGATGGATCCCTGCAAAATCAGATAATTTTGACAGGATTTACAGGATGGACAGGATTGGATTTATTTTGAGGGGATGTTTTTTTGTCTGTTACTTTTCACACTTTGAATACCCTCGAAGAGGGTATCGTCACTTAGCCCCGGGTTTGGCGCGAAGCGGCCTACCCGGGGTAACGATCACCCCCGGTCACAACCCCGCAAAGGGTTGTGTATAAAACACAAATGGTATTCTTTTACGCAACCCCATACGGGGTTGAAAATGAGAGATTCCTCTACCCCGGGTAGAATGCTGCGCATTCAACCCGGGGCTATGTGACAAAACCCCTTTGCAGGGGTTTTCAGAATGGAGACGCGCGGGTTGCACGTCTCCAATTAACATCTTTGTTATGAAAAATTTATTTATGACTGAGCTTCGAGGGCAGCCAGGGTCTCCGGGTCGCGCACGTCCACCCAGCGGCCTTCGATCTCCTGTCCGGCCAGGCGCAGACCGTTCTCATAGTGGGCGCTGATGGCATCCGTCAGCTCATACTCGCCGCGGGGCGATTTTTGCAGTTTGGCGGTAAAGTCGAAGAGGATCGGCTTGAAGATATAGATGCCGGCGTTGTACCAGACGGGTTTGCCCTCCACGATCCAGCCTTCGGAGCGGAGCCGGGCCAGTTGTTCCTGGGAAGGTTTCTCCACCAGGCGTTTGAGGCAGAAATCCTCGTCAAAGAAGAGCAGACCGCCCTTGGTGACATCCTCACCGGCTGTGACCGTGATGGCTCCCGCGTAGTCGCCGCTGCGGTAGCGCCGGATCACCTGGGCATAGGTGTCGGGCTTGACCAGGATATCGCCGTAGGAAAGCAGAAAATCATCCCCTCCCACAAAGTCTTTGGCCAGTTCGGCCGCTTTGCCGGTGCCGTCCTGGCTGACCTGACGCGTATAGGTGACATGGATGCCCAGAGCGGAGCCGTCGCCGAAATAGTTTTCGATGACTTCGGCGTGCCAGCCCACGATGAAACAAAAATCGGTGATGCCGTTTTCTTTGAGTCCGTCCACGATATGACGGAGGATCGGTTTGCCGTGGACTTTGAGCATCGGTTTGGGACATTCGGCGGTGAGGTTCTTCATGCGGGTGCCTTTGCCCGCGGCAAGGATGACTGCTTTCATGAGTAAAAAAATTCTAAAATAAACGAGCCTTCGGAACGGCTCTTTCTACAAATCAGGGGGAAAGAAAAAAGGGGATACGATCACGGGAGAACGCATCCCCTCTTTGATATTCAGCTCAATTCCAGCGGATTATGCACCGAACTTGTCGAGCATACCGGCATTGGCCTGCATATAGCGGATGAGGTACTTGGCCGGGAACACACCCAGAGAGCCCAGATTGGCGCCTGTATCGGTGAAACGATCCAGCTTGTCCGATCCGGAGAACTTGGAGTGGATCATGACCGGCTGCGGATGCCAGGAGTGGCCTTTCATCGGGGCCGGAGTGGAGTGGTCACCGGTGATGACCAGCACATCGGGCTTCTTGCTGAGCAGGATAGGCAGAGCGGCATCGAATTCCTCGATGGCTTTGACCTTGGCGGCATAGTTGCCGTCTTCACCGTATTTATCGGTGTATTTGAAGTGGATGAAGAAGAAGTCGTAATCGTTGTACGCCTTCTTGTAGGCTTCAAACTGCTCGGCGATGGTCTGGGGACCTTCGATCTTGGTCATACCCACCAGCTGAGCCAGACCTTTGTACATCGGATACACGGCGATGCAGGCCGGCTTCAGGTTGTAGCGTTCCTGGAAAGCAGGAATGTCGGGCTGATGAGCGATGCCGCGCATAAGGAAACCGTTGGCCGGCTTTTCCTTAGCAATAATGGGCAGAGCCTGTTTGTAGAATTCGGCGATCACCTTGGCCGTCTTCTTGGCCTTGGCGGACTTGGCATTCTTGGGCATAGCCGCCGGGATCTCGAAGCCGACTTTCTGCGGATCAGCGTCGGTCAGAGGGCCTTCCATGCCCTTGCCGCGCAGAACGACCACAAAGCGGTGTTCTTTGCCGGGTTTGATAATGACTTCCACGTCACCGATCTTCTTGATCTTCTTGCTCAACATGGCGCAGAGTTTTTCGCAAGTTTCGGTGGGGATACGGCCGGCACGGCGGTCTGTGACGATGCCCTTGGCATCCAGAGTGCAGAAGTTCGCGCGGGCGGCCACGTCGCCGGCCTTGAGTTCGATACCCAGACCGAGAGCTTCGATCACACCGCGGCCCACTTCGTACTCCAGCGGGTCATAACCGAACAAACCGAGGTGACCCGGACCGCTGCCCGGGGTGATGCCCGGTGCCACAGGGATCATACGGCCCTGAGCGGAATCCTTGGCCAGCGCGTCCATGTTCGGAGTTCTGGCGGCTTCCAGCGGGGTCAGATAGCTGTTTTCCCGGATGGCGATATCGCCTACGCCGTCCATGACGACCAGAGCGATCTTGCCCTGAGGTTTGCCGGTGAGTTCTTGATAAACGGAATCAACATTCATATTCAATTTCTAATTCAGGAATTTCTGTTGCGACAGGACGTCTTCAGTTTGGGAGTGAAGATGCCTCCCACAACATCGCCCGGCATCCTCTCACAAAATCCTCCGCCCGTCAACGGTATTTTACATGAAAATTTTCACTAGAAATTTCTAAAACTAATGGGGTTTTGAGGATAAAACATAAAAACGAGGCGTTCAAACCTCGTCTTTGTTGTTTTCAATGTGTGTTAGCTCGGAAGATTTATCATCTAGTCAGATGTATTTCCCTTATCTTTTAAGTCTTTTAACGCTTCAAATATATCTTCATGCTCTGATATTATTTCCACTTTCATTTCTTTCTCGCGTTTTCTTTGTTCCGCGACCCATTCCGGATGCAATTCTTCAAATGTCATCGAGTAATGTTTTTTGTTCGTAAAGGCAACCCAGCCATTTACTTTTTTACAATAGCTCAGGTCTCCATCTACTACGTTGGAATCCATAAAGGCAAAGTGGTTCAAACTGGGCATTGTTTCCAAAAAAGACAAATCTTTGATGTCTCCGACATTGTTTAAAAAAACCCGCTTGATCACCCGTAATTTCCCTAACGCCTGATAATCAAAAATCTTTGTTTTTCCATTTAACTCAAACTCTTCCAATACATCTGCCAAAGAAAGCAAATCATCCAGAGATTCCAATTTATGAGCTCGATACAGCATGATGTTTTTTAAATGAGTAAACCTTTCTATACCTTTGAAGGATGTAGGTGTTAAATAAAGCAGCTTCAACACTTCCAAACTAGGAATAAAAGGCAATTCGGAGAAATCTCCACTCTTTGGTTTGTATTTTAATGCTCTAAGAGATTTCAATTTTTTACAAGATTCGATATTGATTAGTCTTTTGTTAAAATAAAATTCTCGGCATTCCTCTAAATTCGGGAAATTACTGAAATCAATAGTATCTTTTCCATTATCTTCGACACCGATTATTTTGAGATTGTGTAATTTATTGATCACATCGTATTGATAACCATAAGCATCTATAGATAAACCTTCAAGATAATCCTTCAGGTCATCTAAAAAACTAATATCTTTTTCTTTGTAAAATAGTCTATTAATTCTAATATGCTTAACATTGTTTTCATACATATAGTTCATGCATTCATCTAAACGACTGGAATCTATATTCATCCATTTTTCGGGAGAGCAACTAAATAAATAGTTTTTTGATTCATTACTTTCCTTCATTCTAATCTCCTTTCAGTTTCTTTTCTGGTGATTAAACACCTTATCGCCCGGCCTGGGATTCCAACCAGTCGCAGGCCAGCGGCAGCACCTGAGACCAGTGGAAGGTCTTGGCGCGTTCCCAGGCCGCGACACGGATCCTGTCATAAAAAGCCTGATCGTTCAGATGGGATAAGATACACTCCGCCAAAGACTCCGGCGTTTGTTCATCGGAAATGATCCCCGTCACGTCCTTGAGAGTGCTTTCGGTCAACCCTTCCGCGGGATAGACCGCGGTCGGCGTTCCCATGGCGTTGGCCTCGATCACGTTCAGCCCCCAGCCTTCGCGCACGGACGTATGCAGCAGGAAATGAGTCTCCTTCAGCATGGCGTTTTTCTCCTCCTCGGAAATGAACCCGGTGAACTCCACGATGTTTTCCAGACGCAGATCGGCCACTAAACGCTTGAGATCGTTGTAGCTGTCGCCGCCGCCGGCCACCTTCAGATGGACATCTATCCCCTTCCGGCTGAGGATCTGCACGGCACGAATGGCATGATCCACCCGTTTATTCGGCGCCAGCCGCGAAACAAAAGCCAGTTTCAGCGGAGTCCCCAGCTTTTTCGGCTCCAGATACGGCAAAGCCACCGTATGGACACCGTAAGGGATGCGCTTGATATGGCGGACACCGTTCGCCCTCAAAGCCTTTTCGGTGGATTCGCATGCCGTCCAGAACGGCACATTGCGGTAAAGGCGCAGTGTCAGACGCTCCTGCATCGGCCCCAGGACCGCCACCGGAGCGCGCCAGCCCTTGTAAAAAGTCCCCCAGATAGAGCCCAGCACCTCATGGATATAGGAAATGCAATTCGTCTTGCACCACCAGGGAGCGTACCAGGGCACCCCGTGATGCTGGTCAATGACCAGATCGAACCGGGGCTGACGGCGGTACCACTTGCGGGCCAGGATCATTCGGCTGACGATATTGCGTCCGCCGCGGATGACCTTCACGCCGTCCATTTCGGCTGTCGACGCGCAGCCCTCGAACGCCTCCGAGTACCAGTAAACCTCATGCCCGCGCCGCGCCAGCGCCGCCAGGTAGCCCTGGGTGACGCGTTCGGCGCCGCCATGCTTGGGATTTTCCATATCCCGCCAGTTGAGCATCAAAAAACGCATGAGGCAGTATCAGCTCCGTTATGATTCAAATTCAAAATCGGTGCGCCCCTTCTCATCCCGGACCAGATAAGCGGAGAATTTTTTATTGGTCTTGGTCGAGACAAAGTCCGTCAGCAGATCCGTCCGTCCATTGGTGATCAATTTATTCAGCTGATCATGAGTGATCTTCTGTTTCAAAATCACTTTACCCGTGCGGAAGGAACATTTCCTGCCCTTAGTAGCCGTCTCGCAGATGTACTGATCCTCTGTTTCGTAAATATCGCCGCCGCAGACGGGACACTTGGCCAGAGGTTTCAGGTTGCTGAAATCATAGACTTTCTTGGGTCTGGCGGTTCTTTCCTTTTTTTCATCCGCCGACTTGGGCGCGCGCGGCTCGAACTCGAACCCGGTTCCTTTCTTCTTATCCACGACCAGATAGGCGGAGAATTTCTTCTGTTTTCTCTCCGAGAAGAACTCTGTGAGCAGATCCGTTTTGCCCGTGGTCAGCAGTTTCCGGAGCTGTTCAACGGAAACCGCCTGTCCCAGGATCACTTTGCCGGTGCGGAAAGTGCATTTCTTCGTCTTGGATTTAGCGTCTTTGGGCTGGATATTATTCTCGCACAGATAGGCGCTGTCCGTTTCGTAAACATTGCCGCCGCAGACGGGACACTTGCCCAGCGGAGTCTGCCCCGTGAAATCTATCTCTTTCTGAGTTTCCGGTTTTTCGCCAAAATCAAACTCGATCTTGAACTCTTCCTTGTTGAACTTCAGAGGCGCGCTGAAGGGTCGTCCCATCTTGCTCAGGAATCCGTCCAGCGGGCCGATCTTGCCGTCCTTCAGCAGCCGGGATATCTCGTCCGCTTCCATACGGCGGCCGGCCACGGTCTTCCAGAGAGCAAAATCACAGCTTTCACAACGGTACCGGCGGTATTCTTCCAGGACTTTGCCGCCGCACTTGGGACACGGAGCCTCAATGGGATCGGCTGTCATCGGGATCTCATCGCCAAAACCGCGCACCTTGTCCACGATATCCCGCGTCATCTGACGGATCATATCCATGAACTCGTCGCGGCTCAGCTGCTGATGCTCTATCTGCTTGAGTTTGAACTCCCAATCGCCTGTCAGCTCCGGACTGCAAAGCTCCGGCAGCTTGAGACCGCGCAGCAGCGTGATCAGATCGAACGCCTTGACAGTCGGAACCAGCTCCTTCTCCTTGCGCTGCATATAATCTTCCGCCAGAAGACCTTCAATAATAGAAGCGCGTGTAGCCGGAGTACCCAGGCCTTTTTCTTTCATCGCGTCGCGAAGCTCTTCATCTTCAACGAGTTTTCCGGCAGATTCCATTGCGGAAAGCAAGGTCGCTTCCGTAAAGCGTGCCGGGGGCTTGGTCTCACAGGTTTTGATCTTGATCGTCTTATTCCGGACCTGCTCACCAGGACGCACTTGAACCAGATCCGGCGTTTTGCCGTCACCGGTCTCGCGTCCGTAAACTTCTGTCCAGCCCGCGCTCAGCATCACTTTACCCTCGGATTTGAAAGCATGCTTGTCAATATGAGTCAGACGACTGGTCACCAGATATTCCGCCGCCGGATAAAAGACCGCCAGAAAGCGTTTGACCACAAAATCATAAATGCGGGCCTCATCGCCGGACAGCGTCTTGATCTGGCCGGTGGGGATGATGGCAAAGTGGTCGGAGATCTTGGAGTTATCAAAGATCCTCTTGGTCGGCCTGACCCAGTTGTTCGCTAAGATCTTCCCGGCAAAAGATGAAAATCCCGTTTCTTCCAGCGACTTGAGTGTGGAACGAACCGTTTTTATATAATCTTCGGGCAAAGCGCGGGAATCAGTACGCGGATAGGTCAGAACTTTGTGCTTTTCATACAGAGCCTGAGCCAGCTGCAAAGTTCTGCGGGCAGAGAATCCGAACCGCTGGTTGGCCTCACGCTGTAAACTGGTCAGGTCGAACAGCAGCGGAGAAAGCTCCGTCTTCTTTTTGCTTTCCTCCGTGACGGTGCCTGTTTTGCCCAGACACTCCGCGCGGATAGCCTCCGCCTGTTTCTGATCCCACAGACGTTCCGGCTTTAAATCTTTATTATCAGGATCTTTTTTAAAGTTCAGATCCGTCCAGACACCTTCATACTCACCCGACTGGCAGCCAAAGACCGCGTGCAGTTCATAATATGGACGCGCTTTGAACGCTCTGATCTTCTCCTCGCGCTCCACGATCATGGTCAGCGTGGGAGTCTGGACACGGCCCACTGTTGTCTTTTGGAAACCGCCGCCACGGGAATTGAACGCCGTCATGGCACGGGTGCCGTTGATCCCGACCAGCCAATCGGCTTCGGAACGGCAGACCGCAGCGTTGCCCAACGGAGACATTTCCGCCTCGCCGCGAAGACTTTCAAAACCTTCACGGATCGCATTAGCTGTCATGGACTGCAGCCAGAGACGCTTGGAAGGCAGTTTGCATTTCGCGTACTGGGTAATATATTTAAAAATAAGCTCTCCCTCGCGGCCGGCATCACACGCGTTGATCAAAGCCTCCACATCCTTGCGCTTCATGAGCTTCATCAGCAGCTTGAGGCGGGGTTCGGTCTTGGTCTGGGGACGCAGGTCAAACGCCTTGGGAATGACCGGTAAATTAGTCAAAGACCACTTTCCGCGAGCAGGTTCCACTCCTTCCGGAAGGCATAATTCCAGCAGATGTCCCAGCGCGGAACAAATCAGAAAATTCTCATTCTCATAGTAGTCTTCTTTTTTCTCGAATTTACCCAGGGCGCGGGCGATATCGCCTGCCACTGAGGGTTTCTCTGCTATGACTAATGTTTTACCCATAAATCGTTCAGTTTTTCATTCTGAGGTCTGGAACAGCCTCCAAGACCTCATACTCTCCACCCAAACTGGAGAAAAAAATGCTTTTTGTCAAAGCTTGTTTTTCTGCAAATCTTCTTAAATCCTGTCTTATTACTTAAAATTCAGAATGTTGCAAGCATTCTGAATTTTAACTTATTTCCCGGATGACTTCTTCTCCTCTACTGCGAGGCGCCTTCCGGCCGTTTCCCCGTCTTTTTCCGGGGAACAAAACGGCGGACATGACTGAAGCTGTGCCGCCCCATCGAAGGATGGGCATTGCCGCGAAAGACAGCCGATGCCGGGTTCTTATTCCCGGCCTCCGGGTTCATCTGTTTCTGGTGCTGAGCTTCAGCCTCCCGGACTTCTCTGCGGATCTCCATATCACGGCGCGGCATCTGCGCTTTGCGTCTGTCACCGTGCCAGTTCTTGCGGCGGAATTCGTTCCGGTTCTTTTGGAAATCAGGACGGTTATTGTTCTGCTCCGGAGAAACGGGTCTCGGCGAGGTCTGTTCTCTGGGTGCCGGCTTATTCTCCGCGGGAGCCGCAGGCGTATAAGAGACCGGAGGATCATCCGCCGGACGGAATCCCATTCCGGGATACCAGTCCTGCCCCGGAGGGATCGGGGGCAAAGCATTGCTTGTCTGCTGACTGCGCATCTGGGCGTTGCGCTCGTCTCTCCAGTCACGCCACTGACGATCCGCCTCGGCATCCCCACGGCTAGAACCGTAGAAACGCATACCCGAAGCGGGCGCGCCTATGCCGTCATCATAATAGACTTCATAAGGCCGGGGTTCCTGTTTCTCCTCCCGGCGCGGATGGTCATGATGTCCCTTGTTGTGATGGGGTTGTTTCTGAGAATACCCCTCACCCTGAGGCTGTTGATTTGTCTTTTGATTCTTCTGAACATTCTTTACTACACCAGGAGCAGTTTTTTCCACACGCTTCTGCTGAGTCACATCCCGCGAAGGACGTTGTTTTTGAGGTTCCCGGGCCACGGGTTGTTTGGCCTTTTGAGGTTTCTCCTGGGAAGGCTGCGGACGAGCTGTTTTGCCTTTTTTGGCCGCAGACACCATCTGCCCATTGGATCCGGCAGTATCAGAAGATATCTCCTTCGCAGTTCCGGAACGAGCTTTCTTTGTTTTCTGCGCCGGCTTGACCGCTTTGGTTTTAGCGGCTTTGGGCTGACAAGCTTTTCTGCCCTGGGCTAAAGTTATTTTCTCTTTAGCGATATTGATGGCCACTGTCATGGTCAAGTGGTATTTCATCACGAGGTTTCTTACCTGTTTCGCCTCATCCAGGGTCAAGTTCTTCTCCGCGATCATCCTTTTGAGATTCACATCCCTGTTTTCCACAAGGGCCATATATTCAGATTGAGTGATTTTTCCGGCTTTGCACCTGCTCCAGAGCATCATATTTAATTTCTGAGCAAAAGCATCGCTCTCCATGTCATCCTTTGTAAATCTGGTCATATATGTGACTTACACAATTTTTGACAATTTTTTGACTTCCGCTATTTCATTATCCAGTTTCATTGGGGAAACCGGCTCAGAGGTCCCCAACTCCTGGGCATAGCAGGATACCTTAAACTCCTGCATGAGCCAAAATAAGTTCCACAAGCGAGTTTTCGCTTCCTGCGGAAGGTTCTTCTTTTTCAATAATTCGTCTAATTCAATTTGCCGGGTCTCAACTTTCTGCGATTTTTCCCGGTCTTTGCCCGGATTAGCCGCAGCCCTGGCAGCGCGAATCATAAGCATCTTCAAGTACCGCGGCAGATGCTTCAGCCGCGCAAAAGGAATATAAGCTAAAAATCGGCTGTAGACCAGAACATTTAATTCCTTTTTTAACCACACAAATTGTTTAGGATAAACTAATATCTGCTGGCGCAGCTCCAGGATCTCCTTGACCAGTGCGGTAAAAACGGGCAAAGTCTCCTGTAATTTATGCTTAGATTCCCATAAATAAGTCTCGAAATAATGTTTGGTCAGACGCGGTTCGCCCTCGAAACTCAGAACGTAGTTGCGCAAATTGATATAGGCACTTTCTTCCAGCTCATCCACCGACCCGAACGTGGAGTAACAGAGCCGGGCCTGTTCCATTTTGCGCAGATCCCGCCTCGCCCAGGCAAATTCTTTGGACATCATCTTCTCGGCCAGAGCCTGGACACCGCGCCGCAGGACTTTGTCACGGTCGGCCGGAGTCCGAAAGAGGCGCAGATTGACTTCCCCGTCCTCAACATCCAGCCCCGGAAACGCTCTCAGCGGGATGCCCTTCACTTCTTTGAGGACGATGCTGTCCGGGATCTCGTCCCAGATCCAGTCGGTCAAACCGTATTTTTCCCATTTCTCCGCCGCGCGCTGCCAGTCTTTCTGATCTTCTTTTTCAGAGTGTTCTTTGATCTTGGACTGGAGCTGTTCCAAATCGACTCCCCTGAACACCTTGCTGCTGGTCCGGGTCACGACCTCGATCTTCGGGGTCAGATAATCCGGCAGCTTCAAACCGTCCCAGACATGCTCCGGTATCTCCACATCCCACTCTCTGAGGATGAACAGACGCGCTTTTTGAAGTCCTTCTTCCGAATCCATTTGAATGACTTCGGCCAGACGAGCCGCGCGATCCCTCAGCGGCATCAGACGACGGCGCAAAGCCCGCGGCAGTGATTCCAGCAGCTGCTCCCATCTTGCCGCGCGGAATCCGGGGATGCTCCAGTCCACTTCGTTGCGATCCACGATCGGCAGCAGATTCAGCGGGATCTTTAGAGTCACGCCGTCTTCTTCCTTGCCGGGCGCGTAGGCATAACGGGCCTCCACCGAGTAGCCGCCCAGTTTGACTTTATCCGGAAATTCTTTAGCGTCATAGCCATGGAAATTCTCACCCAGAAGATCCTTCTCCGTGACAAAGAGAAAGTCCTTCTCGCTGGAATGTTCTTTGAGCAGACGGTTCAAATCGTGAATGGAGGAAACATCCTGAATGCGAGCTTCATAATACAGACGCATCGCCTCATGGATATCGACTCCGTGAGCGCCGCCGGTGTGGGTCTGCCACAGCTCCAGCTTGTGACAGATGTTCTGGTTATTGACCAGGAATTTTAAATTCTTGCGGAAACCGGTCGTTGTCCGGCTGGGCAGCACTTCCAGACTTTCATCCAGCGGCTCCACCAGCGCCATTCGTATAAAGAGATCTGTCGCTTCCTTGGGCTTGATCTTGCCGTAGTCTATCCAGCGTTCTTTGACCACCAGACCATGAGCCGTTACCTTTTCCAGAACGACCACACGTTCCTTGCGCTCATCCCAGTGGGCATCATGATAGGTTTTCTTGCAGATATGCGGTGCCAGCTCTTCCAACCAGCTGATGTCTATCCCGGCCACAGTGCGGATAAACAAGCGTGAAGTCTCTACGATCTCTCCGGCAACGATCCATTCGGGCTGATCGGCTTTTTCCGCCGGAGCGGGAGTCTGCGCTTTTTTGCGGCCCGCCGCGGAAGCGGTCTTATTGAACAAGCCGGAACCGGGAAACAGCATCACTTCCCTGTCGCCCACAGCCTTATACATATTCCGCTCCTGACGCTGGGCAATGTGTCCCAGCAGACCGGACAGAACAGAGCGATGGATCGCGACCCGGACAGCCTGACTTAATCCGCTAAGTATCTGAATGTTTTGATGGCGTTTATTAGAGTTCTGAGGGACTTTGCGGTCAATGGAAACTCCGGGGCCGCCGCCCAGTTCAGAGAGGATATCCTTCACCTGATCATAGAGATCGGCCCATTCGCGCATCCTGACAAATGAAACAAAATGAGCGCGGCAGAATTTGCGCACCTGATTTTCAGTGCGAAGCTCAGCCCATGCCTTGCGCCAGGCCTTCCAAAGGTTGAGCAGGGTGATGAAATCGGATTCCGGATCTTCAAATTCCTTGTGAGCGGTCTCGGCCTGAGCCCGCTGTTCGGTCGGACGTTCCCGCGGATCCTGTATGCTCAAGCCGGATGCGATGATGATCACTTCCTCCAGGACACCTTCTTCTCTGGCCTGCAGGATCATGCGTCCCAGCGAGGGATCCACGGCCATGCGGGCCAGTTCCATTCCCATACGGGTCAGTTTGCGCTCTTCATCCAGCGCACCCAGCTCCTGCAGCAGAGAGTATCCGGCATGGATGGCCTGCGAAGAAGGAGGATTGAGAAAAGGAAAAGTCTCGATCTCACCCAAACGGAACGCTTTCATCCTCAAAATGACTTCCGCCAGGTTCGCGCGCTGGATCTCCGGCTGGGTATAGGGCTGGAGCTCGTTGAAATCTTTTTCGGAGTAAAGGCGGTAACAGGTTCCGTTGGCCACACGGCCGCAGCGGCCTTTGCGCTGATTGGCACTGCTCTGGGAGATGAATTCAATGGGCAGCCGTTTGGTCCGGGTACGTGAATTGTAGCGGCTGATCCTGGCCAGACCGGTATCCACCACATAGTGGATATTGGGGATCGTCAGAGATGTTTCGGCGATATTGGTCGCGACCACCACACGGCGCTTGCTGGAATAGGAAAAAACACGCTGCTGCTCCGCGGAGGACTGGCGGCCAAAGAGAGGCAGGACTTCCACACCGTTCCAGCGGCGGCCTTCCAGCATAGCGGTCGTGTCGCGGATGTCCCTTTCACTGGGCATAAAAACCAGAATATCGCCCTGATAGGTTTCTTTGATGATCCCTTCTACAGTGTTGACCGCGGTCTCGATAAAAGTCTCGTCCCCCTCTTCTTCCTCTCCATCTTTTGAAACAACATCCTCCTCCCGATAGATGACTTCCACCGGGTAAGTCCGGCCGGAGACTTCCAGCACGGGCGCGTTATTGAACGCGGCGGAAAACGCCTCCGTATCTATCGTGGCCGAAGTAATAATGATCTTGATGTCATCCCGTTTCTGGGTCAGCTGCTTGAGATAGCCCAGAAGGAAATCAATGTTGAGCGAGCGTTCATGAGCCTCATCCACCAGGATCGCGTCATACTCGCAAAGGAAAGGATCGGTTTGTATCTCCGCCAGCAGGATGCCGTCGGTCATCATTTTGATGTAGGTTTCCGGACGGCAGTGATCTGCAAAACGGATCTTGCAGCCGACTTCACGCCCCCAGTCCACGTTCAGCTCTTCGGACAGACGTTTGGACAGTGACATGGCCGCTACACGGCGCGGCTGAGTGCATCCGATCTGCGCCCGAACTCCCAGACCGGCTTCCAGACACATTTTGGGGAGCTGAGTCGTCTTGCCGGAACCGGTCTCGCCCGCGATGACCAGCACCTGATTTTTACGGATAGCCTCCACGATCTCATCTTTGCGGTCGGATACAGGCAAAGAGGGATAGATCAGTTTGGGAACATTCAAAGAACGCCATTGACGCAATTCGACAGAGCGTTCCGCCTTGGCGATAAAGCGGTCTAAAAGTCCCGGACGCGGGTTTCTCTGGCCGGGCTGAGGCGACAGCAGCCGTTTCAACTGTAGTCCCAGACGCACCTGGTCCTGGAGCATACAGGCAGGCAGCAGCTCCTTCAACTGTCTAATGTGTTCTTTCAAAAAAAATGATTTTACTCTACCTTTTACAGGTATTTTACCTTCTTCTGCACACCCAGAACGGAACGGGGGATCAGGAATCTTTTTTGCGCACATCACCGAGCACTTTGCAGTAGGAATAAAGGACCTGAGTATATTCCTTGTGATCTCTGCATTTGCGCAGCCGTTCCAGGAAGAAATAGGTCTTTCTCAGGTAAGGTTCGACCAGTTCTCCGTATCTGCTCCGGATCGCCGCGGAAACTTCCGATTCCACTTTATAGTAGCGCCGCGCCGTTTCGGAATTCAAAAGCCGTCCCATAAAGACGACAGCCGCGGCCAGATGCGCCAGTTTTAAATCTCTTTTGACAATGATATCGGCTATATCCACCAATATCGGCTGCCCCAAACGGGCCCCATCGGGTTCCAGCAGATCTGATTGTTCTTCACCGCGAAGGGTGATCGCTTCGCTCATCGGGATGTACCAGAAATTCTGCGTCAGTCTTCCGCCAAAGTCACCGGGTTTTTTCAGTTCCAGAATGAAACTGATGTCTTCATGAGGGATCTCCAGCACTTTTTGCTCTTTGGATATCTCCTCGCCCAGCTCACGGACAAGATTCATTTTGTCGGTCTCACCGGGATTCTGGCTTCCTCCGGGGAATATCCAGCTCTTATGCAGAGCGTTCCTCCTGAATCTCTCTTCCACGGTCAACGAAACAGCCAACACCGCTCCATTGTTCTCAATTTTGGCAATGATCCCAAAATTGGAACGACAGAGTTTTCGCATTTTCCGATTCTCGTTGATCACCTGAATAGTAAGACCCGCAACTTGTCAGAGACACGCTGCGGGTCATTAGAATATACTTTTCCCCTTATAGAGTAAAGTTTTTACTCAATGACGGAGCGATAGAATGCCTTGCCTCCAATAGAAGGAATAGTGTTGTAAGGACTTTCCACGTTCAGATTGATCCAATTTTTCATATCTGTGCTGACCTGCAGTCTGCCTGTGAAGGTCAGGCTCAGTATGCCATTGGAGAATTTTCCGGCCAGTTCCGCTTTCTGCGGTTCCGGCGGATTCAGGCGCAGATCTGCTTTGACGTTCGATCCGGTCAAATTCACTGCTACGACTTGAGGCACAATAAATTCCGCGCTGGCAAAGGTCAGTTTGTTCGCCAGGGAATTCTTGGAATAAGGCAGAGCATAACCACCTGAAGTGGAAGTAACTGTATAATACTGTCCATTTTCCAGTGTCACCTTCACGCCGGGAATGCCTTCCCCGATGTCATAGACTCCGTTTCTATTGAGATCCGAATAAACGACACCCACCAGATAAGGGGCCAGAGAAGCCGCGCTCAATGCGAAGTCCTGGGTCATCATCAGTGTCATCGTGTTGGGTTGGAAGTAGCTATAAAGCCCCTGCTCTAACCCGATACCCGTTTCTGTAAAATCAACATCCATCATGTTGAGACGCTGACTGCCGCTGTTGAACAGTGTTCTGTAGATCGAATCTACACTCAAGGTGGTATAATTGGCTACGATGCTTTCTGTACATCCTTGCCATCCCTTGAAAACGTATCCTGCCGCTATCATCCGGTCTTCAGGAGTGGAGCCGCCTTCACCGTATAAAGTCCATTGATTATTCTGCAACAGCCATTTGCTTTGTCTTTCCGAGGAGTTCAGCAAAGATGCGTTGAAAGCATACGGCGGTTTGGGGGCAGCATCTATCGTACCCGGATCCAGATCTTTGTTCAGGTCGATCCCCAGACGAGCGGCTTCCGCCGCGGGATTCGCGCGAGCCCTGTTGATCAGTTCCAGCTGATATTGCTCCATGGGAGAAGGATCACCGTGACTGTAGAAAGTCACTTCCGGCATATTCAGCACGGTCAAAACACCGGGAATGAAAACATATTGATAGGTGCCCGGTAAGGTCCCCTGGCTGATCAGGATGGGATAAGTCCCGGCAGGACTGTTTTGGACTGCTGTCGTGGTCAGAAACGGAGCTCCGTCCAGAATGACCGTCTCGCCGGACTCTCTTGTGATGGTATAGGTAAAGACCGGATTTTGTTCCAACACATAGCGCTGCTGATTATCCGCCCGCACATAGAATGTCGGGAGCGGCACTGTGACAGCGACCGTACCGGAGACGACTGTACCGGAGCTGTTGCTGACGGCAACACTGTAGTTGCCCGCGTCCAAACCGGTCGCGCTGTTTATAATGTAGGTGTTCTTGGTAGCACCGGGAATCGGTGTATTGTTTTTCATCCATTGGTAGCTCACATCATCCATGCTGTAGGCTTCTACAAACAGTGAAGCTTTATCTCCCCAGTTCAGGACAAGTCCGGTCGGCTGTGTCAGGATAACAGGAGGCTCACTGACAGGTCTGTTGACCAGATAATTGACATGGACGTTTTTTCCACTTTCTGTTGTCCTTGTAAAAGAAGCGGTTTTGATTTTGGGAGCGTCTGCCGTCGGTTCAAAAGTAACGACTATATTCCCTCCGGCTGTATAAGGAACCGCGTAACCGCCGGACTCCGAAGTAATGGCATAATAACCGCTGCCGGAAACAGTTACCTTGACACCGGCAATACCCTCACCGGGATCGTAAAAATAGTTCTTGTTCGCGTCATTGAAAACGACACCCACCACAAACGGATTGTAAGAAGCTTTGCTGAGAGCGAAATTCTGTGTCCCCATCAGCGCGTTATATGTCTTACCATCGGTATATTGTCCCTGCCGCAGTCCAATGCCGACCTCCGCGTACTTGCCGTTCATCAGGTTTTTCCGATGTCCCGGACTCTTGAAAAGTCCCTCGTGCATATTCTTAGTAGCAGTGACGGGATTGAGTTTACCGGTCGTGCCGTTCCAGGAAATATTCTCGCCGCTGCTCCAGGGAGCAACAAACTCATAACCGGCAGCGATCATTCGTTCTGTGGGAGTGGAGCCATTGATCCCGGTATGGTCAAATATATCGGTTTCCAGCATCCAGTCGGAATGGGCACGCGCGGATACAAACAGCAGCGGATGGAACGCCAGAGGCTGCTTGTCGGTCCCGTCCAAAGTTCCCGCGTCCAGTCCGTAATTCAGATCGATACCCAGACGCGCGGCCTCCGCTTCCGGAGTGGCACGGGCAAAATTGACCAGTTCCAGCATATACTGCTCATAGATCGTCGGATCCCCGTGATCATACAAGCCAGCCGCGGCAACCACCTGTGCGTCTACCGGTTCTTCCAGTCCATAGTCCGCGGAGGATTCAAAAGCGGGTTCTCCGACCTGAATCACATCCTCAGCCAAAGCAGCTGAACCGCAAACAAAGAACGGAAGTACGCCTGCCAAATATAAACCTGTTATTTTCAAAATACTTTGTTTTTTCATAAAATGACAACAGCCATCATCACAACAGCTTCTTTAATATAGCACAAAAAAGGCTGCAATGAAACAACATCTTACAACCCTTTCATGAGGAACTATAAATTTTACAAACCGACGTACGTTTTCATGCCCCCGATGATGTC
>JAEEGH010012514.1_pt1 | contig 19011 bp, 16 predicted proteins | sample 9134181 | NCBI WGS metagenome assembly JAEEGH01 (sample SAMN16246544, study PRJNA631951) | gut metagenome | biome: gut microbiome; feature: rumen; material: DP-attached | host: Bos | place: Iran: Karaj | collected 2018-10 | reverse complement strand
GTACAGTTTGCCGCCGTCGGCGGCGATGTAGCGGGGTCCGCGGTTGCCGAGGTCCACGCGCTGGCTTACACCTGTGGCGGTGTCGATAACCTCCAGGCTGTTCGAATTCCACACGGTGACATACGCCTTCGAACCGTAGATGACGAGGTCTTTCGCCACGTCGCCCAGGCCGCGGCCGTTCATGTCGGCAAACCAGCTGCTGCTGATGGTGCTGGCAGCGATATCAAGGTATGACAGCGCGGCGTTGTTACCGCCCCAGTTGCCTTCGTTGAGCACCAGCAGATGAGGCATGGCGGTTTCGGCCACAATGCCGTTGCCGGTGGGTGCAACAGGTTCCTCACGTTCGCAGGCTGCGAAGCCGAGGGCGATGATGACTAGTAGGGCTGCCGATAGATTCTGTTTCATTATAATGATATAATTAATTGTTATTCTAAAATTCATACATAAGGGAGAGACGGTAGTTGCGCCCCATCATGGGGTAGAACTGCACCACCTCGTACTGGGCGTCGAGCAGGTTGAGCACCTGCATTTGCACGCGCAGCGTGCCCCACCGTAGGTCGATGCGGCGGTCGGCCGAGAACCCCAGGTCGCAATAGGCCGGCAGACGGTTGCTGACGTTATTCTGCGGATAGGCGTAGCGATGCCCCACCACCATGGCGGTGGCGCCGAGGTTCACCCAGCGGTGTTCCCACCGCAGGGTGCCGCCGCCCGAGTGGCGCGGCGTGTAGCGTATCTGGTGCCCATAGTATTTCGAGTCGGGGTCGCTCAGGTCCACGGCATGGGCGAAACTATAGTTGAGTTGAAAGTTGAAAGTTGAAAGTTGAAAGCTGGCGGTGGCGTCCACGCCCAGGATATGCACCTTGCCTAGATTCTCCATACTCCAGTAGAACATGTTTTGTCCGGGACGGGCAATAATCTTGTCGGTGACGCGGTTGAAGTATCCGTCGACTGTAAACTGGTACGACACACCGGCATTTGGGGACGTCCCGGCATAAGTGAGCCCGATATTGTGCTGGCGTGCGCGTTCGGGACGCAGGTTGCGCGGCAGCGACTGGAAGAAGTAGAGCTCGCTGAAGTTGGGCACACGGAAACTCTCCTTGTAGAAGTAACGCAGCGTGAGGTCTGTCACCGGGGTGTACATCACCGCCGCGTAGGGCGTGAGACGGCGGTAGGTGGGGTTGGTATCGAGGTCGGCCACATGGTCGGCGCTGACGGTGGCCAGCAGGTTGGCACGGGCCTCCCAGCGCCCCTGCTGTGCATTGGCACCCACGACGCCCATCAGGCTGCTGCGCAGCACGTCGTTGCGCTGACCCAGGTTGCTGTGCAGATGGCTCAGGTCGCCGTCGACGGCGGCTTTCAGCGTCAGCCAGGAGGCCGCGCCCCACTCGCTGCTGCCGCTGAGGTAGCCTTCCCGCTGGCGGTATTCGTTCATCAGGTAGTGCGAGAGACTGCTGATATAGTTGGAGTCCTCATATTGGTCGTAACTGCTCTGCACCTTGGCCAGCACCTGCGTCCTCCACCTCCCGCTTTCCACTTTCCACTTCGCCTGCGCGAAGGCCAGCGACTCATGGGTGCTCTGGGCCGACGGCTCCTGCACATAGAAGCGTACATGGCCGGGCAGCTGGTGGTAGCCGTTCATATAGTGCACCTTGGCGGTGAGGGTGTTGCCTGGGGCTATGGTGTAGAAAAGGTTGCCGTCGGCGGTCAGCTGGTGCATGGCCGAGTGCTGGCGCTGCTCCTGTGTGCTCTGCCCTTGCCGGTCGGCGGTATAGTAGAGCGTGAAAGGGTAGTCGCCGTCGCTCTTCAGCCAGTTGGCCCACACACTCGTCTTCAGCCGGCGGCTCCACTTTCGCTCCCACAGGGCCGAAGGATTCATCATGCCGAAGCTGCCCAGCTCCATGCCCACCTTCAGGTTGGTGCGCTCGGCCAGGAAGAACTGCGGCTCGGCGGTCTCCAGGTTCAGCACGTTGCCGGCGGCGTAGGCACGGGCCGAGAGCAGCGGCTCCTGCTGCTGCCCCTGGCTGAAACTGACGTATGCCGCATTGCCCAGCAGGTAGCGGCCGAGGTCCACCTGCCCGTTCTGTGCGTTGCCCACGGCGATGCCGTCGATGGTCACCGTCGAGAACTGGCTCCCCAGGCCGCGGGCCGAGACGGTCTTCATGCCGCCCACGCCGCCATAGTCCTTCAGCGTCACGCCGGCCATCTGGCGCACCGCGTCGCTCAGCTGGAGAAAGCCCTGCTCCTCGATCTGGGCGGCGTCGAGCACCTGGGTGGGCGCTGCGGTGAGCAGACGGGCGGGGGTGCGTTGCGAGGTCACGTCCACCTCGTCGAGCACCTGTATGGTGTCTTGTGCTTTTGCAGTAGAAAGAAAAGCCCCGGAGCATAGAACGTAGAGCAGAGCGGCCGTAGAGAATGCATTCGCACCACTACGGTCGCGTGCGGCCATCCGGTGTTGCCGGCGGCCGACGATAAACTTTACGATACGATACAATACAATGCTCATGTTGTTAGTCCTTTCCTCGAGGGCTTTTTCTTTTGTGGCTTTGGCAGGTCTTCTGGCTCGCCTCCACACACCCGCCTTCCCATACATCTATGGCGATGCACAGTGGCTTGTTGGATGTGTAAACCATTGAGGCTCACAGCAGCGGGACTGCTCAGGACTTACACCTGATTCCCTCTTGGCGCCCATCCCGGGCGACCAAAACCGGCTGCAAAAATACGAAAAAAAATAATATTGGGGTAAAGTTTACAGTTTACGTTTTATTCTGCGGCGGCAACTTTTATTTTGCCAGTTCGGAAAAAGTTCGTACTTTTGCAATTTGAAAGAAATAATAATGACAGTCCAATGGATGCCTCAATAAACAAGAAGATTAGCGATTACTTTGCCACTCAGCCTGTGTTGAAGGCGTGGGTGTTTGGCTCTTATGCCCGTGGTGAGGAGCGCGAAGACAGCGATATCGACTTGCTGGTCCAACTCGATGAAAGTCAACGCATCGGAATTAGATTCTTCGGAATGTATGCCGACTTGAAGGAGATACTTGGCCGGGAGGTGGACTTGGTTGCCGAAGGCTGCCTGATGCCCTTTGCCGAGGAGAGCGCTAACCGTGATAAAAAACTGATATATGAGAGAGCCAGAGCGTGATAAGGAACGACTGCTTCATATAAAGGAAGCCATCGAAAGGATAAACCGCTATATGGATGGTATCCCCGTTGAAGTCCTGCAGCATGATGATATGCGTTATTATGCTGTTGTAAAGAACATAGAAATGATAGGGGAGGCCGCCAATATGCTGACAGAGGAATTCCGGTTGGCACACCCCAAGACGCAGTGGAAGATGATTATTGGCATGAGAAACTACATCATTCATGAGTATTTTCAAGTGAAATTCGGCGTCGTCAAGGAGGTGTTAACCTTGGACTTACCAGAACTTGAAGAGCAAATAAAAGCATATTTATCGGAATAACAATTCCACAAATCCTATTGCCGCCGCAGGAAAACTCCTGCGGCGGCAACTTTTATTTTGCCAGTTCGGAAAAAGTTCGTACTTTTGCAGCGTGAAACAATAACTATGGTGACGAACACTTCGGATTCATAATCTACTTCTTTAAGGTTAAAAAAGGGAAATAGTACTATGCCGGTAAAACCATATAAAACAGAAGAACAGCCTGTGTCGACAGCATCTGAACCCGAGGCCGTATATGGGCGTACAGCCGTTGCGCAAGAGAGTTTTCCGATAGGCAGCAAACGTGAACGCCTATCGGTGGACGAGTATTTCGATGAATTGTGGTCCATGTATCTGACGAAACGTGAGAACCTACAGAATTGAGATTGACGCATCGGCCAAAGCCGACCTTGGCGAGTTGTCCGATTTCTTGGCGGAGAACATGTCCGAGGAAGGTGCCTGGCGATACAAAGAGGCAATGCGGCAGGAGATACTCTTGCTTACCATCTTCGCCGATTTCTATCGTGTCAGCCGTTATGCCGATGTCCGTCGCATACATCCTCAGGCACGGCACATGGTGTCGCACAACAAACGGTGGGTATATATCTTCCATATCGAGGATGACACCGTGGTGATTGATAGAATAAAAGCGGCAAAAATGATAAAAAGATAATGTGTAGTATGGCGTAAAAGAAAAACGGTATATGATTTGTAATATTTATAAATCGCTGATAGTCAATACCCCCCCCCTGCGAATTACACAAGTAATCGTCGGGATTCTTCTTTCTTTGTATTTAATTCAGTTGCCTGCGTTCCCTACGCGCTGTTAGGGTGGCGGGCTGGTTTTGTATGCATACGTTAATTAACCCTTTTATAAATTTAAACTGTTTTAATTATGAAAAAGTTATTTCCAATTCTGATGGTTGCCTTTGCAATGTCCGCCTTTGTGGCCTGCGGCGACAAGAACGAAGGCACCGGGAACAACGGTGGCAATAATAACGGCGGCGATAATGATACCCCGACAAGCGAAATCGCCAACACCAAATGGCATGGTGTGAAGGACCTCACGGAGTACAACATGGGCCGCAGCGAGGAATGGGTAGAGTTTGGTGCCAGCGATGTAACATACAGGTACACCGCCACAGACAATAACGACAACACCACCAACGGCGAGTATCACGGCACCTATACCTACAACGAGGAACAGCACAACGGCTACATGGAACTCACAAATGTCAACAATTCCAGTGAGACTCTCAACCACGTGCCCTTCGAAGTCAACGAAGGCGTGAGTCTCGTTTTTAATAGCGGCGTGTGCAATCCTGCAGTTCAAATTCTCCACAAACAGCAAAACTAAAATACCATGAAACGGCTATTTACATTCGCATTGGTCGCCCTGATGGGCTTGGCCTTGTGCACGACAGTCGCCTGCACTAAAGACGACAATGGCACCAACAACACGGAAAACAACGGCGGCAACAATGGTGGCGGCACGACGCCCGACAACTCCTACGTCGGCACCAGCTGGCGCTACACCTCCGGCCAGTACGGCGATGCCACCTACGTCGATGTGCTCTTCAACTTTTACACCAGCGAGCAGGCCCTTGTCAACACCGTGCTGGGCACCAGCCAGCAGTCGATGGGCGGACAGTACACTTACTCCAACGGTAGCGGTAGCATCGCGCAGCTGCAGAGCTTGACCACCGGAGAGAACTGTGGTAGCGCAACATTCAGCATCGACGGCATGCAGATGACCTTCAACTGGAACGGCCAGTCCTACACGCTGACCAAGCAGTAGTAACTGACACCAAGCCCAACCACGTCTGCATACGTGCAATCGGAGCCCCGGAGGGGCGACACAAACCGTCGGAATGTGTCGCCCCTACGGGGCTCAAATTATGCTCGCTCCATACCGTGGGCTCACGCCCACGGCTAAGTTCTGACGCCCTTACAGGGCTGGGGGAGGGGTGACAGGCAACTGTCGCGAAGATCATTCACGATCATTCACGATAATTCACGGCCCATTCACGACAATTCACGTTCTCATTCGGTTTTTTCGGTTAGAGATTTTGGCCGAAAAGGCCGTTTTGCCTTGATTTTGGTCGGCACAAAGCGCCTGTAATCCAGTATTTCCGTACTACCACCTCTTACTCAACTCCTACTCCACTCCTTATGCTCTTTTTATCAAAATTTACTCGAGTAGGCAATAATATGGAGGGAATAACGTTATGATAGGTGGAAAACAAATAAAAAGTGTCACGTTATGGCGAAGCAATCAGGTGGTTATTTGGGCGGGTTCAGCGGGAAGCTGGGGACCGCGGTGGGGTATATGTGGAACGGGAAGTGGTGCCTGCGGGCGCACAACCCGATGGTGCGCAACCCGCGCACGGAGGCGCAGACGGAGCACCGCGAGCTGTTCAAGCAGGAGGTGCAGCTGGCGGCCAAGATGCGGCAGGCGGTGGTCAAGTCGATGACCATGCTGGCGCGCGAGGCGGGCATGACGTCGTACAACCTCTTCGTGAAGGCGAACCAGCCGGCGTTCGGCGTCGACGAGGGCCGCTTGACGGTGGACTACAGCGCTTTACGCCTCAGCATGGGCGATGTGCCGCAGGTGGAGCTGAAGGAGATGTCGTGGACGGACGACGACGTGCTGTCGGTCAGCTTCCGGCCGGGTGGGGGCCGCAGCCTCGACTACGTGTACCTGTATGTCTATGTGCCCGGCCGCGAGCAGGGGTTCCTGTCGGCGCCGGTGTACCGTTACCAGAAGCATATATCGCTCATGACGTCCAGCTATTTCGCTGGCTATGAGGCGCAAGTGTACCTGATGGCGATGAGCGAGGACGGCCGCTGGAGCGAGTCGCTCTACTGCGGCGCCATACAGCAGGGGGAGGAAAGCCTCACCCCCGGCCCCTCTCCGAATGGAGAGAGGAGTTTGGAGGACGATGTGGCTGTAGGGACACGGCGTGCCGTGTCCGCAGGGGATGATGCCGCCGACAGCGGACACGGCACGCCGTGTCCCTACGGTACGGGGCCGGCAGGGAACCAGGGTGTAGGGGAGGATAAGCGGCCCCGACGGGACTAAAATCACCATTTTTGGGTATTGCTTGCCCTGAAGGGTAATTGTACTTTTGCAGTGTCAAAAACTAACGCTGCTATGAGTACAAGACTACGACTATCAACACTTTGTATTGCCGCCGCGATGTTTGCGGCGGGTTCCCTTTCGGCTCAGGTCGACAGCACGTCGCACAAAAGCCGCCTGACGGTGGGTGGCTACGGCGAGGCCGTCTACAGCTATCATTTCTATTCGGACAATGTGTTCCGCTATTCGCACGCCGAGCGCTACCGCGACTCGAAAGGCTTTGGGCGTGTGGACCTTCCGCATGCCGTCATCATGCTGGGCTATGACTTCGGTCACGGCTGGACGGTGGGCACCGAGGTGGAGTTCGAGCACGGCGGCGTGGAGGCCGCTGTGGAGAAGGAGACCGAAGAGACGGGCGAGTTCGAGCAGGAGGTGGAGCGTGGCGGCGAGGTGGCCTTGGAGCAGTTCTGGGTACAGAAGAGCTTTAATAAATATTTGAACCTGCGCGCGGGACATATCGTGGTGCCCGTGGGCCGCACCAACAACGGCCACACGCCCAATATGTTCTACAGCGTCTATCGCCCCGAGGGCGAGAACACCATCATGCCCTGCACATGGCACGAGACGGGCGTCAGCCTGTGGGGCCGTGCGGGCGCCTGGCGCTACGAGGCGCAGCTGATTCCAGGCTTGAACGCCTTTCTGTTCAACGACCAGGGGTGGGTGCACAACGGGAGCGCCTCGCCCTACGAGTTCCGTCCGGCGAACCGGCTGGCTACGGCGGTGCGGGTGGATTGGAGCGGTGTGAAGGGGCTGCGGTTGGGCGTGAGCGGTTATGCAGGCAACTCGTTCAACAACGACATCGTCACCGACGAGCGTTCGCGCTATGCCGACGTGAAGGGGACGGTGCTCATAGGAGCTTTCGACTTCCAGTACCGCGACCGCTATGTGACGGTGCGCGGCAACGCCGACTACGGCTTTCTGGGCGACGCCAGCGCCATCTCGGCCCATAACAAGAACCAGACCACCATGACGGGCAATCCCTATCCCCACACCACGGTGGCGCAGGCCGCGTGGGACGCCGCCGTGGAGGCGGGCGTGAACCTGCTGGCCTGGAGCCACAGCGGCCGCCAGCTCTGGCTTTTCGGCCGCTACGACCATTACGACAGCTTTGTGTCAAGCGAGAACCAGAATGACGTGGGGTGGTGTGAGCGGCAGGTGGTCTCGGCGGGCGTCAACTACCAGCCGGTGGCCGAGATCGTCGTCAAGGCCGAGGCCGGCATCCGGCTGCTCGACGAGCAGTATAACAACGAACCCTTCTGCGCCCTGGGGGTCACCTGGACGGGGATGTTTAAGAATTAAAAATTAATAATAAAACAATCTGTACTATGAAAAGAAGCTACATGAAACTTTCTGCTGTCGCGGCCCTTGCCGTCGCGACGCTGGCCTTTGCGTCGTGCAAGGACGACAACTTTGAAATCAACGATGAGAACGCCGCCGCAGTGGCAGCCCAGTTTGTGGATCATACCGTGGCGCCGACCTATACGGCGCTGGCCTCGAAGACCGAGCTGTTGGCCGATATGCTGGCCACCCTCAAGCAGACGCCGACCAACGCCGGCCTGCAGGATGCCTGCAACGTCTTCCTTCAGGCCCGCGAGCAGTGGGAGAAGAGCGAGGCTTTCCTCTTCGGTGCCGCCGGCGACTTTGGGGTGGATCCCCACATCGACAGCTGGCCCCTCGACGAGACGGCTTTCAACACCCTGATGGGTAACAGCTCGATGCTGGCTTTGCTGGCCGGTGAGGACGGCGACGCCCAGGCCGGCGAGTTGCTCAGCAACGCCCTCCTCGGTTTCCATGGCCTGGAGTACATCCTCTTCCGTGATGGACAGCCCAGGACGGCCGACCAGATTACGGCCGACCAGTGGACCTATGTGGTGGCTGTGGCCGGCGACCTGCGCAACCGCTGCTACCAGCTCGAGGTGGGCTGGCTGGGCGACAACGCCCCCGCCGCCCACAAGGCCAAGCTCGACGACTTGGAGATGCAGTACACTGTGGCCGGTGGCGACTACAGCTACGGCGAGAACCTGAAGAACGCCGGTAACGCCGGCAGCACCTATGTGAGCCGCACCGCCGCCGTCATCGCCATCCTGCAGGGTTGCGCCGACATCGCCGACGAGGTGGGAACCTCGAAGATAGGTTCTGCCTTCCTGGGCGAGGATGTCACCTATATCGAGAGCCCCTACAGCCAGAAGTCCATCGTCGACTTCTACAACAACATCCTGAGCATCGAGAACTCCTACCTCGGCGGCGTGGAAGGTCAGCGCGACGGCAGCAAGTCGGTGCAGGCCTACGTGAAGGCCATCGACGAGTCGGTCGACGCCAAAATTGTCTCGGCCATCAACAATGCCAAGGAGAAAGTCAACGCCATGCCGGCGCCCTTCGTGAACAACTACACCGACCCGCGCAACGGCGAGGCCGTGGAGGCCTGCGCTGCCCTGAGCGACGCCATCAGCGAGGGTATCGAGGCTGTTCGTAATTTTTAAGTAGTTAAGTAGACAGACGAATGTGAGAATGCGTGAGTCTTTGAGTCCTTTGGACTTGATGTCTTGAAGTCTCGAAGTCTTGAAGTCTTGAAGTCTCGAAGTCTTGAAGTCTTGAAGTCTCGAAGTCTTGAAGTCTCGAAGTCTTGAAGTCTCGAAGTCTCGAAGTCTCGAAGTCATGAAGTCTCGAAGTCATGAAGTCTCGAAGTCATGAAGTCATGAGGTCTCGAAGTCTCGAAGTCTCGAAGTCATGAAGTCTCGAAGTCTCGAAGTCTCAATAAAATATAAGATAAATGAAAAAGACAGCAATATTATTGTCGGCAGCGGTGGTGTTTTTCGCCGCTTGCCACCACGACCCGGAGCCGGAGCCTCAGCCCGCCCCCGGCGTGGAAGAGGAAACCTATGCCGGCGGACTGCTCGGCACCACCTTCAACCAGAGTGCCTCGGCCTATGAGGACCCCACGCCCGCCGTGGAGCAGGCCGGCATGGTCAACGCCTTCAAGTATGGCGAGATGTTTTTCGAGCATACCGTCACCCAAAACAACCCGCCCTTCAACGGGTTGGGACCGTTGTATGTGCGCTCCAGCTGCGAGAGCTGCCATCCAGGCTACGGCCACGGACGCCGTATGGACCGCTACCGCGCCGACGACTGGGGTAACGGCTACCTGCTGGTGGTCTACGACAAGACCACCAACGCCTACGAGAAGTCGGTGGCCGGCATGCCGCAGACCAAGGCTGTGGCGCCCTTCAAGCCCTCGATTGACGAGGAAAAGATTGACATCCAGTGGGTCGAGTACACCGACGACTGGAACAACACCTTCCCCGACGGGGAGACCTACAGCCTCATCTACCCCGAGGTGAACATCCCGCAGGACGCCTTCTACGCCCCGCTCGACGCCCCCTATGCCAATCTGGCTTTCCGTCTGGAGACCACTATCGGCATCTACGGCACAGGGCTGCTCGACGCCATCCCCGACGACTCGCTCAAAGCCCAGTACCAGCGTGAGCAGGATGCCGGTGCCAATCTCAACCCGGCCATCTGGGGCGGTTCCGACTGGGCTTCGCTCTACGGCAACACCACCCATCCCAAGCGCTTCACCTACGTCCTCAGCCGCGGTCCGCTGCAGGATGCCGCCGGTGCCAACGCCATCTGGAATATCACCAATGTGACCCGCAGCGACCGCCGCAAGCACTACCTCAGCCTCGACCCCACCATCTACGCCACCGCCGCCTCGCAGGACCCCGAAGTGCAGGCCCAGTTCTACCAGTACTTCCCCGAATGGAACAAGACGGGCAACGTGCAGCAGGATATCTACAACTACCTCACCAGCACCGACCTGCCTGTGGAGATGAGCGACCAGGACTATGTGAACTTCATGGTGTGGCACCGCGGCCTGGCCGTCCCTGCCGCCCGTAATCTGGGAGACGCCACCGTGCAGCGCGGCAAGAAGCTCTTCAACGAGATGGGCTGCGCCACCTGCCACCGTCCCAGCTGGGAGACCGGTGACGACCGCTTCACCGACCCCAACGGATTCTTCAGCGACGGCGACGTGCGTCTGCCGCGCTACCCGTACCAGAAGATATGGCCCTATACTGACATGGTGCAGCACCGTCTCTTTATGAAGAACGACATCCGCACCGGTTGGTGCCGCACCACCCCGCTGTGGGGTCGCGGTCTGGCGCCCATCTGCTCGGGCCATGCCGACCGGCTGCACGACTGCCGCGCCCGCAACGTCATCGAGGCCATCATGTGGCACGGATGCTCGCGTGAGGGCGGCCAGAGCGACGCCCGCTGGACTGTGGAGAAATTCCGCCAGCTCTCGAAGGCCGACCGCGACGCCGTGGTGAAATTCATCAACGCTATATAAGATGAAGACAGTGAGAATTATACTGATGGTGCTGGTGGTCGTGGCTTTGGCCGCCGGCACCATTGTGGAGCGCCTCAACCCCGAGGTGCATATCTACGGACACTGGTGGTTTGTGGCTTTGCTGGCTGCGGTGGCGGTGGCTGCGGTTGTCAGCATCGTGCAAGGAAAGATGTGGCGTCGGTCCGCCATGCTGCTCGTTCATGCCGCTGTGCCGGTCATCCTCCTCGGCGGCGCTCTCACCACCTGGAAGGGCGAGCACTACTCGATAACCCTGGCTCCGGGCGAGACCAAGGAGGGCGTCACCCTCGAGCGCTTCGAGGTGGTCCATTACCCCGGCACGCACACACCGATGGATTTCGTGAGCCACGTCAGCGCCGACGGTGTGCAGTATGATATCTCCATGAATCACATCCTCCGCCATAACGGCCGCCGCTATTATCAGGAGGACTACGGCGACGACGGCTCGTCGACCCTCAGCGTCAGCCATGACCCTTGGGGCATTGCCGTCACCTATCTCGGCTATGCGATGCTCGTCATCGGGCTCCTTGGTCTCTTGATTACCCCCAATGGCCCATTCCGTCGGCTGCTGAAAGGTGCTGCCGTGGTAGCCCTGCTGCTGGCCTCAACGCAGGCCAACGCAGCCTCTCGAACACTTCCCCGGACAACCGCCGAGGAGATGGGCCATATTTATGTACTCTACAAAGGCCGTGTATGTCCGCTCCAGACGCTGGCCAAAGACTTCACTACCAAACTCACGGGCAAAGCCACCTATCACGGCCTCACCGCCGAACAGGTGCTCAGCGGCTACCTTTTCTACTATGATGACTGGGTCGACGAGCCTGCCGTCAAACTCAAAGGTGCCGCTTCTCTCGGCCTTGAGCGGCACACTTCGATGGCGCAGCTGATGTTTCTCGACACCTTGCGTGTCGGCCCCGCCACCGACAAGAACCTGCGGGCAGCTGCCGAGAAGCAGAGCTTGGTGCGCATGCTCCTGTCGGGTAAAATGCTGAAGATCTACCCCATCGTCGACAGCAGCGGCACCCTCGGCTGGTACGGCCAAAACGACGTCTTGCCGCTCAACGTCGATTCCGATGAGTATCTCTTTGTGCGACGCAGCCTCGGCTACTTCCAGCAGTTGGTGGTGGAGGGCGACTTCGAGGCGTTGGAAACGGCTTTCAAACAGACACGCCGTTATCAGGAGAAGCACTACCAGCCGTCGGAGTTCCGTGTGGGTGCCGAGCGGCTCTACAACACGCTGACGACAGGTCGCTGGCTGGCGATGGTCAGCATCACCATAGGCCTCCTTTTCTTTGCATTCACCCTTCTGCGTAAAGGTCGGCCAGCACCATGGATGCGTGCCGTGTCCGTCGTGTGGGTGGCGCTTCTGACGGCTTTCCTGCTGCTGATATTCGTCCTGCGCTGGATTGTCGGCGGGCATGCCCCCATGGCAGGAGGATTTGACTCGATGAATCTGATGGCGCTTGTGGCGGGTCTGGTGACGCTGTCGATGCAGCGCAGGTATCCGATGGTGCAACCTGCCGGCATGATGGTGATGGGATTCTGCCTGCTGGTGGCCATGATGAGTGGCAGCAACCCGCCGGTGACCAACCTTATGCCTGTGCTCAATTCACCTCTGCTCACGCTCCATGTGGCTGTCATCATGTGCAGCTACGCCCTCTTCTTCTTCGTGGCGCTGCTGGGTGCTGCGGGGCTGATTACGCGGGAGGATTACTACCGTCGGCTAATCACCTTGCTGTTATATCCTGCGGTGACGCTGTTGGCCGTTGGCATCATCATCGGGGCCGTGTGGGCCAATATCTCGTGGGGCAACTACTGGTCGTGGGATCCGAAGGAGGTGTGGGCACTTATCACACTCATCGTCTATGCCGTCCCCCTGCATCAGAATGTGCTGCGTCGTTCGTGGGTGTTCTACCTTTACTGCCTCATGGCGCTGTTAAGCGTCGCGGTGACCTATTTCGGCGTCAATTTCCTTCTGGGCGGTATGCATGCTTATAATGGGTGACTGAGTCAACGAGACATCGAGTCAATGAGACTTCGAGATATCAAGACAACGAGTCAACGAGACTTCGAGACTTCGAGACTTGTCGGCAGAGCCGACGGCACACCACGAGATATCAAGACTTCGAGACTTCGAGACAACGAGACTTCGAGACTTGTCGGCAGAGCTGACGGCACACCACGAGACATCAAGACCTCAAGACATCGAGACATCAAGACATCGAGACTTGTCGGCAGAGCCGACGGCACACCACGAGATATCAAGACTTCAAGTCTTCGAGACTTCGAGACTTCAAGACTTGTCGGCAGAGCCGACGGCACACCACGAGACTTCGAGACTTCAAGACTTCGAGACTTGTCGGCAGAGCCGACGGCACGCCACGAGACATCAAGACTTCGAGTCTTCGAGACTTCGAGACATCAAGACTTTTTGACTTTTTGACTTTTTGACTTTTTGACTTTTTGACTTTTTGACTTTTAGACTCATTGTCTTTTCGACTCGTTGTCTCGTTGACTCGTTGTCTCGTTGTCTCGTTGACTCGTTGACTTTTTGACTTTTCGTCTTTTTGACATCAAGACTTTAACCATTAACCATTCACTCTGATAGTTATATTTTTTTTGTTTTATTAATAATTTATTAATGCAATAAAACAAAGGTAGCGTCGTTATAAACCAGATATGACTAAAAACGACGCATTGTTAACTACGCGGCAGGAGATTGAGCATGAGGCTGCCAAGTGTCGTGAGCTCTTCGAGAAGAAGACGCGCGACTACGGCACGTCGTGGCGCATTCTTCGTTTGCCGTCACTGACCGATCAGATATTTATCAAGGCCAACCGCATACGCAGCGTGCAGGAGAGCGGCGAGAACCGCGTGGGCGACGACCTGCGGGGCGAGTTCGTGGCTATGGTGAACTATGCCGTGATGGCGCTCATCCAGCAGGAACTGGAGGGCGGAGAGCCTCACCCCCAACCCCTCTCCCAAGGAGAGGGGCGTAAAAGCGGGGAGCCGGCGCCGCTGGAGCTGCCGCTGGAGGAGGCTATGGCGCTCTACGACAAGCACCTGAACCGCACCATCGACCTGATGATGTCGAAGAACCACGACTACGGCGAGGCTTGGCGCCAGATGCGCGTGAGCTCGATGGTGGACCTGATTCTGATGAAGCTGCGCCGCATCAAGCAGATTGAGGACAACGAGGGTGTTACGCTCGTCAGCGAGGGCGTCGAAGGCGGCTACATGGACATTGTCAACTACTCGCTGTTCTGTCTGGTACGAATGGGAGAAGTTGAAAATTGAAAGTTGAAAGTTGAAAATTGAAAGTAGAAATATGGTTAAAGACACAAATTTGAATTATACGCTTAATGTAATCTGCCGCTGGGCAGTGGGTCTGGTGTTCCTGTTCTCGTCGTTCGTCAAGGGCGTCGACCCGATGGGCACCACCTTCAAGGTGCAAGAGTATATGACCGCCTGGAGCATCGGCGGGCTGACATTTGAATGGGCGTTGCCGCTGGCGGGAGTGCTCTCAGTAAGCTTGATATGTGCCGAGTTTCTGGTGGGTATACTTTTGATATTCAATGCCTACCGTCGTCTGTCGGCCTGGCTGCTGGCCGCCATGATGCTTTTCTTCACGGTGACGACCTTCATGGATGCGCTGACCAACAAGGTGACCGACTGCGGCTGCTTCGGCGACGCGGTGAAGCTCACCAACTGGCAGACTTTCTGGAAGAACATAGCCCTCGACGTGCCGACGGTGTGGATTGTGCTGACGCGCAACCTGCGCCGCAAGCGCCGCTTCGAGCGCGACGGTGTGGTGTTCATCACCGCCATCGCCCTGATGCTCATCTTCGAGATGTACAACATCAAGCACGAGCCCGTCATCGACTTCCGCCCCTGGAAGATTGGCAACAAGATGATGGATACCGAGAGCACCGAGGGGATGAAGAGCTACGTCACCTATCGCAATATCGAAAGCGGCGAGACGGAGGAATTCGAGTCGGCCCTGCTGATGGAGAAGATGCAGGATGCACAGTGGGCTGAGCAATGGGAGTGGGAGAGCAGCCGTGTGATGGACCCGCGCGAGATTGCGGCGCCGGGCTTCTCGATGATGGACCTCGAGGGTGAAGACCGAGCCACCGACCTGCTGCCTGCCGAGGACGGCATGCTGATTGTCACGGTGCACCACCTGCTGGATGTAGACAAGAAGGGGGTGAGCGAAGTGAAGCGCGCCCTGCGTATGGCCGAGGAGAACGGCATCCGCATCGTGATGCTCACGTCGGCATTGCCCGAAGAGGTGCAGAACTGGATGTATGAGAACAAGATAGACGGATTGGACTACCTCTTTGCCGACGCCACCGCCATAGAGACCATGATGCGCGGCAACCCCGGCTTCATGTATGTCAAGGACGCCACAGTGGTGGACAAAGGGCGGAAAGTGAATGAACTAAAATGGAATAACTAATAACTCCCCGCCTTCGGCGGAAATCTTGGAAATCTTAGAAATAAATGCTGCACATTCACGTCGAGTCCCGTTAAATCTTGGAAATCTGGAATAATCTGCAGATTTCTGTGGATTTCCAGGATTTGCACGGACACGACAAGAAAGTAGAAGAACACTATAGATTTCCAGGATTTCGCGGAGCGGGAGAAAAAGAAACAACTATGATACAGAGAATACAGAGTTTTTGGCTGGTGTTGGCGATGTGCTGCATGGTGCTGTGTTTTATGGTGCCAGTGGCGACGTACCAGCTTGATTTGCCCACGACGGGACAGAAGGTGGAAGCCGAGCTCAACTTGGTGGCCAAAGACAATCCCGAGATGTTGAACCAGATTGCCAACCTCGACCCGGTGGTGGTCTACAGTCAGCAGGCCAGCGGCTTCCAGACATGGCCGCTCATCGTGCTGGCTGCTTTGACGGCACTGGTCGCGCTGGTGTGCATCTTCCTCTACAAGAACCGTGTGCGCCAGATGCGTGTGGCGGCGGTGGGCTTCCTGCTCAACGTGGCATACGTCTTCCTGCTCTTCTTCTGGGCCGTCGACGCCTATGGCAAGACGGTGACGCAGGCGATGCAGGGGGCAGACCTTCAGGTGACCTGGTTCGTGGGAGCGTATGCGCCCATCGTCTCGTTGCTGTTCTTCGTGTTGGCCCATCGCGGTATCAAGAAGGACGAGGCCAAGGTGCGTGCAGCGGATAGACTGAGGTAAGGTTTATAGTTTACTGTTTACGGTTTATAGTTTACTGTTTACGGTTTAAAGAATACGGTTTACGGTGAAAGTAGAGATTACGGACATAGGGCAGTTGCACGAGGTGGCACGGAATTTGCTTTCCACCTTTCAGGAGGAGCGCTTCTTCGCCTTCTTCGGCAAGATGGGGGTGGGGAAGACCACGCTGATAAAGGAGTTGTGCAGTGTGCTGGGAGTGGAGGATGTGGTGTGCAGTCCCACCTTCGCCATCGTGAATGAGTACTCCACGGCGGTCGGTGAGCCGGTATATCATTTTGATTTTTACCGACTGAAGTCACTGGCCGAGGCCTACGACATAGGCTATGAGGAATACTTCTACAGCGGGTGCTACTGCTTCACGGAGTGGACCGAGAAGGTGGAAGAGCTGCTGCCGGAACACTATGTGAGGGTGGAGATGGAAGAGAAGGATGGAAAGAGAGTGTTGAATGCGAGTGAGGAGTAGAGGGGTTAATGACAGTTTGTAAATTGAAGGTTATAAACGAATGAACAATAGAGACAAAGAAGCGGAGGTGCTGGCCCGCTTGGCCGCACAGATAATGGATGAGAAGAAGGGTGAGGATGTGCGTATCCTCGACTTGCGGAAGGTGCACGGTGCACCGGCGGAGTATTTCGTCATGGCCACGGGTAATGTGCCGTCGCACGTCAGCGCGTTGAGCGATGCCGTGTTCGAGGCGGTCAAGAAGGCCACCGGGCTTAACCCCCACAAGGTGGAGGGTTATCAGAACGCCGAGTGGATACTGATGGATTACTTCGACGTGGTGGTGCATATCTTCCAGAAAGACAAGCGTGCGTTCTACCGCCTTGACGAGCTGTGGAGCGACGGCGAGGAAGTGAAGGTTCGAGGGTAAAGTTTACGGTTTACTTTTTCTTGGGGAGTTAAAGAAGTTAAAGAAGTCATCGTTCGCTCCGCTCACTAGAAGTTAAAGACAAATGTACTGCTTAGGGTAATGGTTAAAGTTTAAAGTTTACGGTTTAAAGTTTACAGTTTACAGTTTTGTGAAATACTATGGCACAGAATAATCAACAACAGCCGCAGCGGCCAAACAACAACCGAGGCAACCGCCCGAAGAAGGGCCGCGTGCTGTATATCGTCTATGGCGTCATCATGCTGGCGCTGGTGTGGTCGCTTTTCGGCGGCAGCGGCAACTCGTCGTCGAAGCGTGAGATTTCGTGGGACCGTCTGGAGCCCATTCTGGAGAAAGAACAGTATGAGAGCATCACCGTCATCAACGAAGAGGTGGCGCAGATACGTATCAAGCCTGATGTGGCCAGACGCGACACCATTACTTTCGGTGACATCATCACAAAGAATATCACCGGTTCGAACGGTCCGCTGGGCTACTACGTATACAGCATAGGCAACCTGGACCACTTCGACCGCGAGCTCTCCATTGTCGAGGAGCGTACGGGCAAGCATATCAGCTACAAGATTGAGAAACGCAGCAATGCATGGCGCGAACTGCTGGTGTGGTTCGGTCCGCTGCTGATGTTGCTCTTCTTCTTCTGGATGATGAGTGCCATCGGCCGTAGGCAGATGGGTGGCGACGGCAGCGGCGGCGGCATGGGTATCTTCGGTATCGGCCGCAGCAATGCCAAGCAGTATGACGCCACCAAGCAGAACAATGTCAGCTTCAAAGATGTGGCGGGCTTGGCCGGCGCCAAGGAGGAGGTGATGGAAGTCGTCGACTTCCTTAAGAATCCCAAGCATTATACCGAGTTGGGCGGCAAGATACCCAAGGGTGTGCTGCTGGTGGGACCTCCGGGTACCGGTAAGACCCTCTTGGCCAAGGCTGTGGCTGGTGAGGCTGGCGTGCCTTTCTTCTCGATGAGCGGCAGTGAGTTTGTGGAGATGTTCGTCGGCGTGGGTGCCTCGCGTGTGCGCGGCCTCTTCGAGGAAGCCAAGAAGAAGGCTCCGTGCATCGTCTTCATCGACGAGATTGACGCTGTGGGTCGCGCCCGCGGCAAAGCCATCACCGGTGGCAACGACGAGCGTGAGAGCACGCTCAACCAGCTGCTTACCGAGATGGATGGTTTCTCGAGCAATACGAATATCATTGTCATGGCGGCCACCAACCGGGCCGACGTGCTCGACAAGGCGTTGCTGCGTGCTGGCCGTTTCGACCGTCAGATATATGTGGAGCTTCCCGACTTGGAGGAACGTAAGGCCATCTTCGCTGTGCATATGAAACGCCTCAAGCTGAACAAGGACAAGGGCAGCGAGGGGTATGTGGACCGTTCCTTCCTGGCCAAGCAGACGCCCGGCTTCAGCGGAGCCGACATAGCCAACGTGTGTAACGAGGCAGCCCTCTGTGCCGCCCGCAAGAATAAGAAACAGATAGACAAGCAGGATTTCCTGGATGCCGTCGACCGTATCGTCGGAGGTCTGGAGAAGCGCAGTAAAGTGCTTACCGACCAGGAGAAGCACACCATCGCCTACCATGAGAGCGGCCATGCCTCGGTGAGCTGGCTGCTGCGCTGGGCCAACCCGCTGGTGAAGGTGACCATCGTGCCGCGCGGCAAAGCCCTCGGCGCCGCCTGGTACCTGCCGGAGGAGCGCCAGATTACCACCTACGAGCAGATGTTCGACGAGATGACCTCGCTGATGGCGGGCCGTGCGTCGGAGGAGATTGTCTATGGAAAGATAAGTACCGGCGCGTTGAACGATATAGAGCGAGCCACCAAGATGGCGCAGGCGCTGGTGACCTATTACGGCATGAGTCCCGAAGTGGGCAACATCAGTTTCTACGACTCGACGGGCCAGAGCGAGGATTCGTTCGCCAAGCCCTTCAGCGAGAAGACCGCCGAGGCCATCGACCGCGAGGAGA
>JAEEGH010012513.1_pt1 | contig 19011 bp, 19 predicted proteins | sample 9134181 | NCBI WGS metagenome assembly JAEEGH01 (sample SAMN16246544, study PRJNA631951) | gut metagenome | biome: gut microbiome; feature: rumen; material: DP-attached | host: Bos | place: Iran: Karaj | collected 2018-10 | reverse complement strand
GGAGTTTTCCTGTCAGGATGAACGATACCTCATCCAACAGGAGAGCAACAAGGGGTGCCACTACCTCAGTCTGTGGCGCGTCGCCCCCCAGGCAGCCTGCCTCTGCCGGGTTTGCTTTGAGGTCTTTGACGGCGTCTCGGAAGAGACCGTAGAGGAGCTGTTTCGCCAGCCGATCCCGGGGGGACGCACCGTCCGGGACCTGGTCCAAAGCCCGGAGCTCATTCTGACGGTCCGGGAACCCTGACGGCGGCAGTATGGTCTCAGGAGAACTCTTCACCGGGCCATCCGAAGATTCGGTGCCTTTGACCAGCTTCGTATGTTCGGGAATGACGATGGGCTGTCCGTGAGGCAAAAGGAATGTATGCGCCAGGGGAAACGCCGACCCGGCCCTGATGCCGCGCCGGCGCAGACGACGGTCGAAGAACACGGCATTTTGCTGAGCAAAATGCCGTGTTTTCATGGAAAACGGGCGGAACGGTGACGCGTATCACGCAGACGGAAGATATCCTCCCGGCGCCGCCGCATATTGGCGTCCATTTTGCCGCAGGCGCCTCAGCTTCCGGCATGAAGATTTATTGAATATTCTTGAAGAGGCAACTATGCTATGCTAAACTTGTTTTGCACCATGCCGGATCCCAAAAATCTCACCCCTCAGCGCAGGGAGCTCCCCGAGGATGACTTCAGGAGGTCATATCATGATCACGATCCTGCTTTTTTACAAGGGAACGAAAGGTTCTGCGAGGGCTTTTGCCGAAGAAATGGAGACTGGCGGCATAGCGGCCAGGATACGCGCGGAAGAAGGCAATCTGCGCTATGCGTATTACCGGCCGCTCGACGATCCGGAAACCATTCTGCTGATCGACAGCTGGACGGATCAGGCGGCAATCGATGCGCACCACGCATCTCCCATGATGGCGCAGCTTGCCGCGCTCCGGGAGAAGTACGATCTCCACATGCTGGCAGAGCGGTATGTGAGCGACGAGCTTGGCGCGGATGAACGGTTTATCCGAAAGTGAAGCCTGCTGACGCAGCGCGAAGAATGAGGGCGTTGTACCCGGAAAGAGCTGCGGCAGGCCGGATATGGCCAAACGAAGCTGCTATTTCAAGGACGCCTGTGCGTCAATAAATCCAAGGCGTCCCCAAAACTCTGAATGGAGGATACTCTGATGATCGACAAAAAGCGGACCGCGATATCCATGGTCCTTGTACTTACCTTGCTTCTGGTGACCGCACTCTGCGGCTGCGGCAAACAGGATGCGGAGGCGAAGCCCTCCGCGCCCGCCGCGACCGCGGCTCCGACCGACCAGCCGGCCCCGACCGAGCCGCCGGAAATCGAAACCGAATCGGGAAGGCTGGACGGCGAGCGATTCGAAGGGACCGTCATACTCGAAGGCATGGAGGAAACCGTCCGGTACGAGCATGTCCAAAACGAAGATCTGGGGTTTGCGCTGGACTATGAATATGAGGCGCTGGAACGGCACCGCGCCTCGGATCGGGAATACTTCCTTTCCCGTTATGACGACCCCGACGATCCCCGGAATTATCTGGAGGTGACGAACTCTGCGGAGGACGCCGACGCCGCCGCCCAAGCCGTTATTGCGGAGCTCTCCCGGGATTTCGATACGGTCGTCACTTCTCCGCTGACCCTGGACGGGGCGGGCGCCTGCACCAGGATCGACGCGTCCGGCGCAAAGGACGGCAGGGCCCCCGCCGGCTCACTGGAGAGCGTGTATATCCTTCCCGCAGCCGACGGCTGCCGCATAGCCACAGCACACTATACTGCGGAGAGCGCCGAGGGCTTCGGCGCGAGATTCGCCGCCATGATGAATACGCTGACCGTCACGACGGCCGCTTCTCCCGCAGCGGGATCGAAGGTTCCGGCGTCGGAAGCAAAGACCCTGGTGGTCGTGTTTTCCGCCACCGGCACGACGAAGGGCGTGGCGGAGAAGCTGGCGGCGATCACGGGCGCCGATCTCTACGAGATCATTCCGGCAGAACCGTACACTTCCGGCGACCTCAACTACGGCGACAGTAACAGCCGCGCCACGAGGGAACACAACGACAAGAGCGCCCGCCCGGCCATCGGCAGCGAAAAGCTCGACCTGACGCAATACGACACGATATATCTCGGCTACCCGATCTGGTTCGGCGAGGAACCGCGCATCATGGACGCCTTTGCGGAGCAGTATGACTTCAGCGGAAAGACCGTGATCCCCTTCTGCACCTCCGGGAGCAGCGGGATCGGCAGCAGCGGTCAGAATCTTTCCCAGTGCGCCGGGACCGGAACCTGGCTGGAAGGAAAGCGCTTCAGCGGAAGCACGACGGAAAACGATCTGAGGACGAGGATCGAAGGGCTGAAATAAGGAGGACCCGGTATGCAGCAAAGAGAAACCATGGGAACGGTGGTCTCCGTCGCCAAGCAATGGTGGCTGAAAGTGAACACAAAACCGATCAGGACCGGACCGTTGGACGGCGCGGTATTCCCGCACATCATAAAAGTCTCCTATACGGCAGACGGCGCAGAGTATTCCAAAAGGAAGTGGATCGGAGCGGGTCATCCGGTTCCGGGCATTGGGTCAGGCGTGAAAGTAATTTACGACCAAGAAAGGCCGTCCAAAGCGAAGATTATCTGCTGAGAGAGAGGGATGTCTCGTGGAACTGCAGAAGTTGTCATACGATCTGACGATCTGCAAGCTGTCAGGTACCGCAGAAATAGATCTGAATGCGGGGTTCTGTTTCGTCGCCCGGACCGACGAGGAGCTTTCACTGGTGTGCAGGACAGAGGATGCGCCTGCCGATACCATCGAGCGTTCGGACGGCTGGCGCTCGTTTCGCATCCGGGGCGTCCTGGACTTTTCTCTCGTCGGGATACTGTCGAAGCTTTCGGGCATCCTTGCGGAAAACGGGATCGGTATCTTTGCCGTTTCCACGTTCAATACGGATTATATCCTGGTGAAAGCAGAGGACTTCGATCGCGCGATGGAGGTATTATCCTTGGCCGGGTATGCGCTTGTTTGATTTCGGTGACGTAAAATCCATATCTGAGTGCCAAATTCGTTTTGCAGGGGTAAGTGAAAATGGGCACGAAAAGCGTTGTCGTTCTGCCTTATGATGAGCAGTGGGAACCGGCCTTTGCACATATAAAGGGCGAGATTCAGGAAGCCCTCGGTTCACTGGCCTTAAGGATCGAGCTCGTTGGCAGCACTTCCGTGCGGGGGCTGTCCGCAAAACCGATCATCGATATCGATGTTGTCATCAAGGATGATTCCGTGTTGGATGCTGTGGTGGCCGCGCTGGAAGAAATCGGCTATCACCATGAAGGGGATCTTGGCATTGCCGCACGGGAGGCTTTCAGGTATGACGGCAAGGAGCATTTGCAGAAACACCATCTCTATGTCTGTCCTCAGGATTCCGCAGAATTAAAAAGACACATTGCCTTCAGAAACTATCTGCGCGCCGACCCGGAAGCGGTTCGCAGCTACAGCCGAATCAAAGAAGAAGGCGCGGCGCTCTATCCGGATGATATGGAGAAATATATCCGGCACAAATCTCCATTTATCGAAAAGACATACCGAGAACTGGGCCTTTGATCAATTCCGCTGAACAAGGGTATATGACGTATTCTGTATTTCGGACAGATATGGTTGACATGCCGCGGCCTTTCCTTTAGACTCTTGCTAAAGGTAGCAAGCTAATCAGGCGCTTCATCAAAAGGAGGTCAAAATGAAAATCGTAGTGTTAAACGGAAGTCCCCGCCCGAAGGGAAACACCGCCGCCCTCGTCGCCGCTTTCCGGGAGGGCGCGGAGAGCGCGGGACATCAGGTGTCGGTCCTGCAGGTGGGCACCATGAAGATCGGCGGCTGCGTGGGATGCGAATACTGCCACACGAAGGGAAACGGAGCCTGTGTCCAGAAGGACGATATGGCTGAGGTCTACCCCGCTCTGGCGGAGTCGGAGATGCTCCTGCTGGCTTCTCCCGTGTATTATCACGGCCTGACGGGGCAGCTGGAGTCGGTGGTGTCCCGCTTCTATGCCGTCGGCGCTCCGGCGGCCAAGAAGTGGGCGCTGCTCCTGACTTCCGGCTCTCCCAACGTCTATGCCGCCATCGAGACGCAGTACAAGGGCATCCTCGGCTTCCTTCAGGCGCAGGATCTGGGCATCTTTGAATACGACGGCAAGCAGGTGGGCACGGAAGCGGCCCTGGCCGGGATCCGGGCCTTCGGCGCGTCCCTGTAAACCGCCCTTCTCCAGCGGAAAGCCGCTGCGGAGAAACAGTATGCACACATCCGTCGCGGGCAGGCTCTCCGACGGGTGCGGGCATCCTTATTGCAGACAGAGGCGTCTTTATGTGGAATCTGATTGAGAACGGCGCAGCCGCCGCGATGCGGAAGGCCTGGAGAATTGCTGCAAGGCGACGGCTGCGCTGCTCCGGGGAATCGACTCCGGCGCCGAAGCGTTTCCCGGCAGACGCCTGAGGGGGGAAACGCCGGCCCAAAAAAGGAGAAAACGGCAAGGGCTGCCGGGCGATCTGCGGAACGGGCCGAAAGGACGCCCCGGAAAGCCTGTAAAAGGGAGGCGAAAAACCGTGATCAAAACCATCCGCACCGGCGGCATCTCCCATCTGGAGCCCCTTCCGGGCAGCGGCGACTGGGCCTGGGGTACGGACTGCACCTCCGGGGACCTGTATGAGGCGGAGGAGCTGTATCTGGCCGGACACCGCATCGAAAGCAATCGCCTGATCCTGGTCCACCTTCCCGACGGGCGGGTGGCGGAGCCGGTGCGGGCCGGAAAGGGGCGGTATTTCGGCCGTCCGGCCTGCGACGGCGGCGACCCCGTGCTCCTGCTGGCGGACTTCCCCGCCGGAGAGCTCCGGCTCCTGCGCTATGACGACGCATCCGGCGCCGTCACCCCCGTCGTCACCCTGCCCCGCGGCGCCGTGGAGGACTGCTACAACCTGATGCCCCACACTTCCCCCCTGTGCCTGACCCGGCAGGCCGCCGGGCGGTTTCAGATCCTATGGCCGGAGCGGGCGGACTTTCCCATCTACCCCGCCGAGAGCTTCTGCTTCCGGGAGGGGGACCGGCTCTGGTTCAGCCGCTGGTTCGAGGATCCGGACTACCGGGAGGAAGCGGTGGTGCGGCGGTTTCCCGACGGAGAAATCATCGAACAGTTCAGCGGTTCCCTGAACGAGCTGCCCGATGGGCAGCAGTGGCTGCTGACTTAGGAGGTTACACAGACGGATAAGGAGGAATACCATGTATTATAAGGAAATCTCCGGTGTGAAGGTCTCCGCCCTGGGGATGGGCAACATGCGGCTTCCCACGGTGGAAGGGCAGGCAGAGAAAATCGACTGGGAAAAGGCGCAGGAGATCATCGACTACGCCATGAGCCACGGGATCAACTATTACGACACGGCCTACCGCTACCACGGGGGCGAATCCGAGCGCTTTATCGGCCAGGCGCTGAAAAAGTATCCGCGGGAGAGCTTCCTCCTGGCCAGCAAATTCCCCGGCCACATGATGGTCAAGAAGGGCGGCGGCGTGGTGGGCTTCACCAGCGGTCTGGCCGGATGGCCGGACAACACCGTGGCGGGCGTCTTCGCGGAGCAGCTGGAAAAGTGCCAGGTGGACTATTTCGACTTCTATCTGCTGCACAACGTCAGCGAAAAATCTCTGGAGATCTATGACGATCCCGAGCTGCAGGTGGTGGAATTCGTCAAGAAGCAGAAGGCGGAGGGAAAGATCCGGCATCTGGGCTTCAGCTCCCACGCCTCCTCGGCGGCCACCATCGACGACTTCCTGACCCGGCATGAGGGGGTCTTCGATTTCGTGCAGATCCAGCTGAACTATCTGGACTGGAAGCTGCAGGACGCCAGGAGCAAATATGCGGCCATTGTGAAGCACGGCGCGAAGGTGGTGGTCATGGAGGGCGTGCGGGGCGGCAGGCTCGCCCAGCTCCCGGAGGAGCAGATGGCCCGGCTCCGGGCCCTGCGGCCCGGGGACAGCGCCGCCCGCTGGGCGCTCCGCTGGCTCCAGTGCCTGCCGGATGTGGCGGTGGTGCTCTCCGGCATGACGACGCTGGACCAGATCCGGGAGAATGTGGAGACCTTCGCCGCGCCGGAAGCGCTGAACCAGGCGGAAGGGGCTCTCCTGACGGAAGTGGCGGATTCCATGCTGAACTGGGTGCCCTGCACCGGCTGCCGCTACTGCACGGAGGGCTGCCCCATGGAGCTGGATATCCCCAAGATCATCGCGGCCTATAATGGGGTGAAAAACGGCGACTTCATGTCCCGCTACGACCCGGACACGGCGGACAGCGCCATGGATCCCCGGCGCTGCGTGGGCTGCGGCTCCTGCGCCGCCATCTGTCCCCAGGGCATCAAGATCCCCGCGATCATGGCGGAATTCGCGGAAATGCTGAAGCCGCCCCGCCGCTGAGGGGAAAGGCATAAACGGAAAACCCCTGATCCTTCCCGGCCCGGGAGGGATCAGGGGCCTTTTTTCGTAAAACAGGTTGGCTCAGACCGGCCCGGGGCTGCTCCCGGAACGGCACCGGTCCGACTTTCCCGCCCCGCCGAAAGGCGGGGCGGGAAAAAATGCATGGACCGATCCTCAGGCCGCCGGCGTCGCCGTGACGATGCTGTTGGGGTTGATGATCTGCTGGTTGCCGGCATTCTTGTTGACCCATTCGATCATGTTCGGCATCAGGATCTTCAGAGCCAGAAGCAGAACGAAGATCAGCACGAAGCCGATGATGGCGTTCTTCAGCGCCTGCTTCGCCTTTTCACGATCCTGCTGCTCCTCCGCCTTGGCGAACTTCACGCCCAGGACCACGCAGAAGATGGCGCCCGCCGCGCCCACGATGCCCAGCAGGGGACCCAGAAGCGCATTGATGAGGCCGATGATCGGGGATGCTACCTGGTCAAACATTTGCTTTTCCTCCATTCAAAAATCCAAAGAATTTTCGATTTTGTCTGTCCAAAGGCTGTTTTTTCTATGATTATTCCGTGTTTAAGGGCATATTACCACGCAAAGCGAACGCAAACGTTACAAATTCGGGGCTTCCTGAAAAAAATATGGAAGCAGGAGGCCGGGGAAACTCAGACGGTTTCCCCGGCCTCCTGTATTCGGTATCAGCAGAGCCATCCTGCCCGCAGGACGCCCCGCCGCCGTCACAGCTGCGCCTTGACCCGGTCCCGGACTTCCTCCATGTCAACGGTGGGCTCGAATCTGGCGACGACCTTGCCCTCCCGGTCCACCAGGAATTTGGTGAAATTCCATTTGATATACGCCTTGTCTCCGAAGGCCTTGTTGTTCATATCCGAGAACGTTTTCAGGGCTGCGTTCTTCAGGCCCTTTCCGAAGCCTTCAAAGGGCTTTTCCGTGGCCAGGAACGCAAACAGGGGGTCGGCAGTCTCCCCGTTCACGTCGATCTTGGCGAACTGGGGAAATTCCGTGCCGAACTTCACCGTGCAGAATTCATGGATCTCCTCGGCGCTTCCGGGAGCCTGGTTGGCGAACTGGTTGCAGGGAAAGTCCAGGATCTCCAGGCCCTGCTCCTTCATCTCCTTATACATGGCCTCCAGCGGCTCATAATGGGGCGTGAACCCGCAGCCGGTGGCCGTGTTGACGATCAGCAGCACCTTCCCCCGGTATTCGGAAAGGCTGACCTCCGCGCCGTTTCTGTCCTTTACGGTAAAATCATATACGGTCTTCATGTTCTGTTCTCCTTATTTGACGATCTCTCTTGCAAAAGCAGCCGCCGCTTCCAGGTCGTCTGCATCCGGTTTTCCCTTGTGGAGCCCCTTGAATTCGCCCTTGCAGTGGAACTCCCGCTCCTCCATCGGGATGCCCGCCTTGTCGGCTTCCGCCTTGACCTTCTTCCAGGTGGAGTTCAGCATGGCCGCAGAGCCGAAATTGACGATCTTCCCCACCTTGTCCTTGTCCAGGCGGCGGATAAAGTCCCTTACCTCCGGGTCGATGCTGAAGGCATAATAGGAATTGCCCAGGAAGAGCAGATCCGCCCGCTCCTCCACAGGGGCGCTGAGAGGAAGGGCCTCCACGCCCAGGGCCTTCGCCACCGCCTCCGCCAGGCGCTTCGTATTTCCCGTCTTCGTGTAGTATCTGACCGCGACTTTCATTTTATATTCTCCCCTTTGCTCTCTCGGTGCTCTTCCCTTTTATTCTGCCGTTTCCTCGCCCAGTATTTCATAGAGCAGCGCATACAGGGCCCCCGCCTTTTCCGGCGCCAGCCTGACGCAGCTCCCCACCTTCAGCGGGATGTCCTTCGCGGCTTCCTGCAGGGCGGCCCCTGCCTCCGTCAGCCGGATCGCCACCACCCGCTCGTCCTCCTTCGTCCGCTCTCTGACGACATATCCCGCGGATTCCAGCTTTTTGATAAGCGGGGAGATGGTCCCGCTGTCCAGATACAGCCGGCGGCACAGCTCCCCCACCGTGATCTCCCGATGCTCCCACAGGACCAGCAGCACGATATACTGCGTATAGGTCAGGTCCAGCGGCTTCAGATAGGGGGTATACAGCCCGGTGATCCTCCTGGCCGCCGCGTAAAGAGGAAAGCAAAGCTGGTGATCCAGCTTCATCGCCTCGTGATAATCGTATTCCATGCCCGTTCCTTCTTCAATCTTGTTTTTTACAATTTAATAGTATCAAATTTATTTTGCGCTGTCAATAGCTTTTTCCTTTTTCACGAAAAAAACGGCTCTGATGCCCGCGGGGCAAAGGGCGGACGGTCTTTCCGGGATATCGCCTTCGCGCTTTCGGCGGGCTGATCGTCTCCTGCCCGGAGTCGGAAGCGGGGACGCGGAAGCCAAAAAAGCCTGGAACGGGTTGATTCTCCCATCACAGTTATCTATAATACCAAGCGAGCATCCCGTCTGACGGCGGGACTGAGGAGGAAGCAACCATGATTTACAGGGATTTTCAGGGACTGAAGCTCTCCATGCTGGGCTTTGGCGCCATGCGTCTGCCGGTGATCGACGGGGACGACGACAGGATCGACGAAGAAGCCGCCCTGCGCATGGTGGACAAGGCCATGCTTGGCGGGATCAATTATTATGACACGGCCTGGGGCTACCACGGGGAAAACTCGGAGCTGGTCATGGGCAAGGCCCTGGGCCGCTATCCCAGGGAAAGCTATTATATCGCCACCAAGTTTCCCGGCTACGACTCCGCCAATTGGGGAAAGGTCCGGGAGATCTTCCCGCGGCAGCTGGAAAAGCTGGGGGTGGACTACTTCGATTTCTATCTTTTCCACAATGTCTGCGAGATGAACATCGACGCCTATCTGGACGATGAAAAATACGGGATCTACAGTTATCTCATGGAGCAAAAGCGCAGCGGCCGCATCCGTCACCTGGGCTTCTCCTGCCATGGCAGCATAGACGTGCTGAAGCGTTTCCTCGACGCCTACGGCAAGGATATGGAGTTCTGCCAGCTCCAGCTGAACTATCTGGACTGGACTTTCCAGAACGGCAGGGAAAAGGTGGAACTCCTGGAAAAGCAGAATATCCCCGTCTGGGTCATGGAGCCCCTCCGGGGCGGAAGCCTCGCCAGGCTGGCGCCTGCATATGAGGAAGAGCTGAAGGCACTCCGGCCGGAGGAGGAGATCCCGGCCTGGGCTTTCCGCTTCCTGCAGAGCATCCCTTCCGTCACCGTGATCCTCTCCGGCATGTCCACCGAGGAACAGCTGGAGAAAAACCTGAAGACCTTCTCGGGGGACAAAAAGTTGAAGGAATCCGAAATGGCGGCGCTGCGCGGTATTTCGGAGAAGATGCTCTCCGTGGGGACGGTCCCCTGCACGGCCTGCCATTATTGCGTGAGCCATTGTCCCCAGGGGCTGGACATCCCCGGTCTCCTGGCGCTGTATAACGAGCATGCCTTTACCGGCGGCGGCTTCATCGCGCCGATGGCCCTTTCCGCCCTCCCGGAGGAGAAGCGCCCCCAGGCCTGCCTGGGATGCCGCAGCTGCGAGCAGGTCTGTCCCCAGCAGATCAAGATCTCCGAGGTGCTGGCCGACTTTGTAAAGAAGCTGGGCTGACGCTTCTCCGCCTCTTTGCTAATATCCATCCCTGCGTATAAAGGCGGGCAGCGGGACCGGAAACAAACATATATGAGAAATAAGGCGGCAGATCGCAAAACCCGGCGCGACCTGCCGCTTTTTATCGCCGCCTGCGGCAATATGCAAGACGCTCCCGAAAAACCGTCTTCTTTAAAGTTCGCTTAAGTTTCGCGCTCTATGATGGCTCCGGAAGCCAAGAGAAAGGAGTCATTCAGGATGGAAACGACCTGTGTTTTCAAGAGGGTCGAGAAGAAGTACCTCTTGACCGAGGAGCGGTACGACGCTTTGTTTCGGAGGATCGGGGCGCAGCTGAAGCCGGATGAATTTGGCCGCAGCACAGTGCTCAGTCTCTATCTGGACACGCCGGATCACCGCATCATCCGCAATTCCATCGAGGCGACGGATTATAAAGAAAAGCTGCGGCTCCGCAGCTACGGCACCGCCGGGGCGGGATCCGAGGTGTTTCTGGAGCTGAAGAAGAAATATAAGGGCGTGGTGTATAAGCGCCGGGCCGTGATGACCCTGGCAGAGGCGGAACGGTATCTGGAAGAAGGGACCAGGCCCTTTGACAGCCAGATCATGGCGGAGATCGACTGGGCCACGAAGCTGTATGGCTGGCCGAAGCCTGCAATGATGATCGCCTGCGAGAGGGAGGCCTGGTTCGACGGGGAGCACCCCGATCTCCGCCTGACCTTCGACCGGGGCATCCGTTATCGCCAGCGGGAGCTGCATCTCTCTTCCGGCGGCGTCGGGACCGCACTTCTCCCGGAAAACACCGTGCTGCTGGAGATCAAGACCGGAGGCGCCATGCCGCTGTGGCTCTCCCACGCTCTGGATGCGGAAAGGATCCTGCCGGGCAGCTTTTCCAAATATGGCGCAGCCTATACCCGTTCCCTGGAAGAAACCAGACGTCCCGCGCGCATGATCGCAGAAGGAGGTAGTAAACATGTCGTCAATCTTTAACAGTGTTCTGACCGGGAGCTTTTCCGTGGGGATCTATCTGCTCTGCCTGCTGTTTGCCGGGGTCTGCGGGACGATCACCGCGCTGGCCCTTCGGCGGGAGAGCACCGCGAGCCGGAGCTTCCTGCTTTCTCTGGTGGTCCTGCCCATCATCGTCACCACGGTCATTCTCATGGTCAACGGCAGCGTGGGGACCGGCATCGCCGTAGCGGGCGCCTTCTCCCTGGTCCGCTTCCGCAGCGCCGCGGGAAAGGCGAGAGACATCACCGCGATCTTCCTCGTGATGACGGCGGGCCTGGCCTGCGCAGCGGGCTATATCGCCGCGGCGCTTCTGTTCACGGTCATCGCCTCCGCTCTGATGGCGCTGCTGAGCCGGGTGCCCATGCGCTGCGAGCGCTTCATGGAGCTGCATGTCACCGTGCCGGAATCCCTGCACTTTGCCCACGCCTTTGACGATCTCTTCGGGCAGTATACAAAGACCTGGAAGCTCATAAAGGCCAAGACCTCCAATATGGGAAGCCTGTATAAGCTGGATTACAAAATCGAAATGAAGGAACCTGGGGCGATGCAGGAATTTCTGGACGCTCTGCGGTGCAGGAACGGGAATCTTGAGATCGCGCTCCTGAACGCAAACGAAGGAGGAGATGAATTATGAAAAAGTCCTTTGTCATATCGGCTGCGGCCTTGATCGCCGCGCTTTCCCTGCTGGCCGGCTGCTCCGTCGCCCCCGCTGCGGCGGAAGCCGCGCCGGGAACGGCCTCTGCTGTTTCGGTTATAAACGAGCCCGCTGCGGACTCCGCGGCCAAGGCTTCTGCGGCTGCCGTTTCAGCGGAGGTGGATACCACCGTGACCAGCCGGGACGCGTCGGGTGAATACGACGCCTCGGACGCGGTGACGCTGAGCCCGGAAGCCGATCTCACCATCACGGAAGCCGGCGTGTATATCCTCAGCGGGACCTATGAGAACAAAATGCTCGTGATCGAGGCTGGGGATGAAGACAAGGTACAGCTCGTGCTTAATAACGCGGTGCTGACCAGCGGCAGCGGCCCCGCCATCTATGTCCGCAGCGCGGACAAGGTGTTCATCACCGCCGCGGCGGGCACGGAAAACACGATCTCCGACGGCACGGACTACTCCGTCTCCGACGGCGATACGGAGCTGGACGCGGCGGTATTCAGCAAGGACGATCTTACCATCAACGGCGCGGGCAAACTCACCATCAACGGCAACTATAAGCATGCCGTGGTCTCCAAGGACGATCTGGTGGTCACGGCGAAGGACCTCACCGTGAATGCCGCGAACGTGGGTCTGAACGGGAAAGACTCCGTGCGTTTCTCCGAGGCTGCGGTCAGCATCACCGCCGGCAGCGACGGCGTCCGCGCCGACAATGAGGAAGATGCGGACAGGGGTTATGTCAGCGTGACGGACTCCACCCTCACCGTCGTCTCCGGCAAGGACGGCATCCAGGCGGAAACGGTGTTTACGGCGGCGGGTTCCGCCATCACCGTCACCTCCGGCGGCGGCCACGGCGGGCGCATCCCGGATTCCTCGGAATCCTATAAGGGCGTCAAGGCCGGCGTCTCCGTCTCCTTTGACGGCGGAACGGTGCAGATCGACGCTTTGGAGGACGCCATCCATACCAACGGCTCGATCCTTATCACCGCGGGCAGCTTTACTCTCATCAGTGGGGACGACGCCATCCACGCCGACGAGAAGGTGGAGATTTCCGGAGGGACCTTCGCCATCACCGCCCACGAGGGGATCGAGGGGACCTATATTCTCATCAGCGGCGGGGAGATCGGCATCCAGGCTTCGGACGACGGCATCAATGCCGCCCGGAAATCCACCGCCTACACTCCCACCGTGGAGATCACCGGCGGCACAGTCACCGTTACCATGGGCGCGGGGGATACCGACGGCATCGACTCCAACGGGGATATCGTCATCACCGGCGGCACCGTCTCCGTCAACGGAAACTCCGCCTTTGATTACGACGGCTCCGCCACCTTTACCGGCGGCACCGTGTATATCAACGGGCAGCAGGTCACCGCCCTCCCCAATCAGATGATGGGCGGCGGCATGGGCGGCGGTCCCGGAGGCCACGGCGGTCAGGGCGGCGGCCCGGGCGGTCAGGGCGGCTTTGGCGGCAAAGGCGGACATCCCTGATACGGAGAATCGAAGTGCGCGCTGAAAAATGCCCCTCCCCGTCGTGGGAACAGTACACGCCTGCCACTGGGAATTGCTCCCTCCGGGAGGGAGGTGGACAGACGCAAAGCGGCTGACTGAGGGAGCCTGCGGGCGCTGGCGGGAGGACACGCAAGTACATTACAGGCCTTTACCGACGCTCGTCGATGGCAGCGTCGGCAAAGGCCTGTTGTCCTTGTGAAGTTTTCGAGTCAAATGGTCTATATAGAAGTTGAGATAACCTAAGACCTTTTTCCGCCTTGTCGAACCTTATATACTTTCGTATTCTTTACTTGTAGAATTGCGCCTGCATGCTATACAAATCTGCGTATAATCCCGCTTTCTCAATCAATTCGCTGTGCGAGCCGTATTCTTTCAGTTCTCCCTTAGAAAAAACAGCTATATTATCGCAGAATTGCGCTGAGGAGAGCCTGTGTGAAATAAACACTGCGCTTTTACCATCTACGATATCCGAGAAATGCTGGTACAACTCAAATTCGGCACGTGGATCAAGAGCTGCTGTCGGCTCGTCGAGGATAATAATCGGCGAATTTCTGAATAAGGCTCTGGCTAAAGCAAGTTTCTGTGCTTCTCCTCCAGAGGGCTCAAAACCATGTTCATCGAATTCTCGATTTACAAAAGTATGAATACCTTTCTCAAGCGTCGATATACGTTGTGAAAGCCCCGTCGTTTTCAAAAGGTTTTCAGTCTGATCGTCAGAACACGGCTTACCAAGCGCGATATTATCCTTGACAGAAAACGAAAACAGTTTGAAGTCTTGAAAAACTGTCCCGAAAATCGCCATATATGCTTCCGGATCCAGTTCACGAATGTCCAGGCCGTTCAGAAGTATTACACCCTCGGAGACGTCGTATAGACGCATAAGCAGCTTGACAAACGTTGTTTTCCCGGCGCCGTTTTCTCCAACGATTGAGAGCTTTTTTCCCGGCTCCAGAACAAGGTTCAAATGACGAAGCGCCCAGGTGTTCTGCCCCGGATAACGAAAACCGACATCTCGAAACTCGATCCGATATGGTCCTTCGGGCAAAGGCAGATTTCGCCCTTCACGTATTGTTTTGGGGAGGTGAAGATACCGTTCGACATCCTGAAAATACCGATCATAGTTCTGTATCTCAATCACATTTCCGATTACTTTTCGCAGCGCAAGTGCGAACGCCGTGATTGCTGCGGTATACATGGTGAAATCCCCGATACCTATACTCCCTCGTAGAACACGTACACAGACAAAGGCATAAGACGCCGCCTGCTGTGCAAAGCCGCAGGCGGCAGCGACGATGCCGGAACGAATAGAGTAATTGTTCTGCTTTCTCATCAGGTCGATCGCTTCTTGAAGATACTCTTTTTCTCGATCCAATAGCCACTTTGCAATTCTGTTCAGGCGGATTTCTTTTCCAAATCTGAAATCTCCGAACAGATCGCCATAATACTTCCATCCTCGCTGCGCGGAAATCACGCGGTCATACAGGGCATTTGCCTTTCGCTTTGCATGAAATTCAGCCAAACTGCTTAATGCTGTCGTTGCGGCAAAGAGCAGTATAAAAGTCCCGCTCATCATGGAAACGATTACGGCAATGCTTGCCAGTGTAAGAAGCTGTCCGCCTATATCGAGTGCACAGTCAAGCAGATATCCGAACCCATGCCAGTCACAGGTTAAAAATTTTTCTGCTTTTTGCTTGAGATCAAGATATTCGGGATCTTCCAATACGGCGAGGTCTGCCTCTGCCTGTGTTTTGTGCAGTGCCTGCCCAAACGCGGCGTCCACGTTCAGCCGATGCGAAAAGCTGTCTTTTTCCAGAAACGCAGATACAGCATTTGCGAAGAAAACAAGACCTGTCAGTACCGCGATATATGCGATCAAATGCTCCGGTCGCTGCAGACCCATCAGCTCGTCAATAATTAGTTTGGGTAGAATCGTCAAAACAAGGGGAACGAAAGAATTCGTCAGTTGGAAGAGGATTTTTTCAATGACATAAAGGCGATCATATTTCCAACCGTATCGAAAGAAAAAACGTAACGCACGAAACATAAAAGAACCTCCTGATTTTGTGTATTAGGGAGACATCGCTCCCTGCTCCAAGCGAAGAAACCGCAAAGAGCCGCACAAAACCAGAAGGTACAAAAAATGCCCTTCTATTTGATCGTTTTGATTTTAAGCCCCTTGCAGCTAATCGCAGATAAAGGGCTTGTAGGCGTAGTTTTTACATCTCATAGCGCACCTTGCATTTAGCACTTAAAGAGTTGGATTGATTACAGTAATGATGGATAAGTTATTTCTAACGACGTACAGTATATACCCATCTGTGGAATTAAGTCAATACGAAAGGGACCAGTGGTTTGTATGATAAACAGATATGTTCGAACATGAAAAACTGCTTCCATACCACTATCACGAAAGCGGCAGCTCGACGGTCACGGTAAGGGATTCTCCGTCCTCGGACTGGGCGTGGATCTTTCCCCGGTGGGCCTCCGTCACGGCCCTGGCAATGCTGAGCCCCAGGCCGAAGCCCCCGGATTCCGAATTGCGGGAGCTGTCCCCTCTGGCGAATCGTTCCAGCAGGTGATCCGCACTCCCCTTCTCCATGGGCAGAGAAGTGTTCTTCACCACCAGCCTCCCGTTCCGTCCGTCCTTATCCAGCGTCAGTTCCACGCTGCCTCCCTCCGGGGAATACTTCATGGCGTTGTCCATCAGGATGGAGACAAGCCTGGCCACCGCCTTCTCATCGCCGGTCATGCGCAGCTCCGGCGCAACGGAAGCGCGGAAACTCTTGTCCCGGGAGCGGACAAGGGCCTGAAAGGATCGGGCGGTTTCCTCCACCAGCTCGGACAAAGAGAAGTCCTGTATCTGGAGCACCGCGTTTTCCTCCTCCATTCTGGACAGGAAGATCATATCGGCGGTGAGCTCCGAGAGCCGTCGGGTCTGCCTGCGGATGTCCTCGATCCACTCGCTCTCCTCCGTCATTTCCGATTCCAGAACGTCCGCGTCCGCCCGGATGATGGTGATGGGCGTTTTCAGCTCGTGCCCCGCGTCCGTGATGAAGCGTTTCTGCTTCTCATAGCTCTCCGCGATGGGGCGCACGATCCTGCCGGAAAACAGCACCAGGAGAAGGAACACGGCGAGGATGCCCACGAGGGAGATCCCGATGCTGGCATACAGGAACATGCGGAAGGTCCCCAGTTCCCGGTCGCAGAGCAGGAAAACCAGCATCGTTTCCCCGTCGCTAAGGGCACGGCAGTAGCGGAATCCATCGGCAAACCCTTTCTCCCGCCCTTTGGCAAACACGGCCTCCGCCAGGCCTGCGGCATTCTCCTCCGTCAGGGATACGATGTTCTCCGTGCTGCTCCGGGATATGTTTCCCTCTCCATCGAACCAGACGGCAAAAAACCGCGACTGGTACGCAAGCTCGCCAAAACCGCCCCGACGCATTTCCGGCGCAACGTATGGGCCTCCGTCCGGTGGCGCATCCTCCGGTTCTCCCTGCGGCCTGAGCATATGCCGGGGGAAGGCGCCCTTGTTTCGGACCAGTATCTCCAGCGTGGAGTCGGCTTCCCGTACCATGCTTCGGTAGTTGATGGCATTGATGGAACCGATCAGCACAAGGAGCACCAGGAAAACGGCAGCCACCGCCGCGAGAAGGAACTTTTTCCTGAGCCGCCGGATCATGACCGTACCTCCAGATAATACCCGACGCCCCGCTGCGCCTTGATTTCCACGTCCGCGCCGATGGCTTTCAGCTTTTTGCGAAGCGTGGAAATATAGACCCACACGATGTTCAGGTCCGCCTCGCTCTCGTAGCCCCAGATGCGGTCCATGAATGTTTCCGTGGAGACCAACTTCCGGGGGCTTCGCATCAGCATCTCCATCATCTGAAACTCTTTTCCGGCGAGCTTATGGCGGCCTTCCGGTCCGGTCAGGTCGTAGCTGGCGCAGTCCAGCGTGACCCGGCCGACGGTCAGGGTCTTGTCCGCTTGGACAGAGAGCTTCCGCGTCATCGCCCGGATCCTCGCCAGCAACTCCTTCATGTCAAAGGGCTTGGTCAGGTAGTCGTTGGCTCCGCTGTCCAGGCCCGTGACCCGGTCGTCGATCTCCGCCTTGGCGGTGAGCAGCAGCACCGGAGTGCTGTCCCCCCGGGAACGCAGCTCCTTGAGCACTTCGATGCCGTCTTTTTTCGGCATCATCACGTCCAGGATCGCGCCGTCGTAGTTTCCCGTGTCCAGATAGTCCAGGGCGCTTTCCCCGTCATAAACCACATCTACGGAATAGTTGTTTTTGATCAGGATCGTGGAAACTGCCCGCGCAAGGGATTTTTCATCCTCAGCATACAGAAGTCTCATGGGCTTCACCTCACGTCAGGTATCTCGCAGCAGGGACAGGGTGCAGGTTTTTTACGCTTTTCCTTGTGATGTTCGGATTATACTATACACCGGCAAAGAAGGAAAGGCCGAGTTTCTTGCTGTTTACGGCGCTCTCCCCTTTCGCTGGTTTTTTCGTTGCTTTTTGATTTCGTCTTAAAACGCTTTTCAGAGCTCCCACAGGAGTTCTCCACAATGGTGAACGGGAGCACCATTGCCTTTGCGTTTTGATCCCTGCCAGACGCCACAACCGGCACGCTGCCAAGAGCCGCCTTTCAAGTCCTTCTGCTTACCACATATACAAGCTACAGGCCCGACCAAACGGTCGGGCCTGTAGCTTGGCAGGGGCAGAAGGACTTGAACCCTCGGCACTCGGTTTCGGAGTGGCTTTGAGGGAATTTCTGCCCACATACAAGGCCCCGGTGCCCCGCGGTTTCCGGAGTTCCGCCCGACACCGGGGCCGGTTTTGATGCTTTATTGATGCTGTGCGAAAATCGGGCAGAAAGCTCGACAACGATCCCGGCGGTCACCACATCCTGAGTTCCGGGCCAGACGGCCTTTGTTGGAGGCCCACAGCTTTTTCTACACGTTCCTCGATCAGGTCGATCAAATCACTCTGCCCCAGTTGGTTTTCGGCTTCCTCCATGCGCAACAGCTCAATCTGTTCTCTGGCGTAAAGTATTTCCTCACGACCCCACGCCCGATGCCAATACTGCCGCAGCGCCTCAGATGGCAGTTCGTCAATGCCGTCTGCGCTGTCATACAGCAAATGCAATTCTCTGTCCCAAATCCTGATCTGCGAAATCTCCGGCAGCGTGAGCAGGATATCCAGATTGGCAGGAAGCGCATCTACCGTCCGATCGTGTGCTTCAAGGGCCGTCGATCTAGGGATGGTCCCTCGCTCGTTCATCTGGTAAAAACGCAGAACCGTGCTGATCAGGGAGATTTCTGGTCTGGCTGCAATTACCGCCAGCTCTACTGTATAGCCCTTTTCCACCAAAAGCGTCGCGGTCCTTTTGGGGACTTCAACGGTTCGACCCGTCCCTTCGATCACCAGATTGATCCTCTGATCGGACAGTGCTGCGATCAGGCCTTCGGTAACTGCGCTGGAAAACCTGGCCGTAAGTTCAACCGCATCCGCGCCATACAATTCGTTGAGCCGGTGATAATTCGGGTGCAGTCTGCGGAACTCATCCGCATTGATCAGCGTTCCGTCATTGTTCAGTACGGAGCTCATCATCATGGACGATATAACGGTCTTCCCTGCTCCGGGCTGCCCGGCCAGCAGGACAGCATGGGGATATTCCGATCTCGTACACTGCCGCAAACTGCGAAGCGTTTCAGCCGCGACTACCCGATCCATCTGCTCTTTTGAAAATGCCGAAAGGTCAATATCAGGCATGCGCTGCCGCTCCGATC
>JAEEGH010012512.1_pt1 | contig 19017 bp, 6 predicted proteins | sample 9134181 | NCBI WGS metagenome assembly JAEEGH01 (sample SAMN16246544, study PRJNA631951) | gut metagenome | biome: gut microbiome; feature: rumen; material: DP-attached | host: Bos | place: Iran: Karaj | collected 2018-10 | reverse complement strand
CCTGGACAGTCCAACCTTCAGGCATGCCGCTTTCGAAGCCTTCGGTGAAGGTGGTAGCGCCGCCAATCGGAGGAGGTGTGACACCGCCTTCAGGCATAGTCCAGCTGATTTCAACAGCGGTACCAGGTTCGTTCTCAGTAGCAGTCACATTGGTAGCACCAACGAAGTTGCTGCAATCCTGATAGGTCCAGGTGTATTCAACCCAGTCGCCCATACCAGTGGCATAGACGGGAGCCACACGGGTAACGTGTGTTTCACCTTCTTCGAAGCCAGTGACATCATGTTGCCAGAACATGTTCGGGGTTTCACCTTCATAGACACCGTCGAGTTCGACTTTGTAGCGGACAGCGTAACGGTCGCCCTTGCTGCCAGCGGTCAGTTCAACGTCGTCAATCCAGACCTCATACATGTCATAGCTGTTGTAGTGACGGAAGGCGATCCACACTGACTGACCAGCATAAGCGCTGAGGTCAATGCTGTGTTCACGCCAGTTCTCATAGCGGCTGTCGTTGTGACGGACAGCGGCTTTGTTGCCATTGCCGTTCTTGGCGCTACCTTCCCAAACCATGGTGAAGTCGCTGGCAGTCGGGCTGGCTGTAGTAGCAACTGCAACACCGAAGTGGTCAGGATAGCTGTCGTTGGCATAGTCGGCCCAGAAGGTCAGGGTAGAACCAGCGACGATGTTATATTGGGCAGGGCTGATCAGGTAGTTATCGGGATCGAATGATGTGTATGTGAGGTCGGTGTATGACTGAGAGTAGACAAAGCCGTTAGTGCTGCCGTGGCCGAGACCGGTATAGTCATAGCCAGAGACAGAGACGCTGTTGCTACTGTGAGCCCAGTTATTACCATCGCCATCGGCGTCAATGCTGGTCCAGCCAGCGAAGTCGCTTGCGAAGTCGAAGCTGAAGGTGTCACCGGAACCGGTGCCACCGCCACCACCACCGCCACCGGTGGAACCACCGATGGAGCTGCCGCTACCGGCAGTCGTTCCGCTGGTAGCATTGGAGCTTTCCCAGACAGCCCAGCCAGTGGGTGACACATAGAGGTTGTCAACCACTTCGAGGACTTCCTCGAGGAAGATATCGTAAGTAGCGTCGGCAGTAATCTCCAACTCGGTGCTGACAGACTCATAGCCAGCGAGTTCAACGGAGACAGTGTAAGTGCCCTTGCGGACTGCATCGAACACGAGGGTTGCTTCTTCGAAGGTACCATTGTAGGTCTCTTCAGGACCAACCATCTCGATGGTAGCACCAGCAGGATCTTGGTCGTTGTTGAGGGTGATGTTGAAGGTGACTTCAGCTTCCATATCCTTTTCGATCTCGTTGGACCAGAGGATGTCGGACAGACCGCCACCAGCAGCAGCGCCGCCACCACCAGCAGTCAGATCGATCTGGATGTTGGCACGGTTAGGTGAGACGTATTTGTTACCGCTATAGGAACCCAGGTCATAAGGATTCGGGTCAGCGCTATCGCTGTGATAGCTAAGGACCTTGTCGGCAGCAGAAGTGTAGTTGAAATACAGGGTGCTGTAACCTGAAGTGTATTCATGCATACCAATCATCAGGTTGCTTGTACCATCATAGTAGAACGGAGTGTCAAGAGTGATGGTAGTCCAACCAGCGTTGAATGTAACAGATCCGCTAAAGACCATGTCGGTGGCTTCAACAGTTTCAAAGTCGGTGGCAGAGGCAAACGTACTTCTTGAGACGTTCTTCATGAACACATCAATGTTGTTGGTTTGTGAACCAGAGTTAAGGTTGAAGCTGATGGAGTTGATTGTACCGGCGCTTCCGATTTCCTCAGCGGTGTAGATCTGCTCAACGAAGGAGTAGCCCCACAGTGAGTTGAAAGGAGTGACATAGGTAGTAGAGGTGCCGTCACCGATTTCGATGATGTCGCGGCCCTTTTCAGCATAGTGATGGTTGCCTTCGTATTTGGCCTGGATACCCCATGAGTAAACACCGAAGGGCAGGTTGGGCCATTCGTTGTCGATGTAGCTCATGACATCGACACCAGGAGTGGCAATCAGGGTGGTGTCACCATCACCGTAGAGGTTTCTACGATAGAGGTTGTAACCCATGAGCTGACGGTTGTCTTCAATAGCTTTGGCAGAGCCATCGGCAAGAGTGATATCATCCACGTTGAGGATGAACTGGTCGTTGCAGTTGAAGTGGCGGATGGCAACCCAGATGTCTTGACCGGCATAGCTGCTGAGGTCGACGGAATATTGATACCAAGCACCTTGGTCGCGGGTACCACGGACATCGAATTCGCTTTCAGCGGTACGACCCTGAACACCCTTGGCGGTCATCGTCCATTCCTGGATGGTGGTGAAGGCCGAAGCGGTAGCGGTGGTTGTTGACACAGCCACGCCGAAGTGTTCAGCTGCATAGCTGGCATCCTGAGCGCAAGCCCAGAAGTTGATCTGAGCACCATTCGAGGCAGAGATCTGAGTGGGTGACACGAGGTAGTTGTCAGGAGTGATGGCTTGGTTAGTGGCGTTGCTGTAGGAGCCAGAGCAAACCATGTCATTGGATGAGTTGTGACCACTACCGGCGAGGCTGGCACCAGAGACCAGGTAAACACCACCGATTTCTGAGCCAAGCACCCAGCCTAAACCGTCGTTGTTGGCATCGAGTGAGGTCCAACCTTGGAGGCCATCGTCGAAGTTATAGGCAGTGGCACCTACGAGAGGCGGCAGCGGTTCTTCGTAGCGATACATGGTGATATCGTCAACATACACGCAGTCGTCGTTGCTGTTGACGGAGCTGTCCTTGGTGTATTCCCACTTGTAAGTGTGAGTACCTTCAGTCACGTCGAATTCCTTCAGAGCCCAGTCAGCTACGCCGCTAAGGGCAGCACCTTGCTGGACACCGTCGATATAGAAGAAGAACTTGTCGTAGCTGGCCTCGGTGGAGACTTTGACATAGAAGCTCATCTTGCCGTCGTAAGGAACATCAACGGTAGCCTGGATGATAGAGCTGCCGCTAGCAACACCTTCGCAGGTCGACTTCATGGCATAGGTGCCTTCGTGGGCCTGGCTATTGGTGATAGCCCAAGGATAGGTGGCGGGCAGAGTGAACTCAGCCTGGCTGAAGTCGCCAGTCTCGAAGTCAACAATCAGTGAAGCAGGATTCCAGCTCCATTCGACGAGAACGTCGTTCTCTTCTTCGGTAGCGGTAATCATGCCCAGCGGGTTGGTGGCTTCAAGCATGATGACGTTGATGTCATCGGTGCTCAGATCGTAGACAACGTCGAATTCAGGTGTCGGGTTGTCCATGTAACCGTCCTTCAGACCAATGGCGGTGTAGGTACCGGCGTGGACTTGGCCTGAGAAGGCGCCGCTCGGGTTGGTGTTCTCTTCGAGGGTGATGGTTTCTTCCTCACCGAATTCGTTCAAACCTTGGAGCACGATGCTGGCATTGTAAATAGGAGTGATGCTATCGATCTCCCAAGCATGGCCGCTGACTTCTCCATAACCAGAGACATAGACAGTAATAGGATCTGACATTGTGGATTCACCTTCGTCGTAGGCAGCAGCGATTTGGTATTCGTAACCAAGCATGTTGTAGTCCAGAGGACCATCGGTGAAGCTGGTGCCGGTGATAGGTGTTTCATTGACCTTCACACCATCACGATAGATGTTGTAACCTTGGAGGCTACGGTTGGCAGTCCAAGTGAAGGTGACAGTTTCGTCGTTAAAGATCTCAGTACGATCGGCGGTAAAGCCATCAACATCGTCAATCACGGTGGTGAAGCCGATGATGTCGCCCTCGGTGGTACCAGCGGCGTTGCGCTCGTTGATCTGGAGGAAGTAGGTCTTGTTGTGCTCAAGTTCAGTCAAGAAGAACGACTCAACAAGGTCGCTTGTCCAGTCAATGAGAGGAGTGGTGGGAGGATACACAGAACCGAAGAGCACTTGCATCTCGGTAGTGTAGTTACCCAGGAGGTATTCCACGAGATAAGGAGCTTCAACTCCAGTCTGAGTGTCGTAAGGAGAATAGACCAATACAGGTTCCGGGACAGGAACTTCTTCGGTCATCATTTCAACCGGGAAATTGTCGTCGGTGGAAGAAACAACCACGTAGTAGGTACCAGCCTCCACAAACTGTTGATCAATCTCTGAAGCGCGGTTGCCACGGTTGGCCTTCATAGCTCTAGGAGTGCCAAGGACCGTACCGTCGATAGTTGCAACACTGCTATCAACACCATTACCAGGTTTCTTAACTTCCATATTGCTGAGGTCAACAGTCACCTCACGACCGGTAGGAAGCTCAATGAAACGGGTGTAGATAAGGGGAGTATAGCTGGCGGAGCTTGCCCAGGCCGGAGAAGTGGAACTAGGAAGGTAATACCAAACCTTACCGTTTTCAGTATCAACAGGCGACATACCGCAATAAGCAGCATACGGGCTCTCGGAATAGAAGATAACCCAGAGGTCATCACCTTCATTAACGAGAGTGGTCTGTTCAAGATTGATGTCAAAGAAATACTGAGCCTCAGTATTTTCCGCTATACCATAGCCTGAGAGTTGGCCGTCGAAAGGAGTTTCACCACCTTTGAAAATATAGCATTCGTAAGGATATGCTTCATAAGCGGCTGATTCGATAGTGGTGATAGTAGTACCGGCAAGTCCTAATTCAGCAATGAAGGAGGCAGGAATCTTATATCCGAAATAAAGACCGCCGCCAGCTTGTGTGCCAAAGAAGGTTTGACCGCCAGAATAATTATGGTAGAACCAGTAGTTGACGGGGCCGGGGCCGATTTCAGGACCAGTGTAGTAGTTGTCGATCATGGGTCCTTCTTCGCCTTGGAAATCTTGGGCGTAGAGAGCGGCAGCTCCGTTGGCACCAGTAGTACTAGCGCTGAACAGCACGTCGTTGTCGAAGGTCACTTCGTAAACAGCGTCATTTCCATCAGCACTACCACCAAGGATTTCATAGTTGTGATAGATACCAGCGGGGGCATTATCATTGTAGGGGAATGTAGTCACAGCGATGGCATTCTCAAACACGTCACCGTCAACGGGGGTGTAGGCGTAGGCGCTAATGGGAATCAGGGTAGCGCTTCTGTTTTCAGTGTAAACCACGACGATGTTGCCATCTTGAGCACCTTCGTCGGCGGTTCCGGTTGAAACCTCAAAAGTGAAAGGTTCTTCGTCAAAGAAGCTCAAAGTGAAAGGAACTTCGACGTCGGTGACAAAGAAATCATTTTCAGTAGTGACGGTTGAAACAGTAGCATCATTACCAGTATTGCTTAAGCTAACAGTGGCAGGAGCCATCCATGCGCCAAGCGGACGATAACCCAAATCAATTACATTGGGGGTAGCTACAATTTCAGCGGGACCCAAAATAGGAGTAATATCAAATCTGACATTGTTTTTCCATTTGGATCTGGAACCAGCAACTCCAGGATTGGTATAGTCAAATGCACTATCATCTCTATATTTATGGAGACGGCAATAGACCGTGTTTTGGTTCCATGAATAATAAGAAGGATAGGTGCTTAACCAGCTTCCGGTTTCATCCACAACACAAACGAGAAGGTTTCCACCTTCATAGTTAAATGGTGTGTCAAGTACGACATCAACCCAACCTGGGGCAATGTCAACGGAACCATCAAATAGAACCTCACTAGCAGTAAAAGTTTCCCATGCGGAAGTGCTTGCAAATTCATCGTAAGACACTTCTTTCATGAAAATCTTGAGATTTCTGGTTGCACTGTTAGCTTTGACATTGAAACCAAACTTGGTGATTTCTCCGGTCAGGCCAATCTCACTACCAGTAAAAATCTCTTGAGCGATACTGTAATTGTAGTATGCGTTGGTCGGATAATAACTAGTGGTACTAGTCGCATAACCGGCTCCGATCTCCACAACTACACCAGCTTTCATTGTGCCAAAGAAGGCAAACAAAAGCATCGTTAGGGTTAGAAATACTTTTTTCATGATTGAAAATTTGGTTAATACTTATTGTTTGATTGATTAATTTTCAATTTTGAAGTCAACGCGGGGCGTCACCTTTGAGGGTGACGCTCCACGTTGTATATAGATCAATTACTTGTTAACGATGATGCGGTTGACGCTGGTACCGTTTTCAGTAACGATGTTCACCATATAGATTCCGTTGCCGAACTGAGCCATGTCGACGATGGTCTCAGTGCCTTCGGTAGCCTTGTTGTAAACAACCTGGCCAAGGACATTGACGATGCTGATGCTCTTCATGTTGGCGTTGGTGTTGATGTAGAGGTTGCCGTTGGTCGGGTTAGGATAGATGGCGCTCACGACGTTGTATTGGCCAATACCATCAGGATCAGCGACGACATTGATGCACTGTGCGCAGGACACGTTGTAGTTGGCGTCAATGAACATCACGCAGTACTGATGTTCTTCAGCATCGTTGCAGGTGTAGGTGAAGGTGGTATCGGTAGTGGCACCGATGAGTTCACCATCCATGAAGATGTTGAAGGCGTTAGGAGTGACGGCCACAGTGCCAGGAGTCGGAGGAGGTGTGACACCACCGTTTTCGATATAGGCACGGATCATGAAGGTGTAGTTGAGGCTATAGCTAGCCAAGTCTTCCCAAGCAGTACCGTCGAGTGACACCCAACGACCGTTGGCGTCGCCAGTGTTGGCGCAGACAGCAGCAGGATGTGCAGCACCGCTACCATTATAGAACACCACCCAAACGTTCTGTGAAGGATCGATGGTGACAGGCTCGGCGAAGGTGAATTCGACGAAGTCGCTTGATCCAGTGAAGGTCACGTTAACAGTGCCGAGGGCGCTGCCAGCAGGAGCGGTGGTGCCACCTTGGTAAATCGAAGCGGTACCGGTCATAGCCATATAGTCGTAAGCGGCGACCTTGGTCAGGCTGTTGCCTTCGTAGCTACCGGCAGGCAGCATGATGGCCCACCAGAAGTTACCACCACCAGTGCCGATGGCATCCTCGTTGGAACCATTGTCATAGTAGTACCAGTTGCCGTCGTCGGTGAGGGCGTTGTTGGCGATGCCGAAGCCATGGCCAGCGGCAGCGAAGGTGTTGCCACCCTTGCCAGGAGCGCTCAGTTCGATGTCGTCGACATCCAAGATGAACTGGTCACTGCAGTTGAAGTGACGGATGGCGATGTACTTCTGGCCAGCATAGGCGCTGAGGTCGACGCTGTAGTTGTACCAGTTGCCTTGGGCTCTCGTTTGACCATTACGGCCAATCGACATGACGCCTGAACCCTTGGCGGTCATGGTCCATGACTGAACCTCAGTCCAGTCGCTGGTGCCATTGTCAGAGACAAACACGCCAAAGTGCTCAGCGGCATAGCTGGCATCCTGAGCGCAAGCCCAGAAGCTGAAGGTAGAGCCGGAAACGAGGGTCACTTGAGGTGAAACGAGGTAGTTGTCGGGGTTGATGACACCGGTGACGTTGGAGTAGGAACCGGAGCAGATCAGGTCATTGGATGAGTTGTGTCCAGCACCAGCGAGGCTTGAGCCGGAAACAAGGTACACACCGCCGATCTGAGTGCCGAGCACCCAGTCATAACCGTCGTTGTTGGCGTCGATGGTGGTCCAACCGGTAGGCATCTGACTGTCTTCGAAGTCGACGCTGAACGTGTCGCCAGGACCAACCGGAGGAGGAGTCGGGCCACTGCCGGTACCGCCAGCCCAGGTGAGGGTGACGTCGGCGAGGTTGACATCGCTTTCGAGGTCTTCAACTTGTCCAGCGACGGCATCGCAAGGCATATAGGTGAAGTCGGCGGTGACGAAGTCACTCATACCGGTCTCATAGACCACTGCCACAGCGGCGGTGTAGGTCTCGCCAGCGACGAGGTTGTCAGTGTTGAGGATCATGTAGTTGTTGGTGGTTTCACCCTGGAAGATTTCGTCGCAGAGGACATGGTAGCGTTGAGCCACTCTGTCGTGAGGCAGCATGTCGGTCCAGCGGGCGAAGCCGGTCTGTGACACCACGAGGCTGCTGACGGGAGCGAAGTCTTCAACGAAGTCGATGGTGATTTCGTTGGTGTTCCAGAGGTTCATCACGAGACCATCGGCGGGAACTTCTTCATCATTGACGATAGCCTTAAAGCCAGGCATGTCAACGGTGAGGGTGTAGTCACCTTTACGGAATTCTTCAGTTGACCAGGTGCCTTCTTCATCGAATTCAGCGGTGTAGTTGACGTTTTCGTTATTGTTGTCGAGGGTCACCACAGCGCTGGCGATTTGGTTGAGACCAAGACCGCAGGTGGCGTTGATGGTGAAGTTACCGGTCATGTTATGTTCGAGGTCGTTTGACCAGACGATACCGGTGACGTTGTTGTCGTTTCTCTCCATCCAAGGATAGACAGCGGCGATACCGTATTCATAGATACCAGCGGGAAGCTCGGCATAGGTCATATCGGTATAGAGGGTGTCGCTGAAGCCGAGTTCATGGTCGGTTTCGGCAATCTGGATAGCCAGAGCGGCGATTTCATCGGGATCGGTAGGCATGTTCTCCTGGAGCACGGGTCTACGCCACACTTGGAAGTAGTGGTCGTCGGTAGCGAGCTGGCTGCCGCCAGAGACAACGCTGCCACCGCCTTGGGCTGCACCGAGTTCGTAGATAACGATGAGGTTGGGATCTTGTTGGATGTCAGCATAGAAAGCGAGCTTGTCGCCATAGTTGGCAATATGGCAACCGCCGCTAGAACCACCGTCGAAGCCAGGAGCAGAGCTGACGTTAAACACGGCAGTAGTATAGGTGCCAGTGGTGATGTTATAGTCATCGACATCGTTGGTGGAGTTGATGAAGCAGTAGACGTGCTCTTCACCGTTTGCATCGGTGTAGTAGGCCAGGTCGGAAGCGCCATCCGGTTCAGGACCAGCGAATTGGACAGCACCGGTGCGGTCGATGCGGGTCAGGTTGCCTGACCAGTTACCGATGACCCAGAAGCCGTCGTTAGTAGCGTCGTAGGTAATGCCACGCATAGCACCATAGGCAGACGAAATAGTGCTAACCACGGTCTTGTTTTCGAAGTCAACGCAGTAGATGGTGCTGCTGTTGGCCACGCCGTAGAAGTATTCGCCGTCGTAGGTCATGCCGCGGAGGGTACCGCAACCAGGAATATCGAAGCCTTCGATCACGTTGCCTTCCATGTCATACTTAAAGAAGTTGTGAGTAGCGCTGGCGTAGCCCCAGTTGCTGGTGTAGATGAAGTTACCATCGGTAACAACGCCATATTGAGCGGCTTCAGCTGCGTCGAACGAAGCGAGGACATCCCACATCTCTCTGCAACCGGCAGAGGCTTTGTGCATGCCGCATTCGTCGGCGGTGCTGTTGCTCTTCGAACCGCCCATCGTGATGGTGACATCATCGATGAAGAGGTAGTTCATGTCGTAGCTGTTGTAGTGACGGAAGGCCACATACTTGGTGCCAGCGGGCAGGGTGATGTTCTTCAGGTTCCAAGCGCTCATGTCGCGAGTGCCGGCTTGGGTCATCGAGCTCTTCACACCAGCAACGCCCTTGCTGCCAGCAGTCTCTTCGAACACGAGGGTGAAGTCGGAGGCGTTGGTGCCAGTTGAGGAGGCAAAGATGCCATAGTGATCCGGATAACCAGTGTTGGTAGCCACGTAGTATTGGATGCTGGTGGCGTTTTCACTCAGAGGTGAAATCATATAGTTGTCAGGATCAATGGAATAGTTGTTCCATGACCATGAGCTGGCGCAGTTGGTTCCGCTGTGGGCTGCACCGATAGCATAAGCTTCGGGAGTGGCATTTTGCCAGGTGTCGCCGTCGCCGTCAGCGTCGATGGTGGTCCAGTTGGTGAGGGCGCCATCTTCGAAGTCATCTGACCAGGTGGTGGTAGTACCACCGCCAGTGCCACCGCCACCGCCGGTGCCGCCGCCGGTACCAGGAGTAGGATCGGTGAAGTTGCTGAACGACCAGATGACGTCGGCTACTTGAGCGCCAAGCACATCGCCTTCAGCGGCGAAGACTTTATACACAGCATTGTAACCTTCGTGCATGTAGATAATGTCGGGAGTGTTCACAGGAACGGTGGAGACGACGGCGAAGTCTTCGACCACGGCGTCTTCATAACCTTCCTTAGAGGCGGTGATGGTATAGGTACCAAACTTCACGTTGCTGAGCATGTAGGTGCCAGCAGCGGTAGTAGTGGCTTGGTAGTGGACAGTGTTATTGAATTCGTCTTTACCATCGAGTTTCACGGTGACGTCAGCCAGGTTCTCAGCGGTCATGAGATCTTTCACGTTACCGGCGACGAGGCCGTAACCAGAGATGAAGAGAGCGCTGTTGGCATAGGTCATGTTGGACTCGCCGTAGTCGTAGACGCCGGTGACGGCGACTTGGATACCATCAGGCATGTTGTATGGGGTGACACCCAGTTCTGCCATGTGGGCAGCGGTGAGGGTGTATTGACGTTCGGTGATAGGACCGTCAACGTTCATCAGCACTCTGCTGTCGGGATTTTCGGTATCCGGGACAACATAGACGTTGCAGCCGACGAGGTCGCGGTTGGCGGGAGCGGCGCCACGGTCTTTGTTGATGATGATCTGGTTCTTGAAATTCGCCACGGTGCCGCTATAGCCGGTAGGAGCGAGCGGGTTGTAGGCCGCGGCATCCTGATAGATATAGATACCCTGAGCCGTGGCATCGAAAGTAGCATAGGAAACGGTGCTGGTCCAGGTGCCGGTGAGGTCGCTCACGATGATGGCGAGGTGATCGCCGTCGAACATGAAGGGATCTTCAAGGGTGATGGTGGTTTGAGGGCTGGCCATGGCCACGTTGCCAGAGAACACGAGGTCGTCGGCGGTGACGGTAATCCAGTCGGAATTGCCCGAGAATGAGGCCTTATCGGTATTCACCATATAGACCTGAAGGTTACGGGTGATGGAACCTTGAGGTTTGAAGGTGATGCTGTTGATGATACCGGCGCTGCCGATTTCATCGACAGAGAAAAGTTGCTGAGTCAGTGAGTAGTTGTAAAGGTTGTAGCAGGGCAGATAGCCGCTGGTGCCAGAGCCGGAACCGATGGTGGTCTCGGGGAGTTCGCCGATGGCGCCGCCCACGATGCTCCATTTCACGACGGTTGAGCCGTCGGTGAAGATCTCGGTAGGAACAACTTTCACGTTGGTAGGAGTGTTGAATTCGGAGGTGAACACGCCCATTTCGCTGGCGACACCATCCACACCGGTAGCGGTGTTTCTATTATACACTTTCCAGAAGTAGCGGGTGTTCGGGTTCAGGGTCACCTGGGTGCTACCAACCTTGCTGGTGATGGTATCCCAATCGATGATGACTTCTTGGCTACCGTAGGTAGTACCGAATTCCACTTTATACTCAAAGCCGTTGTCGTCGTTTTCCCAAGTGAGGGTCACAGGGCTGGCCACGTTCTGAGCGTTGAACTCAGGAGCGGTGAGAATGACTTCAGCAACAGGAATGCTTTGGTTGGGGTTCCAGCTGCCGCCGCCACCACCAGCAGTGGTGTAGGCAAAGGTGGTCTTGGGCAGGAAGTCGCGCTGAGAAGCAGTAACGCCACTCAAACTGCTGTAGTTGTAACCTTGCACTGAAGCACCAGTAACTGCCTCACCGGCCCATGTTACGCTCTTGTAGTTACCAGTAGTGATATTGTACACACCAACCAACAAGTTGCCGCCATTGTATTGATAAGGAGTAGTGAAGGTAATCTCCATCTCAGATTGTGTGCCATCGAGGGGACCTTCATAAACGACTGTACCAGGACCAGCAAAATCGCTAATGGTAGCATCAGTCACTTCACTAACAAAGACTTGCCAAGTGCTAGTCCAAGCATCAGTTGCAGGGCTGCTTGGATAGAACTTCATGCTATTGATGGTGCTACCGTTCATGGCTGCCAGTTCAGCAGCGGGATAAACCATTTCGCATTTCAGGTAAGCATCGGCATAGAAACCGTAAATGGGTACATAGGCATTGGTGCCTGTGCCATCATGAACTGTGAGTTCGCCTGATGTGCCGCCACCACCGCCAGGAGTAATGTCAATCTGGATGTTGTTGCGGTAGTTCTGCGTGTATTTGGTTCCAGAAAACGCAGCCACATTGGTGGGATCTGGGTTTTCGGAATCGCTGTGTGCAGAGAAAAGTCCTCCCGTAACAGCTGTGTAATAGAAATAACGGGTGCTGTAGCCAGAAGTGTTTTCGTCGATACCAATCAACAAATTGCTGGTTCCGTCATAAGCAAATGGTGTGTCAAGAATGATGGTCGACCAACCGGGTTGGAATGTAAACGATCCATCAAACACAACATCAGCAGGAGTAACGTTTTCGTAATCGTCTGCGCCTGCAAAGGCACTTTTGCTTACATTCTTCATGTAAACCACGATGTCACAGGTTGCTGCAGCATCAGAGTCTCGAAGTTTGAAAGCGATGGAATTAATAGTTCCAGCCATTCCGATTTCGTCAGCAGTGTAGATCTGCTCCACGAAGGAATAGCCCCAAAGTGAGTTGTAAGGGCCATAGTACGTTGTTCCAGTACCATCGCCGATTTCAACTACGTCAGCTCTCAGGAAGCTGGTGCTTCCAAACAGAGCTAACATCAAGAAGAGAATAAGTTTCTTTCTCATAACTTTGATTGATTTTGTTAATATAAATGTTAATTACCTAATTATATGTTGTTTATGTGATTTTATAATGCTTCCTATACACAATACATACTTTAACTCGCAAAAATAGTAAAAAAAACAATTGCGCAAATAAAAACGCAAAAAATTTTCTCGATTGTTGAAAACTTTGTTGATTAAAAAAAAGGAAAAATCCTTAGAGTTTCCAAACGTCATCCAGGTCGATATCCCAACCTGCTTTGACTTCCAAGGCATCTTTATAAAGGATAACCGTTTCGGGAAGAAAACGTTTGTGGAAATTGCCGGGGCTCCACTGGCCGTCGCGGTCGGAGTCGATAATCGCTTGAAGCTTGTATTTATCGGGGATCAGCTGGGTAAAGCCAACCTTGGCAACGCTGTCGACGACACGCTGGTCGAGCACTTTGCCCTTGTTGTCGGTCAGTTGGACCACCACCTGTTTTCCTTCAGGAGGACACACCTTAATATATATATTACCCAAATCGCTTTCTTGGGCGCGACGGAACTTGAAGTCGATCGAGTCGTTGGTACGGCCCCGGACACTGAAAAACATTGAGTCGCTGAGATGAATGGCGTTAACCGAGTCGATTTGACGCGAGGCAGTCTCGGTAAGCCGGAACACCATGCCATCACCATCGGCTTGCTCGAAACAGGTATCCTTATTAATAGTGATAGGTTCGGGAAACCTCAGCAGAAAATCGTCACCTTGCATCAGCATCTTGTTTTTCAGGTTGTTGCCTACCTTAAGGGTCTTTGAATCGGGTCTTCGGTTGGTCCTGGTCTCGCGAAAACGGAGGTTGAAGTTATTATTTATATTAATTAAGGTATCGTATTGGATATTGACTCTCAACGAGTCGAGCACATTTGGGGTGAACCAGCAGTTGAGGGTATCGTGAAGAGCCGACCACACCTTGACCATTTGGAATGAGTCGATGGCTGGGTGCTCCATGTCGATGGCAACGTTGTCGGCAGGCCTGCGGAAGACAAAGCGGAGCAGCCCCTCCTCCACCAGCTTGCTCTCGAGGAGCATCTGGTTGGTGTCGACTTCGGTGAAGACAGCCAGGGTGAGGCTGACCGAGTCGGAAGGACAGACCAGGGTATCGAGGAAGGCGACCCGTTCGTTTGGCAGGTCGTAATAGAGGTTGGCGTTCATGTCCTCAAGGGCGAAGACGAGGAAAGGCACATCGGGGAGTCCATGGAGATGGAAATGACCCTCTTTGTCGGTGCGAGCGAGGTAGTCGGGTGCCTGTTGGCATGGGAGGAGGAAAAGGCTATCCTCTGTTACCGACGAAGCGTCATAAAGACCCACGTAGAGTTTCTCGACGGGTTTCTGTGACTCCGCGTCGAGCACGGTACCGTGGAGATTGAGGGTGTCGAGGACGTCGCCTGTGGAGAAGGTGTAGGTATAGTCCTTGAAGACATTGCCCTCATGGAGGTCCTTGACGGCGTCGCCGAGGTCGATGGTATAGGTGGTGTTGGGCCGGAGGTCCTCCTTGAGTTTGATGACAACCGTCTTATTGCTTAGCTTGATGTCAGGCTTGTTGGCCAGCGGCGGCGAGAAGAGCACCTGTTGGCTGGCATTGTTGAGGGTGACGTATTCGTCGAAGGTGAGTTCTATCTTCCTTCCGTTGAAAGCTTTGCCTTTGTTAACAGGATTCGCTTCTGTGACCTTGGGCGGGGTGATGTCCTTAGCCCCGCCGGTGGGAGCCACCACATTGGCGCATCGCGTCAGCAAAAACGCGGCGAGAATCAACAGTAGGAATAGTTTTTTGTCTTTCATCGATGCAAAAGTATGAAAAAGTTGTAATTTTGCCCTCTTAATTCTAAATTCTGAATTCTAAATTCTCTAAAATATGTACAGAACACATACTTGTGGCGAACTTCGTCTTGCCGACGCCGGCAAGGAAGTGACATTGGCAGGATGGGTGCAGCGCACCCGCGATAAAGGTTCATTGGTGTGGATCGACCTCCGCGACCGTTATGGCATCACCCAACTCTTTTTGGATGGCAGCAGCGACCCGAAGCTCTTGGAGCAGGCCCGTTCCTTCGGGCGTGAATTCGTGATTCAGGCCAAAGGCACGGTGATTGAACGCGAATCGAAGAACCCCAACATGCCCACAGGCGAGATTGAGCTGAAGGTGAATGGTTTTACCTTATTAAATAAGAGTAAGACTCCTCCCTTCACCATCGAGGATGTGAGCGACGGTGGCGACGACCTTCGCATGAAATATCGTTATCTTGACATCCGCCGCAACCCCGTTCGGCAGAACCTCGAGCTGCGCCACCGCATGGCCATGCTGGTTCGCAACTACCTGAGCAACCTCGGTTTCCTTGAGATAGAGACTCCCATGCTCATCAAGAGCACTCCCGAGGGCGCTCGCGACTTCGTGGTGCCGAGCCGCATGAACCCAGGCGAGTTCTACGCCCTGCCGCAAAGTCCGCAGCAGTACAAGCAATTGCTTATGGTGGCTGGCATGGACCGTTACTTCCAGATTGTGCGCTGCTTCCGTGACGAGGACCTCCGCGCCGACCGTCAGCCGGAGTTCACACAGATCGACTGTGAGATGAGCTTCGTGGAGCAAGAAGACGTGCTCAACACCTTCGAAGGCCTGGCCAAACACCTCTTCAAGGAGATGAAAGGCCTGGAGTTCGACCAGTTCCCACGCATGACCTGGCACGATGCCATGAAATACTACGGTTCCGACAAGCCCGACATCCGTTTCGGGATGAAATTCGTGGAACTCAACGACGTGGTGAAAGGCAAGGGCTTCGGTCTCTTCGACAACGCTGACCTTGTGGTGGGTATATGTGCCGAGGGTTGCTCCGAATATACCCGCAAGCAACTCGACCAGCTCACCGAGTTCGTGAAGCGTCCCCAAGTGGGTGCTGGCGGCATGGTCTATGTCAAATACAACACCGATGGCACCTTTAAGTCTTCAGTAGACAAATTCTATACTTCTGATGATTTAAAGTCAATTGCCGACAAATTTGGCGCCAAGCCGGGCGACTTAATGCTGATTCTTTGTGGCGAGGCCATGAAGACCCGTGTGCAATTGAACGCTTTGCGACTGGAGATGGGCAACCAGCTGGGTCTGCGCAACCCCGACGTGTATGCTCCTTTGTGGGTCATCGACTTCCCGTTGTTGGAATGGGACGAGGAGACGCAGCGCTATTACGCCATGCACCATCCTTTCACGGCACCCAAGCCCGAAGACGAAGCCTTGCTTGACGATCCGACGAAGTGGGGTGACATCCGCGCCAACGCCTACGACATCGTCATGAACGGCGTAGAGGTCGGCGGTGGTTCCATCCGTATCCACGACCGCACCTTGCAGAACAAGATGTTCCATACCCTCGGCTTCACCGACGAGAAAGCTCAGGAGCAGTTCGGCTTCCTGATGGGCGCTTTCGAGTATGGCGCTCCGCCCCATGCTGGTTTGGCCTTCGGTTTTGACCGTCTCTGCTCGTTGTTCGGTGGTGCCGACTCGATCCGCGACTTCATCGCATTCCCGAAGAACAACGCCGGTCGAGACGTGATGAGCGGCTCACCTGCTCCGATTGCCCAGGAGCAGCTGGATGAGTTGCAGATTGCGCTGAATTTGAAATAGGCAGATTCCAATAACCTCTTGAATATGAAACGCTTATTAGTCCTCACCGGTGGCGGCGATTGCCCAGGCTTGAATGCCGTTATTCGCGCCATCGTTAAGCGAGCCGCCCAAGAGAAAGACTGGGAAGTGCTCGGCAGTATACAAGCCTACAACGGCATCCTATGGGAACCCACCGAGGTGGTCAGGCTGACGCCAGAAACGGTGCGCGGCATCCACTTCCGCGGCGGCACCATCATCGAGACTACCAACAAGGGCGGCCCGTTCAACTGGCCCGTCAAGAACAACGACGGCACCTGGAGCACCGTGGATCGCTCTGACGAAATGCTCCGCAAGTTGCAATACATGGGCATCGACGCGGTCATCAGTATTGGCGGCGACGGTTCGCAACGCATCTCGCAGAAGCTCTACGAGAAAGGACTCAATATTATAGGTGTTCCCAAGACCATCGATAACGACCTCTCCATGACGGAATGCACCTTCGGTTTCCAGACCGCCGTGCAGATTGCCACCGAGGCCGTCGATAAGCTGGTCACCACAGCAGCTTCGCACAACCGTGTCTTCATCCTCGAGGTGATGGGCCGCGACGCCGGATGGATCGCCCTGCACTCGGCCATCGCTGGTGGCGCCGAAGTTTGCCTCCTACCAGAGTTCCCTTACGACATCAACGTGGTGAAGGAACGCCTGGAACGCCGATTCAACCACGATCGTGGCTTTGCCGTCATCGTGGCTTCCGAGGGCGCTCGTCCGAAGGATGGACAACAGATCTATGAAATCAGCACCGAGGTGGGCTACGAAAACAAGAAGTTGGGTGGTATCGGCCGGGCTTTAATTGACCAGCTGAAGGCAGCAGGATTCAAACACGACATGCGAGAAACCATCCTGGGTCACCTGCAACGTGGTGGCGTGCCGATTGCTTACGACCGTGTGCTTTCATCAGAGTTCGGCGTGAAGGCTTTCGAGATGGTGCTCAACGGACAGTTCGGCCAGATGGTGGCCTACCATCACCCGAACCTCGTGGCGGTGCCCTTGGCCGAAGCCATCGCCAAACCCAACTTGGTCACCATCGACAGCGACCTGGTGAATACCGCCAAAGGTGTCGACATCTCCTTAGGCTTCTAACTTCTTACTTCTGTCTTCTATGAAGAAATTCTATGTAGTGTGGAAAGGCCGTACCCCCGGTGTCTATGACAACTGGGAGGCCTGCAAAAAGGAAGTAGAAGGCTTCCAAGGTGCACTATATAAAGGTTTTCCCGATAAGGAAAGCGCTGAGGCGGCGTATGCCAAGGGCTTCGCTGGATTTGAGAAAACGGAAAACGGAAAGTGGAAAACGGAGAGTTCATTATTATCCGTTCTCCACTTTCCATTTTCCACTTTCATCGCTGTGGATGCTGCCTGCTCGGGTAATCCGGGCAAGATGGAGTATCAAGGAAAGTATGTGGTGCTGGGCACCGAATCCGAGCCGCCGCTGGTGACCGACCTATTCAAAAGTCCCGTGTTTGAGAACGGCACCAACAACATCGGTGAATTTCTGGCCATTGTGCATGGATTGGCGTTGATGAAGAAGCAAGGCAAAAGTTTGCCGATCTATAGCGATAGCCGCAACGCCATGAGTTGGGTGAAACAGAAGAAATGTCGCACCAAACTGGAACGCAATGCCAAGACAGACCCCTTGTTTCAACTCATAGAACGAGCTGAAAAGTGGTTGCATGACAATACGCTATCTGTTCCCATTATTAAATGGGATAAGAATTTATGGGGTGAGACTCCTGCTGACTTCGGACGCAAATAACGCCTTATTTCCCTTTCTCAATTTCTTTCAGTATCTCACGCAGGTCATCGGCAGATATGGCTTGCTCTTTGGCAAAGAAGGACACCATCTGGCGATAGGAATCGTGGAAGTAATCTTTCACCCAAGTCTGCATGAATGTGCTGCGATATTTATCTTTTGAGATCTTGATGTTGTAGAGATAAGACACTCCCTTGGCAGTGGATTTCAGATAACCTTTACGTTCCAGGTTCTTCACTGTTGATGCCACAGAGGTATAAGGTGGCTTGGGCTCAGGATAGATGTCCATCACCTCACGGATATAACACGCCTTGCCCAGTTGCCAGAACAGCATCATCACATCTTCTTCTTGTTTGGTTAGTTTCTCCATTTTTTATATGTTTAGTAGAGGGCATGTTGACAATACACGCCCTCCTGATAATAAAATTATTGCCCCTTAAAGTTAATAGGTACTGTGTACCTTACAGGCACAGGTTTGCCATCTTGCTTCCCCGGTTCCCATTTAGGCATGGAGCTCATTACGCGTATGGCTTCGGCATCCAGCTCAGGAGATACGCTACGCAGTACCTTGACATCACGTATAACGCCATCTTCTCCCACTATAAACGAGGTAGTAACACGCCCCTCAATCTTCGCTGCTTTAGCAGCTTCGGGGTACTTGACATTTGTCTTTAGGTAGTCCATCAGCGCCTTCACACCGCCTGGGAACTGTGGCATTTCCTCCACTACTTGATAAAAATCTTCACCAGCTGCTTTGATAACCATATCCTTGCCACCATATTTAATGGTGACAGAGCCATCAGGATGGGTGGTTGATTTTGTTGACTGTGCGCTTACAGGTGTACTGCTCATCATAAATAGCAGGGCGCACACAGGCAGCAACAAGAGATACTTGAGTCTGCCTATACTTTTGCTACGTTCTTTGTTCATCATCTTGATTCTTTGTTTAAGAGGTAAAACATTAAAATTATTACTGAGAGTAGCTACACTTCCTTGATAAGTAAGAGCCAGCAGATGATACT